>MTBK01255636.1_pt2 | contig 76107 bp, 55 predicted proteins | sample 1535981 | NCBI WGS metagenome assembly MTBK01 (sample SAMN06109225, study PRJNA356200) | anaerobic digester metagenome | isolation source: biogas reactors fed with pig manure or primary and secondary sludge | place: Spain | collected 2016-06-30
AAAACAAAGAAAAACCTTTCCCCCCCCCCCCCCCCGATTCTCTGGATCGGCATCCTGACCTTAGCCCTTCTCACAATCGGCGTGTCCAGCATTAACGCCCAGATCGGCAATTTAGGCATCTACGGCAGAGTGCCAGACGCACACGCAGAAGACATTGCGTATGTATATTTGGTGAGCCACCCGGCATGGGATGGTTCTCCGGATCATTTTCGACCGGTCAACGGGCTGGGCAACTTCAATCTCGATTACACGCCAGACGGAACTGATTTTATCCCATCGAGCAGCTACCGAGTGTGGTATTTCGGCAAGGATAAGACGACAACGTACGGGTATGACGATGTCGCTTATACAGCAAACTCAGGCAACACCAACGGTTATCAGATCCGAGCCTTCAACAATCCGCCGTCTTGGCTGTTAGGTGTACATGGCGTCGTTTTAGCCAAAATACCCGGTCAGGGCGGGACGACAACGGCACATACGAATGCGACGGTATCCCTTGCAGGGATTCCCGGATTCTACTTTTACAAAGCGAAAACAAATGGCAACGGTTACGCTTCAGTCTACTATAACAGCGTGAATTCAAGTGAGTTCCTGCCGTATTCGGAAGTTTATGACCTAAAGATCTCAGGCACTCTCACTTTTGGAGAACTCGAATGTGATTATCTGTTCTACGATGATGACGCTGTAATTTGGACTCCCCCTGAGGGCTATGTATACCAGTATGATCTTGGCACCATCACGCTCCAGTCGGAAGATCCTGGTTGTGCCCCATAAAGATGGATGTTGGTTCGTCACAGTGCTGGAAGGTGTTTGCACGGCTAGCGGCGATATGTCACTTTGGTAGCGTAGGTTTCGTTTGGCTCAGTATCGGCGTAATTGGGGCCATGGGGTTTGCCCCTGCTTTTGTTGGCAATCGAGTACTCCGGATCGTACCGCCAATAAGTCAACGACCGTCGGGTACCGTATACAAATGGCAGTCGAACACCGTGGCTGACTGGCAACAGCCTTCAAGTTGGGTGCCGGCACGAACAAGTCCGGCGCCCACAGACATTCTTGTTTTTAGTGTTGGCGAGCCAACGACCGCGACGAACGTCCCCACGCAATTCATCGGGCAGTTACTCGTGCTAGAGAATACTACCCTAAATCTACAGTCTAAGGAGCCAGTAGACCTGACTATCCTCGGCGACGACGGAATTGATCTGGACGTCGAGTTCAATTCCACTATTAATTTCGGTGGGCAGAACGCGATAAGGGCGAATCTCGGCAGCGGTGCCGTTGCGGCCATCGACGGTTCCGTTCTGTTCTCGTCTACCGGAACCGCTGCTCACAAGCTGACGGCTGTGGATACAGAGGCTGTGGTTTTTGGCGATGGTTCGATATTCACTGCCGGACAGGGTTTTTCCGGCAATGCGTTCGGAACAACCCACTTGAAGTCCGTCGTTTTCGCTTCTGGTTCTACTTACATATGCTTTGCCGGGAGCGATCCCTTCGGAGCGGCTGAACCTAATTCCGTGGTCGTGTTTGAACGTGGAAGCCTCTTCAGTTTGCGGGGCGAGGCGGGAGGTACCTCTTTTTTTTCGGGGCGGACATATGCGAATTTTGAACTCGATTATCCAGGTGGCGACCCATTTATAGAAGGGTCCAGTCCTTTGACCATTGATGATCTGACTCTAACCGCCGGTCAGTTACACCTCTGGATGACAGGCACCGGCCATTCAATACGCGGGGATATCCTGGTCCAGCCCGGCGCTCGCCTGGATATGCAGTCCACTTTTCTTGGACACACTATTAACGTGAACGGCAGCGCTTCACAAACCATTACTATTTTGGGCGGCGTCTCTAGGAACCCGGGCAACACCGTCGCCTTTGACAACCCGTCCGGTGTTTCCGTTACGACCTTCTTTGGTGCCGGGAATCTCGAATTTGTTAGCGGTGTTGTTACCGTTACGAATCCGACCGGTTTTCTTAGGGTCAGTGGAACCGTATCCCGAGACAATGGCTACATCGACGGGTTGCTATCGCGCGAAGTTGGAACACCCGGAACCTATAGATTCGATGTCGGAACGAAGAACGGGTATTCACCTCTAACGGTGGAGGTAACGGCTGCTGGAGATCCCTCTGCGGGGTTAAATGTAAAGGCGGTCGAGCAGCCTCATCCGAACTTGTTGGATCCGTCACGAGCACTCGCCAGGTACTGGCAGGTGACTGGTTTTCCAAATATTCAAGCGAATCTCATGTTTACGTATCTTGACCCGTTGGATATTCCGGCAACAGCTAATGAATCTGCATTTGCAATCCAAAAGTATAATACCGGGTTTACCCAGCCGACAGGTGTTATCGATACCAATGCGAACACATTCTATATAAACAACGTAGTCCTGCCCCAGCTAGAGACTACTGACTGGACGCTTGCCGAGCCGGGGGCCGTTGGCGGGGCCACACCGACACCGACACCGACACCCACGCCGACGCCGATACCGGAATTTGATCTGACGATAGCTCAGGCAGATACACCCGATCCGGTGGCTGTCGGGGGCGAGCTAACGTATACACTTACGCCCAGCATCCTGCCGACGGCCCTTGGCGGGACGGCAAGTCCGGTAGTTCGCTTCAACTTCCCGGTCGGGCTTCCGGTCGCATTTGTAAGGGCAAGTGGGACAAATGGATACTCATCGGCCGTTGACAGCACAGGCATTACGTTCTCAGGAGGCGTTATCTCGACCAGCGGAACGAATCCCGGAACTGCGACGTTGACAGTCGTGCTCAGGCCCCTGTCTCCGGGTATCCTGACGAGCAACGGAGGCGATGTCGTCATCGATCCGGGCAATCTCATCTTTGAGAGCAATGAATCGAATAACACGGCCCAGACGATCCAAACGGCCGTGCGCTCTGGCTTGTTCGACTACGACGGCGACGGCAAGACGGACTTCTCGGTGTTCAGGCCGTCGAGTGGGGCGTGGTACCTGCAAAGATCGACAGCGGGATTTCAGGGATTGCAGTTCGGGGCCAACGGAGACAAACTAACGCCGGCGGATTATGACGGTGATGGGAAGACGGATATCGCGATCTATCGGCCATCGACGGGCATTTGGTACATACTGAACAGCTCGAACGGGACGGTTTCGTATCCGGTGTTTGGCGTGGCTGAGGACCTGCCTGCTCCGGGCGACTATGACGGGGACGGAAAGGCTGATTTGACGGTGTTCAGGCCATCGCAGGGGACTTGGTATCGGACGAATTCGTCCAACGGCTCTACGTTTGGGATGCAGTTTGGTGCCAATGGCGATGTGCCGACGGTTGGGGATTTTGATGGTGACGGGAAGAATGACCTGGGCATCTGGCGGCCTTCGTTGGGAGATTGGTACAACATTCGTTCGTCAAACGGGTCGGTGTTTGGCGAGCGGTTTGGCCAAACAGGCGACCGTATCGCACCGGCTGACTATGACGGCGACGGAAAGACAGACATCGCGATCTATAGGCCGTCAACAGGCCTTTGGGTAATCCGAAACAGTGCCACGGCGACGTATTCATACGAGGTCTTTGGAGCACCTGCGGACATACCGATCGCCGGCGACTACGACGGTGACGGACGGGCCGACATCGGCGTCTGGCGTCCATCCGACGGGACTTGGTATATCAAGCGAAGCGACAACAGTCAGTTCATCGTATTCCCATGGGGCCAGAACGGCGACAAGCCGACACCATCGGCCTACGGCAACTGATAACGGGCAATTCAGAACCGGGAGCGGTAGCGACCGGATTCTTCTTGACGCACGCCGGCGAACCGTGAAAGAATCCGGTCGCTACCGCTCCCGGTTCTGAATTGATGCCGACCACCATCGCTAACGCGGATAAGGAAGCTATGAATTGATCTGTCTTTATCCGCGTGATCTGTTTTTATCTGCGGCCAATTTACTTACGGCACAGGCGGGCAGGGATGCCCGCGCTCCGGCGCGGTGAACAATTGCCGTTGGGTTTAGCCAACGGTGAACGGTTCAAACCAAGTGTCAGGCTTTAGCCAAACTGCGTGGTTGGGCTAAAGCCCGATCTCATTGTCCCTGCCAACCGTTGCCTGAAGGCAACGGCAATATGGCAACGACAGGCGACCCGGGCGGACTGGGATGCTTGCGTTCTGGTATTTGTGAGATAATTCACGCCTAAATGAGCGACCTGCAAAACGTCGAGCCGACCGCCGAAGAACCAGAAGAACTGACCGGGCCGACGGCCGAGGAGATAGTCGAGGCTGAGCCGCCCGGGCAGCAGAGCGTCGCGCGGTCGGCGGGGATCGTTTCGATCGCGGTGATGTTCTCACGAGTGCTGGGGCTCGTGCGTGAGACGATCTTTGCTCGTTATTTCGGAGCGGGATTTCTCTACGACGCGTTCATCGTCGGATTTCGGATACCTAATCTGCTCCGCGACCTGTTTGCCGAAGGCGCGTTGTCGGCGGCGTTCGTCAAGGTCTTTACCGACTATCAGCTAAAGAACAGCGAAAAGGAAGCTTGGCGGCTGGCGAGCCTGATATTCAATGGCCTCGCGGTCGTGCTGAGTGTGATCTGTATCGCAGGTATTCTCCTCTCGCCGCTGTTCGTCAAGTTCATAACCTACAACTATCTCGGCGACCCAAACCATTACTATCCGGCCGAAAAGGCAGCATTGGCGACCACGCTCATGCAGATAATGTTCCCGTTCATCCTCCTCGTCGCTCTTGCGGCGTTGGCGATGGGCGTACTGAATACCAAAGGGCGCTTTGGCATACCGGCCTCAGCCTCAACGGCGTTTAACGTAGTGTCCGTGCTGTTTGGGCTCGGCTTGGCATTTTGGCTCAGCGGCGGCACGTGGGAACGCTCGGTGGATAAGATCACGATCCCGTCTGACGCCGCGCAATGGGCGATCATCGGGATGTCGATCGGGACTTTGCTCGGCGGCGGGGCGCAACTTGCGATACAGATCCCGTCGCTATTCAAGGTCGGATTCCGATTTTCCTTCGCCCTCAGCTTTACTGATCCGGGCGTTCGCCGCGTGATGCGGCTGATGGCGCCGGCGATCGTCGGTACAGGGGCGATCCAGATCAAGGTGTTGGTCGATACGGTCGTGGCGTCGGGAATCGATGGCGGCGCATCATGGCTAAGTTATGCATTCAGGTTGATGCAGTTTCCGATAGGCGTCTTTGGTGTCGCGATCGGCACGGCCGCGATACCGACGCTGTCGCGGCTTGCGTCGGAAGAGAATATCCTTAAATTCCGCTCGACGCTCTCGGATGCGATGAAGCTCGTGTTCCTCTTGGCGATACCGTCGGCCTGCGGATTGATCGTCCTTGGCGAACCAATCATCTCGCTGATCTATCAACGAGGTGAATTCACGGCATTCGATACGAATATGACGGCGTGGGCATTGACGGCATACTCGATCGGGCTGGCCGGCTATGCGGCGATCAAGGTGCTGTCGCCAGCATTCTATGCGCTTGATGACGCGAAGACGCCCATGTACCTCAGCCTGGCATCGATATTGGTACATGTGCCAACGAGCTTTGGGATGATGCAGTTGTTGTCGACCGTCGGCGTTTCGCCCGAACGGCCAAATGGATTTGGCCACGTCGGCGTGGCGTTGGCTACGTCCGTCGTTTCAATAGTGACGCTCGTTGTTCTAGGCATTTTCATGCGACGCAAGATCAACCGGCTGAACGGCCGCGATATGATGTCGGCATTCGTCCGGATCGTTATCGCCTCGGCGGCGATGTCGGCGGTAGCCTACTTTAGTTATCGGCTGCTCACCGGTTATCTCGGTGCAAAGGTGTTCTCAACGAGGCTTCTCGAAGTGTTTGTGCCGATGGCCGCCGCAGGCGTTACGTTCCTTGTTGCGGCAAAGCTGCTGAGGATCAGTGAGCTTGAGAAATTGTACGGCGTTCTGACACGGAGGCTGGCCAAGCGTTGACGCGAAAGATCAGAGAGTTTAGATCGGTGCGCCCGAGGATTCACGGCTCGGCCTTGGTCGTTGATGGAGCCGTAATTATCGGCGACGTCGAGATCGGCGAGGACGCAAGTGTGTGGTTTGGATCGGTCGTGCGCGGTGATGTGAACTACATCCGTATCGGAGCGCGGACAAATATTCAGGACATGACCGTCATCCACGTTAGCTCAAACACGCATCCGACCATTGTCGAGGAGGAGGTTACGGTCGGCCATCGTGTCGTCCTGCATGGCTGTCACGTCGAACGCGGCTGTTTGATCGGCATAGGAGCGATCGTGATGGATGGCGTTCACGTCGGAGCCCAATCGCTTGTCGGAGCGGGAACCTTGCTCACGCCCGGCACTGTCATTCCGCCACGCACGCTTGTTATCGGCTCGCCCGGCCACGTAAAACGCGAACTGACCGACGACGAACTCGCATACCTAGACCGCTCGTGGCGAAATTACGTCGAATTAAAGGTGAGATATGAGAAGTGAGAGATGAGAGATGAGAGATGAGGTATGGGAACCTGCTTGTTTCTCATTTCTCACATCTCACTTCTCATATACCATATAGTTTTATGGCCAGCACCAATCCAGCCCGCGGCATGCGTGATTTTTTGCCCGCAGACGTGCGCAAACGCGAATATGTCATCGGCATCATCAAGCAGGTGTACGAAAGCTACGGCTTCGAACCGCTGGAGACACCCGCCGTCGAAAACATCGAAACGCTGATGGGCAAGTATGGTGAGGAAGGGAATCAGCTTGTATTCAAGATACTTAAACGTGGCGACAAGCTCACGAAAGGAACCGGTATATCTCCGCTGAATGTTGTCACGCAAGGCCGCCTTCCGGTTGCGGCCCTTGCCGATCTTGCGTTGCGTTACGACTTGACTGTTCCGCTCGCTCGCTTTGTCGCCAACAATCGTAACGAGCTGCCTAAGTTCTTCAAACGCTATCAGATACAGCCGGTTTGGCGAGCCGATCGGCCTGCAAGAGGGCGCTTTCGCGAGTTTTATCAGTGCGATGTGGATTGTATCGGGTCGGAGTCGATGGTAGTCGAGGCTGAGATCATTTCCGCTGTATGCGCGATACTCGAACGGCTGGGATTTGACGACTTTACGGTGCGGATCAATCACCGGAAACTCCTGTCGCAGATGGTTGCGGATGCAGGGATCGCCGATGAGGCGATGGCGTTGGTCGCATTGGACAAGCTAGACAAGATCGGGGCCGATGGTGTGAAAAATGAGCTGCTTGAACGGGGAATCAGCGATTCGTCCGCCGACAGGTTTCTATCGGCGGTAGCAGGTGACTCGTCAAATGACGACCTCGATGAGATCGTCGCGTTGTGCGGCGATAGATCAGTGAAACGGGATCCAAGCCTCGCACGCGGCCTCTCATACTACACCGGCACGATCATGGAGATAAGTGTTCCCGATCTTGCGGGCAGTCTCGGTGGTGGCGGGCGGTATGACGGGCTGATCGGGATGTTTGGGAAGGAGCAGATTCCGGCGTGTGGTTTTTCGTTGGGGTTGGAGCGGATATTGGTCGTGATGGAAGAGCGCGGGATGTTCCCGCCGGAGATCGCAGATTCGGCACCGGCGGATGTATTGGTGACGATATTCTCTGACGAGACTGTTGCCGATTCATTGAAGCTCGCCAACAAACTCCGTGCTGATGGCCTTCGCGTAACTCTTTATCCGCAGGCCGACAAGGAAGACAAGCAGTGGAAATACGCGAATGCCATCGGCGTTCTGTGGATCTGCACGGTCAATGCCGATGATATCGCCGAGGGTATGGTGTCGTTTCAGAATTTGCGTACCCGCGAACGCTATCGGGAACCTTTGGATCAGGTCGCGGCAAAGATAAAGATCGCGTAGCGATCAAGTGCATGTAGCCGTGAGTGATAACCCACGGTAGGCGATTTCACGTGTCATCGTGCCGCGTAGCGACATTGAATCAACCGTCGCTACGCGACGTGGGGCGTTTGACGGCGTTCCGTGGGTTGAAACCCATGGCTATGGTCAGACGCCGCTACGCGGCGGAGAAGCCGAAGCAACTTTTGGATATATGTCCCTTTTAACCAGTTCAATCTCAACCTTGATCCTGATGATCGTTGGTGGCCATGCAGCCTTCGCCGCCGGGCCACAGGTTTGGTCGGTCAATTCGCGTGCGGACGTGCTGCGCGGCGATGCGCGAGGCGTTTCGATCGCTGACGACGGGACGATCACGCTCTCGCCGTCATTGGTCGAGGCATTTAAGACGGGGCAGCAGTTCGTTTGGTCGAGCGCGGTCGATGCGGCTGGGAATGTTTATCTCGGCACCGGCGGCGACGGCAAGATATTTAAGGTCGCGGCGAACGGCACGGGAGCGCAATTTGCCGATCTCGCGGAACTGAATGTTTCAGCACTCGCGATCGGCAGCGGCGGCGAGTTGTTTGCGGGCACCTCGCCTGACGGCAAGGTCTATCGCATTGCGGCGGACGGCAAGGCCGAGGTCTACTTTGACCCGAAGGAAAAATACATCTGGGCCCTCGCCGTGCTGCCCGAGGGGCTCGCCGTGGCGACCGGCGACAGCGGGCGCATCTATAAGGTCAAGGCTGCAGGGGCGGCGCGGGATGCTTCGCTGATGTTTGACACCAGCGAAACGCACGTCATATCGCTGGCGACCGACAAGTCGGGAAATCTTTATGCGGGCACGGATTCGAACGGGCTCGTGATGCGGTTCGGGGCGGACGGCAAACCCTTTGGGCTACTGGATTCGTCATTGAGGGAAATTCATGAGATCGTCGTCGGGCCTGACGGCTCGGTTTATGTGATGGCTCTCGGCGAGTCGGTCTCGACGCCAAAAGTAGATGCCGCCAAGGACACAACCGAGAACAAGCCCGTAACGGTCGATCGGCCCGGAATGCCGGGCACAGAGCCGCCGCCAAAGAGCCGGTACGATCTGAAGGACGCAAAAACCGCCGTTTACCGGATACTGCCCGACGGTGCCGTCGATCTGTTGTGGGCTTCACCAACGGTGACGGGTTTCTCGATATACGCACACCAGACCGGCCGTGGCGTACTCGTCGGGACCTCGGACAAAGGCCGTGTTTACAACATTACTAACGAAGGCCGCGAGACGCTCGTGCTGCAATCCGACGCCGGCCAGATTTCGACGATCCGCACCGACGACCGCAGCCTGCTCGCGACATCGAGTAATCAAGGGTCGTTCTATCGCATCGGCCCGGCGACCATGGCAGAGGGAACCTACGAATCCGCCGTCCTCGACGCCCGTTCGACCGCGACATGGGGCCGGATCTGGTGGCGTTCCAGTGGCGATGTCGCGATACAGACACGAACCGGGAACACCGAGAAACCCGATGAAACGTGGAGTGGGTGGAGCGTCGCGCAGGGCGATCAAAAAGGCGGACAGATCACGAGCCCAAAGGCGAGATACATTCAATGGAGAGCCATACTTAAGCCGTCGAGGCCGGTCCTCGAAGGAGCGACCGGCGACCGCACGTCCCTGAGCGAGGTCAATCTCGCCTTTGTCGCCCGCAACATTGCCCCAGAAATACTGTCGATCAACGTTTTGCCTACAAATGTTGGCCTCGCTGCAAATCCACCTGTACAGATCGACCCGAACATCGTGCTCTCCGGAATGGAGCCAGCAACATTTGGTATTCCGGTGACGGCTGTCCCGCCGCGGCGCGTATATCAACGCGGAGCGACCTCGCTGCAATGGACGGCTGAAGACCGTAATGGCGACGAACTCACCTATGACGTCTATTACCGTGAGATCGGCAATGTTCAATACACGCTCCTGCGGGGCGGCTTTACTGACAATTTCCTCGCGATCGACGGCCAGTCACTGGCAGACGGACGTTACGTTTTTCGCGTAGTCGCGACCGATACGCCTTCGAATCCGACGACGCTTGCGTTATCCGGCGAGAGGTTTACCGAACCTGTCGATATCGATAACACTGCACCAGTCGTCACGGCCGTCGGAACGGCGCAGATCATCGGCGGCAAGGCCCGCGTCGTATTCGAAGCCGTCGACATGTCGAGTTATCTTACCCGCGCCGAATACAGCGTCAACGGCGGTGAATGGCGTCCCGTTTATGCTGACGACGGTCTTTCAGACAGCCCGCGCGAACGCTACACGGTCGAACTCGCCGTTGAATCGGGCGAACACGCCGTAACGCTGCGTGTCTATGATGTTAATGCGAATGCGGGAAACACGAGGGTCGTCGTTCGACGGTAGTTTCGCTTTATTCGTGCGTTCCTGGCTAAACTTCTGTACGCATTATTAGCACGAATGCACGGATCAAGAACCTGTTCTCCGACAACTCAAGTTTACTTCTTTGGCAGCGTCATCGTTTTGCCTTCGCTGTCGATCTCAAGATGTCGGGTCGTTGAGTCGGTGACGCTTGGCGGGACGAGGTCGCCGGTTTTGTAGCGCGATTCCGTAGGGGAGACGAATTCGGTCTGAACGGGCGTGAGACTTGCGACGGGCGTGGAACCGATCGCGGTACTTGCTTGAGCCGAAAAGCCGACTTGAGAGCGTCTCTCATTCTTATACTGAGCAAATTTGGCAAAGCCATTCCCGAGCATTATGAAAGCGGGGATCAGCATCCAAAACCACCAGCCGCTGCCTTTGCCCGTCGCGCCGAGGATAATGGCAACTATGACGAAAGCGGCCCCCATGAATATCTGCGTATAGGCGGCCTCGCAGCCGGCAGGCTTTCGTTTACGTCTGCCGCTGGTCACTTCTGCCGGCAAGGTGCCGGATAGGGCCTGCGAGACGTTGCCGAGGTCAGTGCCGCATCCGCGGCAAAACTTGCCGGTCTCAGGATTCTGCTGTCCGCATTTTGGGCAAAACATAGGGCTTAGTGACAAGTGACAAGTGACGAGTAACGAGTTAGGACCGTTGTCTCCGGGCTTCGAATAGTATTACGCCGGCAGCGACGGAGACGTTCAGGGAATCTATTTTTCCATACATCGGGATGTTTACCAAGACGTCGCAGTTCTCGGCCACCAGTCGGTGAAGCCCACTGCCCTCGCCCCCCAGAACCAGCGCGCTCGGTCGCGTCCAGTCCCATTCGGTGTATGACATCGATGCGTCAGCCGAGGTGCCAACGACCCAAATGTCGTTGTCCTTGAGCGTTTTGATGACGTTGTTCAGGTTTTGCGCTTTTGCTATGGAGATGAATTCGACCGCACCGGCCGAGGATTTGGCGACTGTATCGGTCAGCCCGACCGCGCGGCGTTCGGGGATGATGATGCCGTCGGCTCCGGCACATTCCGCAGCGCGGATGATCGCACCGAAATTTCGCGGGTCTTCGACACCATCGAGGAGAACGAGAAGCTCGGGATCGGCGGCCTTATCGAGCACGCTGTCAAGCTCGGCGTACTCGGCCGATACCGTGAATGCCATCACGCCTTGATGATTTGCCTCAGGGCCTAACTGACGGGTGAATGTTTCGCGCGGCACGCGGTTCCATGCGATCGATCGTTCGCGGCACAGGCCGATGATGTCGGCAAGCCGCTTTTCCCGCACGCCTTCTGCGATCAGCACCTTGTCGATACGGCGATTGTCGGCACGCAGGGCCTCGAGGACGGGAAGAACACCGTAGATCAGTCTCGAGTCTTGAGTTGGAGGTCTCGAGGCGGACGATCGCCGTGGACGGCCGCCTTGATGGCTCGTCTTTCCGGCCCCAGGCTTATGACTTGTGACTCCAGACTTTCGTTTCATAGGAGGTGCCATTGCAGGCGGGAGTATTTGGTGAACTGGGCCAGGTTATTCGTCGAGGCAACACTACCAAACTCGACCTTGCCAAAGCCCGCCCGCTGCAAGCCTTGCGGATCTTTGCGCGATTCGACTTGCCAAACGGCATCGAGTGCGCCAGCAACGATGGCGTAGTTCGTCACGACCTTGGCATTTGGGGCATATTCGCTCAGAACCGTGACGAGGCGACGAAGGTTCTCGCCCGCCAACAACCCCTTGTCATTACCAAGGCAGGAGAAATCAAAACCTGCGAGATGGATGCGCCAACCGCCGGAGTTGCTGCGGCTGTAGATATCGAGCACGGCCTGATCGGAATCGGTGGTAGTCTCGTCGAGCACCTTTGTCTGCTTGCTACGGCGACGTTTCTTTTCAAGGGAATCCGTGCGGCTGCAGATAAGTGTTCCGGTCACGAGTAAGGCGAGATCCGCACGGGCAATTTGTCGCGCGGCGTCGGTATTGAAATCACGAATGGTGACGCCGTTGTCGCCAATGGCGATGCTCTTGATCCGCGTCGGCAGCGAATCGGCATCAAGGTCGGAATCGCCGACTATCTGACAGTCAAGGCCCAGTCCGGACAGGTTTTTGACGACGGTTGCCCCTTCGGCCTCGCCTGCAACTCGTGCTAACGGCATCGGGACGCCAGTGTCGAGGAGCAGATTCAGCCTTTCGGCATCGATGCCTACGATGCCGGACAATATAGCGATATTTGGCCGCGGATCGTTGAGGTTCGGCAGATATATGACGTTCCACGCGCGCTCCCACGGTTCGGGCTGTTTGAGCGAGAGTTTGACGGCCGAAAGGTCTGCGATCGCCAGGGCCTTTCCGCAATAGACACACGCGGAGCGGTTTGGCGGATTCGTGCGGCCGCATAAGCACTTCACCAATTCCGAAGGCCGAAATGCGATGTCTTCCGACTGAATTTTCGGGTCGAATCGGTGCTCTGTATCAGTGATATCAGGCATAGCGGCGGGCCAAACTGACGCGATTTTAGCACTTTCGGGCCAGAAATGCTTGACCCTTGATTCGTTGGTTGGCAAACTAGAACCAAGGCACGCGTGAATGATACGTGTGAGCAAAGGTGTTCGTCAGGCGGTTTATCGAAAGCAAATTATTCGATCAGCATATTGTTAGACGTCGATTAGAGATAGAGAACGGTTACAAAATTCCCGCCTTGTGCCTAAACTCAGATGGTGCCGAATACTCGTAGTTTGAGGTGGCTCTAATGAAATTCGATACGGCGGCCGGTTCATCCTGGCAGTTCGGTCATCGCGGGCGCGTCGCCGTTTTTATCGACGGCAATAACCTCTTTCACGCCGCACGTTTCCACAACATCGATATCGATTACACCAAACTGCTCCGTGTGCTGCTCGGCGACGGGCGGCTTCTTCGTGCATTTTTCTACACCGGCGTCGATGCCGGGGCCGAGCGGCAGCAGGGCTTTCTGTTGTGGATGCGGCGAAATGGTTTTCGCGTCGTGCAAAAAGAACTAAAGACCTTCTACGACGGCACACGAAAGGCCAATCTGGATGTTGAGATCGCGGTCGATATGCTAAGTCTGGCCGGGCGCTATGACACGGCCGTGCTCGTATCGGGCGATGAGGACTTTGTCTATGCCATCAACGCGGTCGCATACAAAGGGTGTCGTGTTGAGATCGCCGGATTCCGATCAAACACTGCCCCGCGATTGATCGACGTGGGCGACTACTTTATCGATCTCGGCGATATCGCGCATCTAATTCGTAAGGATGTCGGGCAGCCGGGCGATTATGAGGTGCCGTCGTTCGTACCGCCCGAAGAAGGCCAGTTTGCGAAAGCCGAACGGGACGATTACTCCGACGTGACGAGGCCTGGACACGAGTGATCGACGATCTCCTGAGCGCTTACGAGTTTTCCACAGATATTAAGCTCACGACAGTCAATCTCATCTTTTTAACAAGTACTGATTCTGCTGCGCTTTACAGTTGACGAGCTTAGGCAAATGTTGATACTATCGCTTAGCTTTCTTAAGCGCTTATCCCTAACAACCGAGATTCTTGACACAGAGAGCATATGAATTGTCCGGTTTGTGATCGCCTGTTAGCCCCGACCCTTTCAATTTGTCCGGCGTGCGGTACGATGATGAACGACACCGTTCGTGAAGAGCTGCAATCGAAAATAACTATGGGCCCGCCATCGCGGATCGCGGTCCGGACCAAGGGCGATACCGCGACTACACCGACTCCGCGCTCGCGGCCAGTCGAACGGATCGTGACCGCGGGCCTCGTAGCGCCGAAAACGAGTCCGACTCTCGTCGAATTTCAGAACAAGCAGCCAGCCTTACCGGATTGGCGACTTCAGATGCAAAACGCCGTCAGGCAGCGTCGGAGTATTCAAGAGCCGCCGGCACAGCCGACTCCGGCCGCTACCGCTGTAGCTGTTGCAGTACAACCCGAAGTGGAGAAGACGATCAACGACCCTCGTGTTAACAAAGCGCTCGATCGTATCCAAGCCTCGCGTGCAAAATTTACTGAGGCGCGGCCGCCGGCCGGTTCGCGCAAACCACAGGTGACACCGGCTGCTCCGATGCCCCGGCCGGCTGCGAAGCTCGGTGTGGTCTCGGCCGGCGCGGCCGCTGCACCCGCACCATCGCGTATCCAGCCAGTCCAGCGACCAAAACTTGTCGTACCGGCCCAGCCGACCAAGCGAGTTACAAACCAACTGCCGCCTATCGAATCCGTGGAGCAGCTACCGGTTGAGAAATCTGCGGAGAACAAGGTCGAGGTTCCCATCGTTCCATTTGAGGCGGCTGAGATCGATCGGATCAGAATACACGTCTCACAGGATACGGCCGTCGATACGGCTTCCGATAATGTCAGCGACGATATCGAGGACCTTGCTCCATTCTCTATGCGGTTCGGTGCTGGCCTGTTTGATCTGATCATTGGAGCCTTCATAGCAATGGTTGCTATGTCGCCGTTCATTCTGGCTGGCGGCGATTGGTCCACGACGGGCGGAATACTCCTATTCGCAGGCGTATGGACGGTTGTTCTTTTTCTATATATGACCGCTTGCCTGGGCTTTGTCGGCAAGACGATCGGCATGCGGCTGTTCTCGCTTGAACTCGTGGATGCGTTTGAGAATGAATATCCGACGCTTCATCAGGCTGCTATAAATTCGGCCGTCTATCTCGTCACGCTGCCGTTGGTCGGGGCGGGCTTCCTCACGATCCTTTATAACGAAGAGAACCGGGCCCTGCATGACCTGCTCTCAGGCACGATCCAGGTAAAGGAATTCTAGCCGCATCTCAGCACTTGCATCGATTACAATCGACCTGTGACGCAGGACGAACATCGAATCGAACCTGATCCCGAACTCGAACGGCTGGCCGGGGCCGTTCGCCGCAAGGCCGTCCGCGGGATCACGAAGCTCGAAAAACTCATCGAAAACCTCCACGGCGACCTTCGCCGTCACGGCGATGCGGCGGAGTGGAAGAAATTTGGCGACCTGCTGCTCGCAAATGCGTCAACTGCTGTGCGTGAGGGTGAGATCTTCTACGTTACGGACTATTTCGACGCGGCGACGCCAACGCTTGCGATTCCGGCTGACCATGCTGCCACCCCGACGGAGGCGGCCGAGGCATGCTTTCGCCGGTATTCGAAAGCGCGAAACGCGGCGCAGAGAGTGGCTGAACGTTTACAGATCACAGAGGCCAAGCTAGGCCGGGCCCGCGAGCGGCTCAAAGCGGTCGATGATGCGATCGCCGATGGCGACCGCAAGTTCCTCATTGCGGCAACCGAGACGAAAGCCCCGATCAAGGACAGGCGGCCGAAAAAAAAGGCTGATTTGGAATTCAAGGGTGCTCGTCGATTTGCATCGTCCGAAGGCTACGAGATACTTGTCGGAAAAAAGGCGGCGGACAACGATTTTCTGACCTTTCGGGTGGCTCGCTCACGTGATATTTGGATGCACGCAGCCGATTTTCCCGGCTCGCACGTTGTGGTCAGGAAGCGTGGCGGTGCTGATATTCCGCACCGTACACTGATCGAAGCCGCACAGATCGCGGCGTTTTACAGCGACGCTCGTGGCCTCGGAAAAGCTGCCGTTCGCTACACCGAAAAGAAATTTGTGAATAAGCCCAAGCGGGCACCTACGGGACGCGTGAGTATCGCGGATTTTAAGACCGTCGTTGTTGAGCCGGGAATACCGCCGGAGGCGAAGTATATTACTCGTTCATGACCATCGCGACCGTTTGCTTCATCTTGCCTATCACGTCTGCGCCGCCGCCGAGAAAAACTCCGCGGAGCCGGCCGTCGCGATCAATGACGAAGCTCTGAGGAATTGCGTTGAAGTTGGAAACGCGATTAAACCTACCGACAAGTTCGCCCGGGATCCGGGCCAACTCATAGTTCAATTTCATCGACGTGGCAAATCGCTGCATATCCTCGATCTTTTCGGGCTGGCCGTCATGAGCTCCGATATCGAGCCCAAGGACCGTGAAGCCCTTGTCGCCAAAAGTGTTTTGTAGTTCGACGAGATGCGGCATCTCGCCACGACAGGGCCCGCACCACGTCGCCCAGAGGTTGATAAGGACGACCTTGCCCTTGCGGTCGGCGATCTTACTCTTCGAGCCGTCGATCATCTCGAATTCAGCGTCGGATACCGCACTTGGCAGTGGCGGATAATCAGCCGACCTGCTGTTCGAACCGGCCCTGTTGGACGATCTGTTTGTGCCGGAATTTGCACCGGTGTCACCGCATGAGGCGATCATCAATGCGGAAACAGCCGCGAGGGCCACCGTTAGAAATAGTCTGCTCATCTAGTCTCTTTTCTTACGCAAAACGCGACTGTAAGGTTCAGTCGATGCCGCTCTCTCGATCAAAGAAAACAGTAGCATCAAATTGAACGTGCGTAAAATCGGAGATTTGGCGCGATCAGATCTTGTATCCGCCGCGCGTCAGCAATGATTCAAATCCGGTCTTATCCACTGCCTTGATGTATGCATCGAGCGGCTCGACAGTGCCATTCTGGACGTGTTCGAACAGCGCGTCGTTTAACACGACCATTCCGTAGTTCTTGCCGGTCTGCATGGCCGACGGTATCTGGAACGTCTTGCCCTCGCGGATCAGGTTTGAGATGGCGGGTGTGACGATAAGGACCTCGAGAGCCGCGACACGGCCGCCACCCTTCTTTGGCAGCAGCGTTTGGGCGATCACGCCTTTGAGGGATTCCGAGAGCATCACGCGGATCTGCTGCTGGCGGTCTGCGGGGAACTGGTCGATGATGCGGTCAACGGTCGATGGCGCGGTCGTTGTGTGGAGTGTGCCAAAAACAAGATGCCCCGTCTCGGCCGTTTCGATGGCGATCGATATCGTCTCGAGATCGCGCATCTCGCCGACGAGCACTATGTCAGGATCCTCGCGAAGGGCTGCGCGCAGAGCGTCCTTGAAGCTGTCAGTGTGATTGTGGACCTCTCGTTGATTCACAAGGCATTTCTGGTTGTCGTGAACAAACTCGATCGGATCCTCGATGGTAATGATGTGGTCTTCGCGTGTCTTATTTATCGAGTCGACCATCGCACAGAGTGTGGTCGATTTGCCCGAACCGGTCGGCCCGGTCACGACGACGAGCCCTTTGGATAGAGCACATAGGTCCATGATAGCCTTTGACAGACCCAACTGTTCGGCAGTCAGTATCTTGCTCGGGATGATGCGAAAGACGGCACCCATCCCTTTCCGGTCAGCAAAGATATTGCACCGGAATCGCGCGAGGCCGGGTATCTCATAAGCAAAATCGGTATCGCTGCGCCGCGCGAATTCCTCCTGGTTGCGCTCGGGCATGATCGACGTAAGCAGTTCGCGCATCGCGTCGGCACTGAGCGGCTCCTGGCCATTCTCGAGCGGACACATTTTGCCGTCCTTGCGGACCATTGGCGGCATGGAAACGGACAGGTGAAGGTCTGACGAGCCGATCTCGGCCATCTTCTTGAAAAGCGTGTCCATACGGTCTGCCATGGCGGCATTCGCAGGTGCCGGCACGAAAGCCGCTTCCGCCGGCAGCGAAACCGGAGCTGCCGGCGTTGGGTGAGATGCGACCGTCGGTGAAGGCTGCGTGTAAGCGGGCTGCTCAAAGCTGATCTCGGTGGGCGGCGGAGCAGCCGCAGCCGCCGTCGGCGTCATGTCAGTGTATTCGGGCATAAAATCACTTCTCCGTCGCATCGGCACCTCTGGTGCGGTCTCGCTAAAAACGGTCTGGAACGCGGGATCATTGACCGGGACCACGTCAGCCTCAATACCTGACGCCACATATTCCTGGGCGATGTCCACCCTTTCGGTCAGAAGGTCCTCGAGAGAGTTCAGTTCAACTTGTTCTGCCGTCGTCAGGTCGTAGGCTGACGATGAACTCTCAAGCTCGTATGAGATAGCCTCAAAGCTCGGTGGCGGTTCGACCGTGGCTTCCCCTATGGGTACCGGTTCATGCCCCGCACTGAGCAATGAGTCGTTATCGACGACGTGGGCTGCGTTCTCAAATTGCGGTGTCGAGACAGGCTCAGGCACGACCGCCGCAGCGGGCGGCGTCTCAGGCAGCGGCCTTGGGACCGAGATCGAACCGTCTGAATCGCCGATCATGGGCCTGATCGTGACGATAAATCCGGCAGGTGATTTCTGGACCGTGAAACTAAAATTCCCGAGATTGTGCGGATGCACGAACTCGATCTCAGAGCTGGTAGGCAGCGATGATTTGACGTCAGCCGGTATCAGCGGGAAAACCATCGTGCTGATCTGCGGCCCCGCCAGCGGCGTATTCGCTACTTCGGTCGTTGCGTTTCCCGAGACAAGAAATGGATTCTTGTTCGGTTCGAGCCGCAGTTCTTCGCTGCAGGATGAAAGAAGCTGCTTTAGGTAGTCATTCAACTTTTCCATATGATTCTGAAGAAAGTACTCGTTGTCGAGGTGCGAGAGGACGAGGCGAGTGGGCAGACGATGCCCTACCTGCAAGAATAGCAGAGTTTAACGTTGTTTGTCACCCAATTTTTAGTCTCAAAGGGTGACGGATTCGCGGTATTCGCCCCAGACTTTTCTTAGCGTGTTGCTGATCTCGCCGACGGTGGCGTGGGCTTCGACGGCGGTGAGAATGTGAGGAAGCAGGTTTTCGGTGCCTTGGGCGGCAGATTCTAGGTTGTTCAGTGTGGTTTGGGCAGCGGCGGCGTCACGTTTTTTGCGGACCGCACGAACGCGCGCGACCTGGTCGCGCTCGATCTGTTCATCGACGCGGAGAATGGGAATCGGCTCTTCCTCAGCCTGGAATTTGTTTACGCCGACGACGATGGCGTCGCCGTGCTCAACGGCTTTCTGGTATTCGTAGGCGGCCTCTTGTATCTCGTTCTGCACGTAGCCGGTCTCGATGGCCCGCAGCATGCCGCCCATCGCGTCGATCTTCCCGATGTAATCGGCTGCGATCTTTTCGAGCTCGGTCGTGAGCGATTCGATCGCATAGCTCCCGCCGAGCGGATCGACCGTGTCGGCAACGCCGGATTCGTGCGCGATGACCTGCTGGGTTCTCAGCGCGAGCGTGGCTGCGTGCTCGGTGGGTAGACCGAGGGCTTCGTCGAGCGAGTTTGTATGCAGGCTTTGTGTGCCGCCGAGCACGGCCGCAAGGGCCTGGATCGTGGTGCGAACGACGTTGACGTCGGGCTGCTGGGCGGTGAGCGTCGAACCGGCAGTCTGCGTGTGGAAGCGCAGCATTAGCGACTTTGGGTCTTTGGCGCCGAAGCGGTCTTTCATTATCCGCGCCCACAGCCGGCGAGCAGCGCGAAATTTCGCGACCTCCTCGAGCAGTTGATTGTGTGAATTAAAGAAGAATGACAATCTTGGCGCGAATTCGTCAACATGCAACCCGACATCGATCGCGGCCTGCACATAGCAGATGCCGTCAGCAAGTGTAAACGCGATCTCTTGTGCGGCGGTCGATCCGGCCTCGCGGATGTGATAGCCCGAGATCGAGATGCTGTTCCAATTGGGCACCTCTGACGAGCAGAATGCGAATGTATCAGTAATCAGTCGGAGACTTGGTTCCGGTGGAAAGATGTAGGTGCCGCGAGCGATGTACTCCTTGAGAATGTCGTTCTGGATCGTGCCACCGAGCTTGTCAAAGGGGATGCCCTGTCTTTTCGCGACGGCCAGATACAGGCACAGCAACGTCGAGGCGGTCGCATTTATTGTCATCGACGTGGTTACCTGATCCAGCGGGATCCCTTCGAAGAGCGTTAGCATATCGTCCAGGCTGTCGATAGCCACTCCGACCTTGCCGACCTCACCCGCGGCCAGCGGATCATCGCTGTCGAGGCCGATCTGCGTCGGCAGGTCAAACGCGACACTGAGGCCGGTCGTGCCTTGTGAGAGCAGATATTTGTACCTTTCGTTGGATTCGTCAGCGGTCGCAAAGCCTGCGTATTGCCGCATGGTCCAGAATCTGCCGCGATACATATTTGAGCGAACGCCTCGAGTGTAGGGGAATTCGCCGGGCGCACCGATGTCCCTTTCGTGATCGACGGCGTTCGTCTTGTCAGGCGCAAAATCGGCCGGAAGGTCAATCCCTGAGGAGGTTTTGAACGATGAACGACGCTCAGCCATGCGGGTTGATTATACCATTCGGGGGTAGCGATCAGAGCCAGTAGCCACGGAAGTGCTGGTCCGTTTCCATTGTCGGACGTTTTGTGCTAAACAAGATAAGTCCCGTTTTCGAAAACTGTGAGTTCACCAGCCGAGTCGGTGCCGCTGGGCACCTATTACCGCAAGGGCGATACTGTGACGGTGACGATCGAAAAGATCGTGCCGCGCGGCTTTGGGCTGGGCTTTGTGGAGAATCTCACTGTTCTGGTGCCATTGGTCGCGGTCGGCGACACGGTGCTCGTTAAGATCCGCGAGTGCAAAAAGCGGCTGGCCTTTTGCGAGATAGTCGAGATCAAGCGTTCGGGCCCTGCGCGAATACCTGCTCCGTGTCCGCAATACGGCGTGTGCGGCGGTTGCGACTTCCAGCATCTCGGCTATAAGGCCCAACTCGAAGCCAAAGTTAGCATCCTTCGCGACTGCCTGACCCGGATCGGCAAGATCGAGTTTGACAGCGAAATTCCAATAGTAGGCAGCCCGCAGGAATTCGAATACCGTTCGCGTGCCCGCTGGCACCTGGACACAAGGAGGCAGGCATTCGGCTATAATCGGCGTGATTCTAACGATGTCGTCGATATCGGTTCCTGCCCGATACTGACGCCGGGGATGCAATCCACGCTCGACTATTTGCGTCTCAGCACGGACTGGGCGGCGCTCAAGAACGGTCAGAGCGAGATCGAGGCCGTCAGCGGCGAGGGCGGGCGTATTTCGACTCATTCGCCGGATCTCAGGGCTGAGGCGGCAGAGATCGATATCGAGCTCGCCGGAGAAACATACGCATATTCGGCCGAGACGTTCTTTCAGGCAAATCGGTCGCTGATACCGAAGTTGATCGAAACGGCGATCGGCTCAGCCTCCGGCGGCACGGCGATCGACCTGTATTGCGGAGTCGGATTGTTCTCAGTGCCGTTGGCAAGGCGGTTTGCGAAGGTGACCGGCGTCGAGGGAAACTGGCGGTCGATCAAGTTCGCAAGAAAGAACACGGAAACGGCCCGCCTCGATAACGTCGAACTCGTCCATCGAAGTGTCGAGCAGTTTCTCACATCCGGGAAGAAAAAGAGCTCCGATTTCGTCCTGCTCGATCCGCCACGAACGGGGCCCGAGAGCGGTGTCATCGCCGGCATCGTCGAGATGCAGCCCGATCACATATCATACGTCTCCTGCGAACCATCGATCCTTGCCCGCGACCTGCGGCAACTGTTGGATAGCGGTTATGCGATTCGGTCGCTCAACGCATTCGACCTGTTCCCGCAGACACATCACGTCGAAACGGTCGTTCAGCTTGGCCGCCAATAGCCAATGGCCGCGCAACTTTTCGGTCAGGATATCGTTCTTTAGCTTGTTGGAAGATATTCGACAGATTAAATTGTCTTTATGCCACGAAAAAAGAGCGAGTCGCTCGAACCGATCAAACCCCGTTCTGTTACGTGCCGATATTGCGGCCAAAAGAATGCCGTTAAGGATGACTACAAGGCGCGTGACGCCAATTGCGGCCGATGCAAGCTGCCGCTGTCAGACGAACCTCACAAGAAGTTTTCACAACTAGGCAAGAACGATTATATTCATCCAGCCGATGCGAAGGCGATGGCGGCCTTAAAGGCGATCCCGGGCGTTGATTCGGCGCTGAAGAAGCTGCTTGCATGGACCGGTGAGTCGGCGATCCGCATTTCGTTTATGGCATCGGCGGTAAAGGTGACGCCGAAGCAATGCCCCGACCTTTACGCGAAGCTCGAGGTCGCGTGCAATACGCTGGGCGTCGATCTGCCCGACATGTATGTCCAGCAGAATCCGATCGTTAACGCGTTTACCGGAGGCGTCGAGAAGCCGATCATCGTGCTCCACTCCGCCTTGGTCGAGAGGCTCAATGATGAGGAGACACTGGCCGTGATCGCTCACGAGGTCGGGCATATACACTCGGAGCACGTTCTGTATATCACCGCCGCACGACTGATGGAATTCCTCCTCAACAGGTCGATAGCCGCGTTGCTGCCCGGCTCTGAGATCATTAAGCTCGTTGTCAGCCTCGGTATTGCGAGCGCGTTATTGGCTTGGGCGAGACGAGCTGAATTATCCTGCGACCGGGCGGCACTGCTCGTAACACAGGACGAGCATGTGATCGGACGGACAATGATGAAGCTCGCCGGCGGAACATTTGCTTCAAAGATCGACTACGACCTCTTTCTTGAACAGGGACGCGAATTCAAGAAGCAATACGACGAGAGCCGTTTGGATAGGTTCTGGGCGGATGTGATGAATTCGGGCCTTTCGCATCCGTTCCCGATATGGCGCGTCGCAGAGGTCATTGAATGGGTCGAAAGCGGTGAATATGAGGAAGTAGCCGGAACCAGGTAATCCACGAGCAATCCGAAAAAGCCGGGCGATGTTCGCATCGCCCGGCTTTGTATTGGTCGATGCCAAGTGCCTACGGGATGTAGGTCTTGGGCATGGGCGTATCGGTCGGGGCACCGAACTGGACGCCTGTGTAGCCTTGGGTTGAGCGGAGCATGTGCCATATGCCGGCACGATAGACCGCACGGTCGTATTTGTTGTCAGCGTCGTAATCGCCCGGGACAGGAATGTCACCTGTTGTGCCGAACGGTGTGAATTCGACCTGGCCGTCAGAACTGCGAAGCACGACCCACAGACCGTCACGGAACACGGCGATGTCGTCCTTGTTGTCGCCGTCGTAGTCCGCCGGGACCGGAATGTCAGCCGGCAGGCCAAAGTTCGTCGTCGTACTGCTGCCGTCATTGTTCCGGACAATCCAGTCGCCCGTAGCCGGGCGATAGCAGGCAAGATTCGCCTTGCCGTCGCCGTCTGTATCCATGGCATACGGCTTGTCGCCGCTCTGGCAGTGCGTGACGATGGTAAAGCCGCCGTTCGCACCGCTCGAATTCACGATGTACCAGACGTTGTTCGACGGACGGTACACCATGACATCGGTCTTCTTGTCGCCGTCATAGTCGCCCGAGACAAAGACGTCACCGGCATTGCCCCAGACAGGATACTTCACCGTTCCGGTCGAACTCTCGAGATAGTAGAAGTCCGGCGGATCTGGCGGTGCCGGGCTGGTGTTCAATCGCGAGACGCCAAAGTCGGTCTTGTTGTCACCGTCAAAGTCACCCGCAATGGCACCATCACCATTGTTCCCGAACTGTATGCCAAAGAAGCTTCCGTTGCCGGAATACTGGATGTAGAACGCACTCAGAATCTCGTTTGGCGACGGAAATGCTGACGGCCTCCAGACCGTCGTGTCCGTCTTGTTGTCACCGTCATAGTCACCACGCGTATACAACGGCGTCGGTGATGCACTCGGACTCGGACTCGGAGAAGGACTCGGGCTAGGAGTCGGTGTCGGAGTTGGCGTCGGCGTTGGCGTTGGCGTCGGCGTTGGCGTTGGCGTCGGCGGTGGAGGAGTCGGCGTCGGAGTTGGAGTAGGTGTCGGAGTCGGAACAGGTCCGGTGCCGAGCTCAGCTGCACCCTTGTCGCAGTGTGTTCCTACGAGGCGTGGAAATCCAGCGCCGCGTTGATCCGTTGGGATCAGCGGATCGCCGCAACCACCGGATCCGCTCGGAATCGTGTTGACGACGGGGCTGCCGGTATTCGGCAGGCGCGTCTGCGTGAGGCCGCCATTATTTGCGAGAGCCGCAAGGTTAGGGTCAGTTCCGATCACGTCACCGGTTCCCGGCGTAAAGGTGGTACCCGCCCCTGGGACAGTGCCGATATGGTTGTATTCGATCGAGGTGATGACACCAAAGAGGTTGGGACCAAAGTCGGGGTGGGCTGTATTCTGGGCCGAGATCGTGTTGCCGATAAAGGTTGAAGAACCGACCGTCGTGCCGTTCCAGATGCCGCCGCCCTCCGCATTTGTTGGGTTGTTTGCGGTGTTACCGGTAACGGTCGCAAAAATTGCGATCATTGTCGACGTCGCCCCGTCATTATTGATACCGGCCAGATCGGGCGCGACATTGTTAGCAACAGTTACATTAGTCAGCGTCGTGGTCACCGGTCCGGTTGAACCGTTAGTTGCAGGGTTGAGGTTTAGTCCGGCGCCGCCGATCGCGTCAGAATCGGTTGCCGTATTGTTTGAAATTATCGAATTCGTGAAATTCAGAGTCGTCTCAAACGTTGACGGTGAAACGCCTACGTTAAGATAGCCACCATACGCCCCAGTCGCGATATTGTTCGATAGGTTGGATTCCGTGACGTTGGTAATCGTCGGTCCCGCCGAACCGAGGGCTCGAAGGCCGCCGACGAACCCATTATCAGCCGCCACCGCTCCGGATTGATTGCCCGTGATGTTGCAGCGGGTTAGATTCATCGTCGAATTCTGGTTGTAGAGACCGCCACCGTTTGACGAGTTATTTGTCCCGGTCGTCTGAATACACTGATTGCCCGTAAAATTACTGTCGGTAAAGCTCAGCGTCGCACCGATCGACGTCGTGATCACGGCGCCACCGAAGCAGTTGCCGGTCGAGGTGCTCGCGACGTTATTCGCCATCGTAGTGCCGGTCACGGTGACGGTAGATGTTCCGGTTCCGGCGATCTGGGCAACGTCGAGCGCGGCACCGGCCGCATTCGATGTATTCGGAGCGGCAACGTTCGCCTTGTTGTTGCTGATGGTGCTGTTCGAGATAGTCATCGTCGCACCATTCGTGCCGACCCTGACGCCGCCGCCGCGGGGCTCAGCGGTGTTGTTCGAGATATCCATATGATCCAGCGTAACGATCGTCGCCGCTCCTTCCTGCAGGACGCCGCCGCCCCCGTTCGTCGCGGCTGTGAAATGGTGGAAACCATGCCGAACGGTAAAGTTATTGAGGTTGACCGCTCCGGCTCCGGTAACGACGTGAAACACACGTTCGGCTGCTGTATCGGGAGCCGCGTTCGCCTGGACGATGGTCGTCCCTGCCCCGGCACCGTTGATCGTGACCGGGCCCGTGATATCCATATCGCCGCCCGCGTTCGCGTCCTCGGTCGCAGCCACAAGCGAGTGAGTGTACGTTCCGGCCGGCAGCGTGATCGTGTCCGCACCTGCGAGCGCATTTGCTTCCGTGATCGCCGCGCGTAGTGAACACGCACTGCCGGCATCAGCACAAACTCCGTTTCCGGGGGTTGCATCTTGTGTGTCAGCGGTCGTGTTTACTACAAAGGTCGCGGCATACGTCGGAACCGTTGCCATGGCAAGCATCGCAAAAGCGACGAGTACCATTACGTGGATAAATCTGCCATTTCTCTCGCTAGAGAGTTTCTTATCTAACATACGAATACGTCTCCAATTTGATTGATCTACTTGGCCGGACAACAGTTGTGTCAAGAAAATGCTCTGACACGATCGCGTGTCCCCCTTGTCAAAAACTTGCGATTTTCGAGTAACCTCAAGTCTATTCGCGGTTTTCACCAATTGTCAAGCAACGGAAACTAAGCCATTTCGCCGAATGGCTCGTATCTCGCTGTGTTTTAACCGTTTTCGATAGCGGGTTGAGTGGTGATCCGTTGTTTAACGACGAACGAGGGCAAGGTCTTCTGACCGGTGTTTCTGCATGAACTTGATAAGTGTCGATGGCGCGACCGACGCTAGAAGAGCAGCTACGGTGAGCTTAAACGACCGTCGGTGCCTGTTTGCGACCCTGAAGGCGATCGCAGCCTCGTGGTGTTCACCTTTCAGCAAGAAAGATTTGCCCTGTTCGACGGCGAGATCGGCCTCGAGGCCGGCTAGGCGGGCCGCTACGATCTGGTGCTGCTCGGGCGTGAGATCGATGGTGCGGCGAACGCGTTCGAATGCGTCGATCTCGCGTTCAACACGGCTGATCGAGTCGCCAGAGAGATTGTCGGCATGAACACGATACTTTAGCAGTGGTTTGGTCTGATAGCCGATCTTTGCTCCGTTCTTCGCCATTCGGAGCCAAAGGTGAAAATCATGCGCCCGCACGCGTTCGACCTCGAAGAGGCCAGCGTCGATGATCGTCCGCTTCCGTGCCAGCGTTCCTGATGTGATCACGTTGCAGCGAAGGTCGAGGATGCTGTCAAAATCCGCATCACCGATGGACGGTGCGGTTTCCATAAAGGTCCGGCGGTAGGCGTTGTTCATCCCGAATAGGAATGCGTCGCAATAGACCAGATCGAGATGGTGACGTTCCAGATAGACAAGCTGCGAGGCCAGATAATCTGGGAGCCACACGTCGTCACCGTCAAGAAATGCGATCACATCGCCGCGAGCATGCTCGATAGCAGTATTGCGTGCGGGGCCGGCACCGAGGTTTCGCTGTTTGATATAAACGATCTCTTCGAGGCGCGTGTGAAGCGCCCTTTCAAACGCATCGGTGTCGGGCGAGCCGTCATTGACGACGATGATCTCGTGTTCGCGAAACTTCTGGCCGATGACCGAATCCAGTGTCTCGCCGATATATCCGGCCACGTTGTAGGCCGGAATCACAACACTGACGCGCGGCGGCTTCTCAAAGACGTTGCGCCCGATGCGTTTGCTGATGATATGATCGCTTCGGCTATTCATTGAGGATCTCTGATCGGCTCCCATCTCGCGAGCCGTTCACCGCGCAGGAACTTGTAGAAGCCGACCAGTGAAGCGACGTTTGCCAGAACAAAGTACAGCGGCATCGCAAGCAGGGTCAGTCGATGGCCCGTCTGCTCGGTTATCCAGCCGCCGAGCGCCATTAGATAGAACGTAAGCTGTGCAAGGAGCGTGACTGTATAGAAGATCGAGCCTATTGCCAACAGGAAATTTGAAGCGAGCAGGACAATGAGGACGAGCGGAACGGCGTAGCGCAGCACCTTGTGCGAGATAAGCTCAACGGCGAAAAAGCCACTCTTCCCCGGATTCATCATGTCGCGATTCAGCCAGAGGTCCGTAAAGGTCTGCACTATCACGCGAACCCGCATGCTTAGCTCATTTCCGGCTTCGCGGTTTGTGTCTTCATAGCAAACGGCATCGGGCTCGAACACAGTCCGCAGTCCTTTGCGGTAAAGGACTGACGAAATAAGGAAATCCGAGCATGCCTCGGCATACATCGGCTCGTAGGCTGATCGGCGAACGGCGTAGATACATCCGGACGCACCGATCAGCGAACATGCCCGGCTTTCCGACATCTTGAGTTGGGTCTCATAGCCCCAATAGCCGCGTGCGCCTTTCCCGACGTTTGACATTTCCGGATCGCGATAAACGAGCCGGCCTGCAACGCAGCCGACAGTCTCGTCAGCGAAGGCCGGCAGCAGGGCTTTGAGCGAATCCTCGCGGTAGATAGTCGTCGCGTCCGAGAAAAGGATGATCTCGCCGGAAGCCTGCCGGACCGCGTTGTTCTGCGTTGCAGTTTTTCCCACACGACCCTCTTGCCGGAATAGTTTTACCTCGCGACTCGCGAATTCTCTGACGATCTCGTCCGTTTCGTCAGTCGATCCGTCGGAGGCGACCAGTATTTCGAGCTTATCGGCGGGATAGTCGAGTTTCAGGGTATTGTCGATCTTTCCGCGTATTGACGAGGCCTCGTTAAATGCTGTAATCAGAACAGTAACGGTCGGTTCGCAGGCACCGGCCCGCACCGGCTTTGGAAACAGACGCCCGACGAGCCATGCGAGCAGCGGATAACCAACATACACATAACCCAGCACACCGATGCATGCCCAAAAAACTGTCTGTTCGATCGTCCAGATCATACGGCTGCGACTGGCGCGGCTGCTGTTGCTGCGGGAGTTTCATTCCCGGCATCGCCCGCCTCTATCGCGTATATCCGACGGAATGCGACGGCGTACGCGATCAGATAATAGACAAACCAATTGTATGCGACGGAAGCAAAAAAGCTCGAAGCAAGATAGCCGATGATGCTAGCTTGTAGCCCGATCGCGAGGTAGTAATACCAACTGTGGTCGTCTGCGTCAAAGAGAGTTCGCTCGATTGCCGACAGCTTGCGGTAGGGGCTGATGATAAAGACCAGGTACGCGATCAGGCCCAGAATGCCGAGTTCTGCCGAGACTTGGGTGAATGCGTTGTGTGACTGCAGGCTGCGAATTCCCACGATCGGGAAATTGCCTATGCCGATGCCCCACGGATTTCGTGCGCTCACAAGCAGCGATCTCATCAAGAGTTCCCAGCGCTGGTCGCTCGACCCGGCGGCATCAAGGCCGGGAATGAATATCGACAGCATTCTCAGGCCGTAATTTCCCGGGGCCGCGACGATAGCGATGCTACCAATGATGATCGACCCGATCGCGACATTCAGGCGATGTTTGCGGCCGAGCTTCCATGCGAGCACGGCCAGGCATGCGATCAGGCCCAGGAAGCCACCACGTGAGAAGGTGACCATGTTTGCGCCTACAAACAAGGCGGCCATTGCAAAATAGATGCATCGGGCCAGCTTCCCTCGGGCTGCGAGGCCCAGCGAGAACACGATCGGCGTCATCATCACAAAGTGCAGCGCCATTTCGTTTGTATTGCCGAACATCCCGCCGACGTCAACGGAGATGCGATACCCCTCGACCGCGAACTTGCCCTGCGAATACAGGCTGAGGGCCGATATACTTAAATAGAACCCGATACCGAACGAGAGCCACATCATCCCCATCAATCGCTCTCGAGTGCGGACGACGTTGACGAGAACGAGGAAAATGATCACTGCCTTAATGAACGGATCATTGAAGGTTTCCCACGCAATTGTCGGATCCTTGGCAAGCGGAATCGTGAGAAGGGCGATCAGCACCATTGCCAGAATGGCCTTGACCTCGGTTGGAAAAGTAGTGAGTGTGCCCTCAGTGGCCAACTGGCTCGGGATAAAGAGCAGGATCGTTGCGAGTGCAAAATAGAACGCGGTGGCCGATAAGAAGCCGAGACCGGGCACGATCTCATAGGGCCGGAACAGTACCATTATCGAGAACAGGAAAAGGCCGACATACGTCAGCTTGTGTCCGGCTCGGACCAGCCACTTCTCGCCGGTCAATAGCTGACGGTCCTTCTTTTGAATCCTCGCCTTTTTATCCTGGCGAGACGACCCTGAATCTGTGGGTTCCGGATGCGGCGAAAATGCGTCTTCAACGGGCTTTATGGCCGACGCAGCGTCGACTTCTAACGGCGAAACGATATCGGCGTATTCTTGCAAGCCGTCGGGCTCCGGCCGCGGCGTTTGAGGAGGCCTTAACGATGGAATATCGCCTCGCGGCTGGCTCTTGCGTCCCGGATTTGTCAGCGAGCGATATTCCTTGCTTTTTGAGGTGTTGAAGGCCATCGGCGCCCATACGCTTGTCGAAATCTAGACGGGCACTTCTTCGCGGTCCATCGTGATCATGTCACGAACGCGCAGTTTTAGTGCTTTTTCGAATTGCCGTGCTTCATTAACGCCGGTGAACGCCAACTGTTGCAGGTTTGCCTCGATACGTTTGCGATAGTCGGAGACGAGCGAGTCCGAAACGCCGAGCATGTCTGCGACCTCGAGCTGCGTACCGCTGTTAGAGATCAGGTAGCAGTGCCAGAGGACGTTGATCATGCGGTCGTATTGTTTTGCCTTGCCGCGGACCGAGCGGTTGAGGGTATTGAGAAAATCGTCAACACATCCTGCGGCGGCGACTTCGGCCTCGTTGCGGAGAAGGTCTTCCTCGGGTGTTTCGCGCGTGTCGGTAAATTCGAATGGCATCCGGTCGTCGTCATCGCTGTCTGTGCCGCTACCTACGGGCACAAGGTGAATGTCCATGATCGGCAGCCGTGACATTACAAATGACCTGAGCGAGCGGACATCAACGGGCGAGTCAACCGCCTTAAAGACGCGGACGATCAGCTTTTCCAATTCCGGATTGCTGATGACGATCTGAGCGTCGCCCGTGCAGCCGACCATTCGCGTGTCGCGCCGATAGAAGGCTACGGCCTTTACGCGTTCGTCCATCTCCTGGACGTCGCGGCGCATCTTGGTGACCTTCCAGTCGGCAAGCCCGTAGAGACGGTCGGCCAGGCGGCGGTGAGCCTCAGGATTGTCAATATTGTCGAATCGTTTGAATGTCTCGCTCGACTGGATCAACGTGGAAATGCGTCGAGCGAGGCGGTAGCTCTCGGGATAACGCTTCCTAAGCTCGGCCGTGAGCATATTGGTCAGCTCGATCTGGCTGATCTCGGCCTCGATCTCGGGGTCGGACATCCCGCTGTCAATATAATGCTGAAATCGGTCTTTGCTCAGGAGTGCGACAAAGAGCTCCTGCGTCAGGTCGGTGTAGGCATTATAGCGCCCTTCCTCGACGAGAAAGCCGGCGCGCTTTGATGCCCGCACTAGCGGATGTGATGAGACGATGCGATGCAGTTCGGTCCATATCTGATTTACGTCAGAGGTCTTGAGGCTGTCGTTCCATTTGCCGACCTTGACCTGTTTGTTCTGGATCGAGCGGGGCAGGCGTTCCTTTGTTCTCACTTCTTTCATAGTCACTCTTCCGATTCAGTCGCCTAATGGTCGAAAGGCCGCAAGCTACTTTCGTGAGGATCGCCGAGCAAACGATCCGGCTTTCGATGCGCCTCGGAGGCCATCGGTTGCGACTCAATTCGAACTCAAGGGTGAGTAAGTTGGGTATCTGGTAGTGAGGCCGAGACAGGACCGCTTCCGAGCTACTGGTTTGGCGGTCCGGCTGGACGGCAATGAGATGATTGCCTCTCACGGCCGACAAGTAAGATAATAGCAATAAATCTCTGGATGAGCAACAAGTTTTTACAACATTGTATATTTTTTATACACTTCTATTTTACGTTGTCATTACAGCCTTTCGTGACATATTTTGACATCGGCAAGACACATTTTTTGTCAATTTGCATGATTTTTCGCCGAGAGTTTTGGAAGCAATTATGCATTACAGATTTATTTTTGATGTAGCAAGAGGGAACTTCTGCCGGCCGTTGTGTGGCGGGCGACGGCGACACTCAGGTCGCATTGCGTCTAGTATGGACTCAGCAAAAATGACAGGCTTTTATAAGGACGAAGATTGTCCGACATCATGCGATCTCGTCGCCTTTGAAGAGGGTGAGCTAGATCCCGCACAGTCGCTGGCAATCATGGGCCACCTCGAGGCATGCGAATTCTGCGCCGCCGAGGCCGACTTCTATTCAATGTATCCGCAAGACGAAACGTCGGTCGAAACGTATCAACCGGCTTCGATCCCCGCACCGCTGTTCGAGCTTGCAGAAGCCCTATTAAAAAAAAAGCATTCAGACCCAGCTTCGCTTAAGGACCTGCTGAACGGCCTCGACGGCGCCCTGGCCCACTGATCGATCTTTAGTCCATTTTTCAGTTGTCAGTGCGTCCCTGGGGGACGCATTTCGTATGACCAACCGCAATTTCGTATGACCCACGGCATAGGAAAACGGACCGTTTTCGGGTCGCGCCGCCATCGCAGATCCATTTCGTACACATACCTTGCTCATCCCGGTCCGTCGCTCACATCTCATACACCACAACCATTTTTTTGCGGCTTGCTGCTCTGTTTGCGGAGGAGTTTACTGCTCCGGTGACTGGCTCTCCTATTAGCGGCTTGCCGCCGCCGGCGTCAAGGCGGCGGCAAGCCGCAGGTTAGTTGTCCGATCTCGGAGGAGCAAGCTCCTCCGCAAATAGGGCGGCAAGCCGGAGGAGCGGAGAAGAAAACTGGGCTTGACACATGGTGCAAGCACGTGCTATACATGAAACATCACAAAAAACAGCACAAGGAGCACAAACGAACAATGAACCACGAACGAGCAGCGATTCTTAACCGGGGATTTGAGAGATTCCGCGGCGGGCCGGCGTCGGGGCCGAATAAACCGCGGGTGGCGCGGGTGACGATCAACTCGCAAGGGACGATCTATCTTAATTCGACCGCCTACAACGCCCTGGGCCGCCCGGGCTTTGTGACACTCTATTACAGCCAAACCGAGGACGCGATCGCGGTCGAGCCCGCCGCGCCGCCCTCGGACGAGAGCTTTCCCGTGGTCAAGAAACAGATGGGCTGGACGGTGCACGCCTCGTCCTTCTGCCGCCACTATCGCATCAAGATCCCCGGGACTCAATGCTTCATCGCCCCGGCGTTCAGCCCCGGCATCCTGCTCCTGAATCTGGCCGAAACCACCAGCGTCTGCAACAGGAGCCCTGCTCGCGACGAGGCAGAGAGTCAGCCTGTGGGATACGGAAACGGCCCTTCCGGCCGCCTACCGTCCGATCCGCCATATGGTTTCGCGGTTCTCTCTCGAAAGCCGGGTTAGCGGCCTGCCGGACTTTGAAAGGAGTGGCTGACGGCCGGCGCGCGAGACCGTGATAGCGTTGACCGAGTCAATATTCCAGTTATCGCCGCCGATCCCTCCTGTTAGGGTCGCTCTGACGCCGATGCTTTGAACATGCGATACCCGCGTTCCCGTCGGTAACGAGAGCGATACGGTTTTCGAGGTCCTGTCGGCCAAGCGCCGCCGGCTGTTAAAGGGCACCTCTATTCTCCTTCCGTCAGAAAGAATCGCAAAAACAAATGCGTTGTCGTTCCCGCCGCGAAGGTCGTCGTCGCCGGTGGCGAGCGTTATTTCGACGGTATCAATGACCGGATCGGCCGATGCCGTTCCGCCGGCAGAACTCGCTGAGCCGCACCCGGTCTCAACCATCATGCGGCGTTGCTGTCCGGTGAAGCGCATCAGCGGCCTGCCTGAACTGCTTACTACGGTTTCACCGCCGGCCACGACCTGCATTGCGTTCAACGTCCAGTTGTCCTGAGACAGGCCAAAGCCCCCGCGGCTCGAGAATCTGATTCCCACCTGCCTGATGTCAGAGCGATTTACCGAGCTCGGCAGCCGAGCGGTCCGCGTGAACATGGTATTGGTGCGGTCGCCGTTTCCCCCGCCCAGCGGAATTATCATAGGCTCACGGCCTGCGACGTTCAGTTCCAACTCCAGACGCGAATCGTCCCTCAATCCGTCGTCACCGGACAGGAAAGAAAAGTTCAGATCACGAACGGTCCCACGACAGGCCGAGCCCTCGAGACGGGCCGAGACACGGTATTCGCCGCCGGAACCTTTGAAAGTAAGGGTTTCAGACCAAGGTTGAAGGGCCAACGTCTTTGATCGAAATTCGACCGGCCCCGCCACGATCACGTTAGGCAGATTGATGGACCGAGGCTCAACTCGCTCCGGAAATCCGGTAAGGACGGGCATCAAAAAGGTGTGGACCCCGATGATCTGGTCAGGATTGAACGTCGAGCCGACCGTGAGTTGCCCCAGGAGCTCCATAACACGGGGTACCGTCACCAGTCCCTTGGCGATCTCACCGAGGCGGTCCTCGAAGTCCTTGCTAAAGGTTGCAGCTGACGCCACGACTGCCGTATTTCGCTCGATCTTTTCCCGCAGTGTCTGGTCGAGCACTTGCCCGATAGAATCGAGCAATCCGCGAATGATGTGCGGCGGCGTATTATTGTTATCAAGGCCAACAATGACAGCGCCCGCTACCTCCATCCGCAAGACCTCGGGCGTAACCAGGCGCAAGTCGATCGAGTCGCCGACAAAGGGCGACGGAAGAGGTGTCATATTCTGCCACTCAGTGCCCATCCAGAATGGCAGGGCCGCCCGCTGGCGGCTGAATATGTGGTCGCCGCGCGCGCTGAGGCCGCTGCGGAACTCAGGCTTTGACACCCAATCATGCGGCTCGTAGCTGACGACCTTTACCTCGGTGGAGTTGCGCGTGTTAAATCGCGACCGAAACTGGATCACAGCAAAATACGGCCTGTCACCGCTGGCCTCGCGCTGCTCAACGACCTCGACGTCGGCGAGCTTGAGGCGCCATGTGGCCTGCGCGTTGACTTTACCAGGGACAAATAAGAAAAGAGCAACCGCTACCACGGTAACTCTAAATACGATCGAAAGCACATTCGTTCGGGATAGAAAGCAAAGATGCATCCCACATCACCTCCAAATTTATTTCAGACGTGTGTTCCCCAGGCGATGATATATCAGTGCCGTGATTTCTTCTAGCAACGACGGCACCCACTGGCCGTACGGCCGATCAGTTTTCGTACGGTTTGAGCTGCTCCGTGATCTTGGATTTGTCGCCGACAACGACGAGGGTCATTTTGTCGCGGAGGAGGTATTTACGGGCCATTTCCGATACGTCGGCGGGCGTGACGGCGGCCAGGTTTTGGACGTAGGTGTCGAGATAATCCTTTGACAACTCGTTGTAGGTGCCGGACTCGAGCTGGCCGATCACGCCTGTGCGGGACGAGTTTTGGAGGACGTAGATCCCGACGAGGTAGTTTTTAATGCCCTGGAGCTCGGCGTCGGACGGCGGTTCTTCTTGGAGGCGTTCGATCTCGTGGAGGATCTCCTTGATCGAGGCTCCGGTGTGCTCGGTGGTGACGTCGGCGTTCTCGATCCAATAGCCGGTCTTGTAGCGGTTCCAGATAAAGCTGTTGGGCGAGTAGGTGTAGCCCTTGTTCTCGCGGATGTTTGACGTGATGCGCGAGCCGAACGAGCTGCCGAGCAGCGAATCCATCACGGTGAATTTGATAAAGTCGTCATCCGACGGCGACATTGCGGGCATGCCGAGGTAGATCGTTGATTGCGGTGCACCGGGCCGGTCGATCACGTCGAGCGAGTATTTGGCATCGATCTTCGGTGCGTTGCGGATCGGTTCGGCGCCCTTTTTCCAGGTGCCGAATTCCTTTTCGATCGCGGAGCGCATCTTGGCCGCGTCGAACTGGCCGACGACATACAGGTGCGTGCGTGCGGCACCGTATTGGTTGTAATAAAAGGACTTAACGTCCTGCATCGTATATGCCTTGAGGCCTTCCTCGGTCGGGAAGATCGAGCCGTAGGCGTGGTCCGGGAAGATGACGGCCCGAAACTTTTCCCAAGCCAGCGTTCCGGGCTGCGCTTTGCTGATAGCGAGTTCGCGGAGCTTATTGGCGCGGACCTTTTCGAGGTCATCGGCGGCAAACTTCGGGTGCATCAGGACGTCGGCCATCAGCGAGAGAAACCGCGTATCGAATTCCGATAGTGCCTCACCGCCGACGACAGTCTTGTCGGTCCCGGCCGAGGAGAAGATGCTGCCGCCCATTTCGGCGGTCTCACGGGCGATCTGTTCGGCGGTGCGGTTCGATGTGCCTTCTTTCAACAGCGTCGATACCATGTCTGAGATCCAACGCTGGCTGCTCATCTCGTTGAGCGAGCCGGCGCGCACGACGGCTTGCATCGCAACCTTTGGGACAGAACCGTATTTGACGAGCGTCACGCGCATGCCATTGCTGAGCGTGTAGGTTTCCTGTTTAGGGAATACAAATGCCTTGGGCTGGCCGCCGGCCGGAGGCGTTTCTTTCTGCGCCGCAACACTGATCGGCGATAGGACGAATGAGACGGACAGGACGAATGTTAAGGCAAGAAACTTTTTCATAATGTTATAGGAACCCAGTCGCTATCGCTCCCGGTTCTGATTTATTCCGCGTTGGCCGACTTTTCTACGTTAAGTACCACGACCGTGCGGTTTGTTTTACGCAGGTATTCCTTTGCCGTTTTCTGGATCAGTGCGGGCGTTACCTTTTTGAAATTCGCCTCGATCTGGTTGATGTTGTTGGGTTTGTCGTCAAACAGGGCAAAGCTCGCCAGCAGATCGGCACGGCCAAAGCCGCCGAATTGCGTCATCGTGTCGTAGAGGCCGCTGCGCAGCTTGACGATCGCTCGGTCGATGGCCTTTTTATCGATAGGCTTGTCCTGCACCCGGGCAATAACGCCGTCGGCAGCGGCTAGTATCTCCTGCGGCGTGTACTTGTCGTCGTGGATCAGGTCCACGCTAAATAGCATTGGGCCGTTGTAGTTGAACATATTGCCCAGATAGCCGTTGATGCCGCCGTTTAGGCCGCTTGTATAGGTCTTGTTCTTGACGAGCTCCTGATAGAGCATCGAATCCTCGCCCTGAAGGAGTATCTGGTCGAGCAGGCCCATCGCGTAATACTCGGGCGTGCCGCGCTTTGGCATCTGATAGCCGAAGCCGATGGCGGGCTTCTTGGCGAGTGCATCTGTGCGCGTGACCGTCTTTTCCTTTTCCTGACGCGGCTCGGTCAACTCAGGAAGTGGCTCGGGCTTCTGCGAGGGTATCTTTGAGAAATACTTATCGACCCAGCCTTTGACGTTCTTTTCGTCAAAATCGCCCGCGACGACCAATACGGCGTTCTGTGGCTGGTAGTACTTGGCCGCAAATGCCTTTGCATCGTCAAGCGTCGCGGCATCGAGGTCCTTGAGGTCGCCATAAAAGTTGTGCGCGTTATACCAGTTTGTGAACGCGGCCATCGGCAGATCGATCCACGGGAACGATCCGTAGGGCTGGTTGAGCACGTTGACCTTGACCTCGTTTGAGACGACGCCCTGCTGGTTTGTGAGGTTGTCTTGCGTAATGTCGAGACCTTTCATTCTGTCAGCCTCGGCCCAGAGCAGCGTCTCGGTCTTGTGGGCCGGAACGACGGCGAAGTAGTTCGTAAAATCAAACCGAGTCGAGCCGTTGAGCACGCCGCCGTTCGATTCCACGAGACGGATGAATTCCATCTTGCCGAGATTCTTTGATCCCTGAAACATCAGGTGCTCGAACAAATGCGCAAAGCCGGTCCGGTCGCGCGGTTCGATGCGAAAGCCGATGTTGTAATACACGGCGACCGTCACAAGCGGTGCCGAATGCTCCGGCGAGAGCACGACCTTAAGGTCGTTGCCAAGCTTGTAATACGTCACGGGCACCTTGATGCCGGCCTTACTTTGGGCAGGCGTAGCGGGGACGAGTGCAAACACGGCCAGGGCTATCAGGACACCTGCGGAAACATTGCGAAATAGAGAACTCATAGTCACTCCGTAAATGAACAAACTGTAATTCGAATTGTAGCCGAAAAGGTTTCAGCCATGTTAAGCCGCGATGTGATCGACGTCAACGCGTGACCGAGACGTTGTTGGCCGAGAGCGTGACGCCGATCGCTCGGTTAAATTCCGAGACAGCCTTGTTCAGGTCTGTGCGTGCCTGAAGCTCGCGGCCAAGAGCGGCGGTCAGGTCAGTCTGGCGCTGCAGCACGAGGTAGAACGTGGTCGTACCGGCCCGAAATTGACGCTGTTCGCTGGCATAGAGTTCTTCGGAAGCGATCCGGGTCTCGGTCGCGGACGCGAGCCGAGATTCGGCCGAGCGAAGGGCCTGGAGCGCGTTGCGAACGTCAGCTTCGATCAACTGTTCGACCTGAGCGCGGTTGTTGGCGATACGCTCACCCTCGACAAGGACACGGCCGAGATCGGCCTTAGCGGTCCGGTTTCTTAATGGAAATGCAATTTGCACTCCCGCACGGTAGGTTGGGAAGTCCTGGGCGAGAAGATTGCCAAGCGACGTGAAATAACCTCCGCGCAGATTGGCAGGCACATTCTGGCCGCCCGTCGAGAGCGGATTTGGCGTTCCGGCGAGGCCGGCCGAGGTGTATGAACCGACGAGATCGATCTGCGGCTTGGCTTGGTTGCGGTAGTATTTTTCGTCGATCCGGTTTATCTCGGCCAAGCCATCATATTGGGCTATCTCCGGCCTATTCCTGAACGCTTCGGTGACAGCAACCTCAAGCCCGATCCTCGGCAGATCGAGCTCGGCGGATGTGACGGGCGTGAACGGCCGCGACCATTCGTCGGCGTTGCGATCCGGCAACAGCAGCGTTTTCAGGGAATTCTCAGCCCGCGTGATGCTCTCCTTGGCAGCATAGACCGCCTGCTCAAGGGTCGCGATCTGCGAGTTTGCCGCCACGATCTCGATCGGGGCGAGAACGCCTTTCGCGACCAGCCGTTTGTTGCTCTCCAGCTGCTCGCGGGCCTGCCGCAGAGTATCGGTCTGGACCTGCAGGTTTTTCAGGGCAAACACAAGGTCCCAGTAAGCCTGCTCTACGTCGGAGATGACGGTGATGGCTTTTGAGCGCAGTTGTGAATCGGATATCTCGACGTTCTTCCTAGCGATCTGGATCGAGCGGCGATTCGCGTCGATGCTGCGGTTACGCCAAAGCGGCTGCACGTATGACGCGATAAGATTCGCAGGGAACTGAGGGTTGAGGGTGGCGTTGCGATTTGAGGTATTGGTCCGCGCCGAATTAAAGACGACGTCATACGAGCCGCCAAATCGCGGGACGAAGCCCGACAGGCCGAGGTCGTTGAAGAACTGACGCTGCGTCACCTTGCCGTCAACGGCACCGCCGATCGTCGATGCGGTCGGTGTCGTCCGGCTTTCGAAGAAGGTCTGCGAGTTAACGAGCGGGTCGTAGATGCCGCGCGCAGCTTTCAGATTAAAATCCGCTATGAGTGCATCATTTCGCGAAACGTCGATATCATTGTTGTTCTTCAGGGCCATCTCGATCGCAGCGGCGAGCGTGAGCGACAGCGGGTCCGCTGTCGTAACACCGACGCGTTCGAGACTCGGCAAGGGACGTGACGGCGAACTGAATGACGGAGCTATAGGGTTCGGCTCTTCAGGCGTTGAAGTGGGCGTCGGCGTTTGAGCATTACCTTGGCCTGCAAGTAATAGTGCAAGGCCCAAGCCCGCGAATTGAACGCAAAGTCTGCGGCCGAGAGCGCGAGTGATCAGTATCAGGGCCATCTTAGATCGTGTCGGCTCCTGAATCAGTTTTTTTCTTCTTAAACACCGAGATGATGCTGCCGCCGCCCCGTGAGATGCTCTGCCAGACGGCCGTTTCTGATGCGTCATCAAACAGCGAATAAAAGACCGGCACGGCCAGCAGCGTAAGCAGCAGGCACAGCGACTGGCCGCCGACGACCAGGATGCCGATCGAACGGTTCGTCGCCGCTCCGGCACCGGTGCCGAGGATCAGCGGGACCATACCGGCGACCAGAGCGATCGTTGTCATCAGTATCGGCCGCAGGCGATCACGGTTTGCCTGAATGATCGCGTCGTAGCGGCCCATGCCCTGAGAGCGGAGATTATTTGTGTGGTCGATCTGGAGGATCGCATTCTTCTTGACGATGCCGAACAAGAGCAGGATGCCGAGTGCTGAGAAGATGTTGAGCGTCTGTCCTGCGATGGCCGTCGATAACAATGCGAATGGCACGGCGAGCGGCAGCGTAAGCAGGATCGTGACCGGATGAATGAAAGATTCGAACTGCGCCGCCAGGATCAGATACATAAACACGAAGGACAGCAGAAAGGCATAAAGAAATGCGTCATACGCCTTTTGCAGTTCCTTTGACTGGCCGGTCACGCCCGTTACATACTCGGCCGGCATATTGAGTTCATTGGCGATGCGTTCCATTTTTGCGATCGCATCGGATTCGGCTGCGTTGGGGGGCAGTCCGGCAGATACCGTGACCTGACGTTGTCGATTGAGCCGGCTGATCGATGAGGGCGACGTGCCTTCAGCGATCTTGACGACGCGGTCGAGATCGACCGTACCGCCATTCGAGGAGCCGACCGTAAAGAAGCGGAAGTTGCTGCGGTCACGTCTATACGACTCCTCGGCCCGGACCACGACATCGTATTGACGTGAATTCTCGCTGTAGGTCGATACGATCTGGCCGGCAGACAGGATATTCAGGGCCTGTGCAACATCACCGGCCCGCACGCCGAGGTCGGCGGCCTTTGTGCGGTCGATAGTGACGCGTACCTCGGGATTGCCGACCTCGATCGAGGTGTCGGGATCACGATACACGGGATCCTGCTTCATCCTTTCGACCATTGCGTTGGCATACTCGGTGAGTTTTGCCATGTCCGGCCCCGCGATATACATGCCGACGCCTGACCCGCCGCGCCCGAGGCCGATGCTGCCGGCGATCGATGAGGAGGCCGAAACCGAGACCTGATAGTCCTTGGACGAGTATTTTTTTGCGATCTGCCTCGTTTTGTTGATGAGATCGGCCTGTGAGAGTGAACGCTCCTTTACAGGCAGCAATGAGACGTTTATGAATCCATTGTTAGAGCCTGAGCCACGACCGAAACCTGCGAGGATCAGCGTATTTCGAACGCCCGGCACTTCGGCTCGAATGTCGCGGGCAATGCGGTCGAGCATCGATTGCGTCGCAGAGAGGGAAGTGCCTTGCGGGCCGCGGAGGTTCACCTGAAACAGCGATTCGTCCTCGTCGGGCAGGAATGCCATGCCGACAAATTTGTAAAGCGGCACGATCGATGCCACCGTGACGATGCATATCAGCACGACCGCCCAGCGAAACCTCATTGCAAGCCGCAGCAGCCATGTGAATGTTCCCTCGACCTTGCTGTAGAACCAGCCGGACTTGGAGCTATTTTCGATTTGCGAATTTCGATCTGCGACCGCTTCCAGGTCGTCGCTTTCGGTTTCAACGACCTCCCCGTCTCTCTGTCTCCCCTTCCCACTTTCATTCCTCTTTATCCACCGCGCCGCCAGCATCGGCGTGAGGGTGAACGACACTATCAGCGAAACTGCGATGGCCGCCGCCGCGGTCAGCCCGAAGGACGACATAAAACGACCGACAATACCGGTCATAAAGCCGACGGGAATAAATACCGCCAACAGCGAGAGCGTCGTTGCCAACACGGCCAGGCCGATCTCGCGCGTGCCCTCGACTGCGGCTCGGAATGGGTCCATTCCTTTTTCTTCGACAAAGCGATAGATATTCTCGAGCACGACGATCGCATCGTCGATCACAATACCGACCATCAGCGTCAGGGCCAGCATCGTCATCTGATTAAGCGAGAAGCCGAATGCGGCAATCGCCGCAAACGCTGCGATGATCGATACGGGAATCGCCAGGGCCGCTATGATCGTCGAGCGAAAATTCCAGAGGAACAAAAAGACGACGATGGCTGCGAACAAACCGCCGAGCACGAGGTGCTCCTCGATAGCGGTCAGCGAGTTTTGAATAAACTCTGACTGGTCGCGGATCAGGGCGACCTTCATATCGTCAGGCAGGTTCGGAATGATCGAGGCCATCCGCGTCTTGACGTTGTCGATGACCGCGATCGTGTTCGCCCCGGCCTGCTTACGGACGCCGACGGACACGGCCGGGCGTCCGTCGAGCGAGGCGGCGGAGGAGGGCTCGCCACCTGTCTTTTCAACCGTTCCGATGTCCTTGATCTTTATCGGAAAACCGTTGCGTGTTGCGATGACGATATCATTGAACTGATCGACGTCAGTCAACTTGCTCATCGTCCGCACGCCAAGCGTTCGCTGCCCCTCAACGATCGAACCGCCGGGCATCTCCTGATTCTGAGAGCGTATCGCTGACGTCACCTCGGTCACGGCGATATTGAATGCGCGAAGCCGATCTGGATTGACGCTTATCCTGATCTGCGGCGAGCGCGATCCCCAGATAAACACTTCGCCGACGCCATCGGCGCTCTCGATGCGTTTTTGAATAAGTTCCTCGACCTGCTCGCTGAGCTCCATTACATTTCGAGGAGCGCTGATGGTGTACATCAGGATCGGCTGCGAATCGGGGTCGCTCTTTTGCGCGGACGGCGGGTCGGCCGTCTCGGGAAGACGATTGAGGATGTTGCTGAGCTTTTGCTGGACCTCCTGAAAGGCGACGTCAGGATCCTTGTCGAGACTGAATGTGAGCGTCACATTTGAGCTTCCTCGCTGTGAGCTGGAGCGCATCTCTTCGACGCCGGGAACTGTGTTCAGAGCGCCCTCGATAACGTCGGTGATCTCGGTCTCGATCTCTTCAGGTGCGGCGCCGGGATTGCTCGTCCTAACGGAGATCGTCGGCAAGTCGATCTTTGGAAATCGATCGACGCCAAGCGTAAAAAAGCTAAAACCGCCCACGACCGTCAGGAACATGACGATCACGGTCGCAAAGACCGGTCGGTGGACGCATATTTCAGCCAGCCATTGCATATGAATAATTCCAGATTCCGGATTCCAGATTCCAGATTCCATATCGACCTAGCCAATTTGGAATTCGGAATCTGAAATCTGGAATCAAAAGGCTACCTTCGCCCCCTCATAGAGTTGGTCGAGGTTGCTCGTGGCGACGGTTTCGTCCGGCTCAATTCCCGATAATATCTGCCACGAATCACCTTCTTCGATACCTAACTGGACAACGCGTAATTTCGTGATCCCTTCCTGGATGACAAAAACGCGGTACGATTGCGTCGCTTCGTCGTTGTAGACTGCGGCTTTCGAGACGAAGATGCCTTTGCTGCCGCCCTCGCGATTTATTCGGACGGTGGCGAACATCCCCTGACGCAATGCGTTATCACCATTTTCGAGAGTCGCCTCGACCTGAGCAGAACGTGAGGCCGGATCGACCGCAGGATTCACGGCGATCACCGAGCCGGCGAATCGCCGGTCCTTGTAGGCGTCAACCTGAGCCGATACACCGCGGCCGACCGACACATAAGGCACGTCTGCCTCGGCAACCTGGATCTGCAATTTGATCGGATTTGTCCGCAAGATGGTGGCGAGGACGGTAGCGGTTGAGACGAATTCGCCGACCGCGACGCCTCGGTTACTGATATAACCCGCGAACGGAGCCCGGACTACGGTATCAGCAACTGCCTGTTCTGCCAGGGCCACCTGAGTTTGGGCCGACTCGACATCGGCCCTTGCACTTGCAATGGCCTGATTACTCTGCCTGGCGGTGTTGACGGCTGCATCGAGCTGCTCTTTTGCAGCATTTGCACGCGACCGGGCAGTATCGCGCGCGGTTCGATACTGCTCATAGGTGATCATGGCGACATCGCCGGTCTCCGCCAACTCGCGGTATCGCTTCTCGTTCGTCTCGGCCTGCCTAAGCTCGGCCTTCATCTGTTCGTAATTAGCATTGGCGGAACGGACCTCGGGAATGGTCGATGCATTGAATGAACCGCCCGGCCCCAGGCCGAGCCTTGCTTCTGCCTGGAGGACGGAGGCGCGCGCCTTCTTCACCGCAGCCTGCGCCGATGCGAGTTCCAGTCGAGCGTCTCGGTCGTCGATCTTTGCGATCAAGGCACCGCTGCCGACAAATTGTCCGACGTTGACCGCGATATTGGCGACCTTTCCGGCAACCTTCGGGGCGATGTCGGACACCTCGTCCGCGGTAAAACTGCCAGTCGCCTGGATGACCGACGCGACATCACGCGATTCGCTCTTTGCGACCGTGATCGCGATCGGCGGTGGTTCGGCTTCAGCATTCGCGTTGCGCGTCTGCGGATTGCCGCCCGACGAGCCACAGGCAGCCGAGAATGCACAGGCCAAACAGAAAATTGCACTTAACCGTAAGTCGAGCATATGTCTCTAGACACGGTATTCTATAACAGGTAGGCGGTTTGCAGCCGCCGCACCTCTGTAAAGATTTGTCAACGCTGACGGGCTAGCGACGTGAGTTCAACCCGTCAAAATGGTAAAGTCTTGGATGCGCCAGGAAGGCGCGATCGTAAATATGCAAGAGATCACTGCTGCGGAGCTCAAGGCGAAACTGGACGCCGGAGAGAACATTCAGTTGATAGACGTTCGCCAACCGGATGAACATGCATTTGCCAGGATCGACGGAGCAAAGCTCATCCCGCTTGGCGAGGTCATTGCACGCATGGACGAACTCGATGCCACGCGCGACACCATCGTCCATTGTAAGGCAGGAGGCAGAAGCGCCAAGGCGATAATGGCACTGCAGCAAGCGGGCTACGCGGGCAGCCTGGCGAATCTCGTCGGCGGCATCACGGCGTGGTCGAACGATGTCGATCCGCGGGTGCCAAAGTATTAGTCCGAAACGCCGAGCTGTCCGGTTGGCTCTGCCAGGTCGATAGCTTTCGCCAGCCGCACGATTCTCATGCCCTCTGCGACGGTCGTTCGGCAGGCGATCACGCCTTTCTCTTTATCGCCCTGCTTGAGCCAGACCTGACACTCGATGCAGGTGCCATTCCAGCAGAAGTCACCGTAAGAGATACTCTCGATCGACAAGAACTGCAGGCATCGAAGGAGCGAATTGTTCTCTGGCACCATTCGTCGCTCGCCGAGTATTTCGATCTCGACGAGTCTGTCGTATGGTTGGAACATTTCAGACGTATCCATGATCGGTTCCTCACGCTTATTGCGGCTAGATTATCTTATCCAAAAGGTGTAGCTTTTAGGAATGGCAATAGTAATGTACACAAAGCCCGGATGTCCGTACTGTCAGCAGGCGCGTGACCATTACAACTCGCACGGGATCGAATTTACCGAATACGACGCTCAGACAGACAAGGGCCATCAGCGTGAGATGCTTGCCATCACAAATGGTGATCCGACGGTGCCGGCGATCATCGAGGACGGCGTTTGGAAGCAGTCCGGCTGGGGCGATCCACTCCGCGGCTGAACGGTGCATCCGTAGGTGCGGCAGGTTGCCGGACGATAGAAATTGCGGATTTCAGATCGCGGATTGCGGATTTGTATATCCGCAAGTATTATCTTGGTTTGCGTTTGATCGATTTGGACTGCGGGGAATTGAAAGGAATCCGCAATCCGCAATCCGCAATCCAAAATCGATATGGTCGGTTCTCAGATCAATCAGTACAAGATCCTGGAAAAGATAGGCTCGGGTGGCCAGGGAACCGTTTATAAGGCCCTCGACACAAAACTGAACCGTCAGGCTGTCATCAAGATCCTTCCGCCCGACCTCACAAAGAAAACAGCTAATTTCAAACGATTCGAACGCGAGGCACAGCTCTGCTCACAGCTCGACCATCCGAACATCTGCACGATATACGACTTTAACGATGCCGATGGGACGTTTTACATCGCGATGCAGTACGTCGAGGGCAAGAATGTGCGCCAGCTTGTCGCCGGACGCCCGCTTGAACTGAAAAGTGCCTTGTCGATCGCCATTCAGGTCTGCGATGCGTTGGCATACGCGCATTCAAAGAACATCATCCACCGTGATATCAAGGCCGGGAACGTGATGGTGACCGGTTCGGGGCAGGTGAAGATCCTCGATTTTGGCCTTGCCAAGTTGCTCGAGGACGAACAGATCGAGCAGAACGAGGGCCTCGACAAGACCGAGATCACCGAACTCGGGATCCCATACGGCACGGCGACCTATGCCGCGCCAGAGCAGGCCCGAGGTGAGCGCGCCGATGAGCGGTCGGATATTTTCTCGACGGGAATTCTGCTCTACGAGATGCTCACGGGCATATGGGCGTTTCAGGGGAAAACGGTCATTGACGTTCGCCATCAGGTGCTATACGGCACTCCAAAGCCGCTGGCTGACATGCGAACCGGCCCGCTGCCGCCGCAGTTGCAGCAGATCATCGACAAGGCCCTGCAAAAGGAGCCTAAGGGCCGCTATCAGAAGATCGCACAGATGCGTGATGAGCTTCGGGCTGTGATGCAGCAGGTAGCAGGCGCTCCGTTGATGCCTTCTGATACATTCGCACCGGCGCATGCCGACGGCGGCACGGTGAAACGAATGCTCAACTGGTTCACCGGCAGATCGACTCCCGAATCAACGAGTTCACAGTCATTCCCCTCACAGATCTCGGCATCGAGCCAGCCGTCATTCGCTCCCGATATCTCGATGACGGCGACCGGGACCGAGAAGAAGAGCGTTGCCATCCTGCCGTTCCAAAACCTAAGCCAGGATGGAGCTTCGGCCTTTTACGAGTTTGCCCTCGCGGACGCGGTGATCACGGAACTTGCCCAGATCCGCTCGATAATCGTTAGGCCATCGTCAGTGATCGCAAAATATCAAGGCAAGGAGATCGACCCGCGCGAGGCGGGAAAGGAACTGCGCGTCCACGCTGTCCTTTCAGCTGGGTTTATCAGGGCGGGCCAGAAGCTGCGTGTGACCGCGCAGCTTCTTGACGTAGTGACGGGCGACATACTCTGGTCAGATCGTATCGATGCCGAGGGCAGCGATATTCTCGCGCTGCAGGACGGCATTGCTCACCGGATCCTCGAAGGCCTGCGGCTCGAACTCACCGACCTAGAGGCCGAGAAACTCGGCAAGCGGGCGACCGATAATGCCGAGGCGTGGGAAGAGTACCTTCGCGGCCGTGACCATTTTGGGCGGTTCATCTTTCGCACGATCGACGCAGAGGATTGTGACGCCGCGATCGCGTGCTTCAAACGAGCGATCGAGATTGATCCTCATTTTGCACTTGCCTACAGCGGGCTCGGTGCATGCTATGCGAACCGCGTTTTCAAAGGGCTGGGCGAGCCTGAGGATTACACCTACGCCGAAGCGGCGTTTAGCAAAGCCTTCTTCTACGACCAGAATGTCGTCGAGGCCCGCGTGCTGATGGTCATGATCTACATGGCCCGCGGTGAGAAGAAGAAGGCCCGCAGCGAGATCGAATTACTGCAAAAACAGTTTCCGAATGATGCGGCTCTCTATTTCGTTACGGGCGTCATCAACCGCCTCGACGGTAAATATGAAGAGTCGCTAAAGGCCTTTGAAAAACTCACGCGTCTCGACCCCGCGGCCCGGGCCGTTGCCGCCTACAACCGAGCCCGCATCTTTATCTACAAGCGTGAGTTCGACAAGGCGAACGAGGAATTGGACAAGGGATTTAAGGTCGAGCCGAACCATCCGATGCTCAGGATCTTTCGATCGGGCGTACTCTATTACACCGGCCAGAAGGATGAGGCGATCAACGTAATGAGCAAGGTGCTCAAGGAGAATCCGCGAATGGACGGCGTAAGACCTCTTTTTGCGATCTACCTCGCCGGTTCAGGCCGTGAGGATGAGGCCCGCGAACAGCTTACCGACGATGCCCTTGCCATCTCGCGCTCCGATCACGACATGGCCTATTGGGTCGGCGCCACCTACGCTCTGCTAGGCGACAAAGACCTCGCCTTCAAATGGCTAAACAAAGCTATTCGCCTCGGCAACCAAAACAAACCGCACTTCGAAAACGACATCAACATCGAATCGCTCCGCTCTGACGAACGATGGGCCGAGTTGATGGAGAAGATGAATAACGGGGATTAGGAGTTTATTAGCCGGTTTATGTGCGCCGCCTGCTGAACAGGCCGCTCATCGACAATCCTCGATAGACCTGCTCAAGACCAATAGCTCCAGATGGCCGCCCCGACTTCTCATACACACTCACGGTATGCTTCGATGAAGTCGCACTTAACGTGCGCTCGAGGAAGCGGCGTATCGGCCCGAATAGGGAGATCGGAAAATTAAGGCAGATATCCTTTGGAGCTGAGGATTCGGGATGCCAGGTCTTTGGCTGCTGATGGAAGTAGATGTAGCCTTTTTCAGTATGGCCTGGGGCCTTGTGATGGAGCACGATCATCGGCGATCGAGCGCCATTTCCGGGCGCAGCATCATCGGATAGCCGGACCTCGAATGAGTTTGCGATGATGCGAGGCCGCAATTCCCGAGTAGGATCGTAATCGTCTCGCAGAATCTCTTGTTCGGCATCGCCACGCTCGACAGCCGCGTCATTGACCCAAACGCCCGTCCATACCCATTTCCCGAGTTGGCGGGCATAAGCTGTCACTTTCCGATCGGTTTCGAGGGCACTGGCAACGCTTTCAAACATCGAATCGAATCGCCGAATATAGTATTGGATCGGGTCGTTATCACGCGCCTCGGGCTCGGCCCATTTGTCGGCGTAAAAATACATTTGCGCTTCGGGCTCGTCGTGGATTTTTTTTCCATTCGTCAGGTATATGTGGCCCAACACATCCCAGGTCTGGTCGGGGGCAGGACACTGAAATCCTACGTTATACGCATTTACCTCAAAGCTCCATTCCTTGATCTTGGAAATTGCGTCCTCGACCGGCCCTGTTTCCGCCATTTACAGTCTCCTCACGATGTCGTTCGGCAAGCCTACATCAGGTCGGGTTCAGAGGCAAGCGGCGCCATGATCGGCGTTCAAAAACGAATTCATTACAACCAAGCCCGACGCCACCGGTCGTTATCTTGGTGAGCGAGAAGCCGCGAGCTTTGTAGAAATCGAATATCTGATCGACCGTTGCGACCTCGTACGGGTAGCCGCCGACCCAGTCGATGATGTCATGCCAGCGGTTCATGCCGCGGCCGTTCTTGTATTGCGTCCACGAGCGAACGTATTCCGAGGGCTTGAGACGGATGATGGCCGAGGCCATGCGTTTTAGCTCGTCCGGCAACGAGACGGCGACGGCGAATGGTGTCTTGAGAATCCGTGGCAATCGGCAGTAGGTTTTCTTGATCCAATGCCAGCGACGGGCTTGGCTGCCGGTATCGTTATAGATCGCGATAAAGAGTTTACCGTCCGGTTTGGTCGGAATTACGGCATTCTCCAACGCCCGCCACATCTCGCCGGTGTGATGCAGCACGCCCCATGAGTAAACGACGTCAAACGTACCTAAACTCCGAAGATATTCGGCGTCGAGGGCTGAGCCCTGCTCTACACGCCAGTTCGGGTCGTTTGCGAAATAGCGGTTTCGCAATTCCTGCGTACACGCAAAACTGCTCGAATCGAAATCGAACGAATGCACCTTGGCCCCCAATCGTCTTGCCGCGAGCGAAAACAGCCCGCTGCCCGAGCCGATGTCGAGGAACGCCTTGCCCTCGAGCGAATCAACCTCGAGCATTTCCTTGAGCGATTCCTCGGCCTTCGCGATGCGCTCGTCATCGAGAACGGCGAGAAACGCGGCCCAGTTCTTACCAAACTCGAAACGCTCGCCGGCGGCGACCTCGGTTTGGTGCTGCTCGGCGATCTTCAGATCGTTTGTCATCGTGGCACTCATCTTCATTTCTTATAAGTTGCCTCCAGCTTTAGCTGGAGGTGGATATCAAACAAGTCCTCGGCTTTAGCCGAAATTTGGGCTAAAGCCCCAATCGGAAGGGATCGCAACCTCCACCTAAAGGTGGAGGCAACTCATAAAGAGCGATCCCGTTGCATGATGTTCCTCAACTCCTCAACCTTTGCGTCCCAACTCTCGTGCCGGATGGCGTCACTGACCTGGACTCGCGGTTTTGGCGCGGACAGCGCGGTCTCGATCTTTGCGATGAAATCCGCGTGATCGGCGCCGACGAGCACGTCGTCGAGGATGCGGACCTCGGGGATATCGGTCGAGACGACAGGCAGGCCGGCGGCCAGGTATTCGCGTACCTTGAGCGGGTTTGCCGCGAGTGTTAATTCATTGATCGCAAACGGGTTGAGGGCGACGTCGAACGCCGCGCAATATGCAGGGAGATCGGCGTAAGGCTTGCGTCCGAGCCGGTGAACATTCGGAACACCGTCGAGTGTCTTGATCTTTTGTTCGGCATCGACAGCGACTTTGCCGATAAGGACGATCGAGCCATGGGCAAAGTGTTCAGCCACCTTTTTTATCAGTTCGTAATCGACCCAGTCGGCAAGCAGGCCGTGAAAGCCGATGATCGGCCGCGGCAGGTCAGCGATATCGGCAGGGACCGCGAGATTGCCGTCAACGGCAGTTCGAAAGTGTCGCCAGTCCGTCCCGTGACGAATGATCTGCGTGTTCGGGTTAAGATGCTTCTTGTTCTCAAACAACCGTTCGGCTGAGACCACTACGAGGTCGGCCCGGCGAAAGAGGTCGTCCTCGATCCGCTTGAGACCTTCGGTCACGCCCGTGAACGCCGTGTATTCATCGACGCAGTAATAGATGAGTTCGCTCTCGCCCAGACGACCCGCGATCATGCCGGCGGCGGGATTAAAGACTATGTTGACCACGTTGGCAAAGCCAAGTTTTCGCATTGCCGTCTTGATCTGACGAATAAGGAATGCCTGATTGATCGAGACGATGTTCGTGCTGCCGTATGCGGGAATAGCCAGCGGATTGAGGACGAAGATATTCGGCTCGACCTCGCGAATTGGCTCAGTAAAGCTCTTTAGTTTGTTAAAGATACGCGATACGTCTTTGCTCGACGCCGTTGGCATGCGGTTGGCGATAGCATTGACCCAAAGCACACGGTTCTCACGGGCGAGAATGCGCATCAGATGCGTCTTTGACAACGGATCGCCGGTCCAGTCATGGCTGAAGCACAGGATGTCTCGCCTGCGAAGAGCATTCGAGGCCTCTGATCTTTTCGATAATGTCGGCGTTGGTGTCATTAGCTCAAGCTGTACTCACCGTTACATTTCGCCCAATATTCCTGGTAAATATCGGCTGTCTCAATGATATACCCATAGTCGCGCCAGCCTGTTCTATGGATCAGGGCAGCGAGTCGGATATTCTTTTTATTCAGAATACGCGAGGCGAAATTCTTTGAACCGATCAGCCGCCGCGCCCGTTCATTTAGCGTTTGCTTCAGCGCCCGTTGTTCGGCGGCCTGGTAGCCGGCTTCCCATTGATACGAGAGCCCGTCAGGAACCGGCAGCGGGCACGGAACATGGCCCGGATAGCCTTGCCATGCGACTGACGTAACCGCTGCCGGAAATCGCGAGAGCCACTTCACATAGAGCCGGTGTTCGAGGCACAGGTCCACAGGGATTGACAGGATCAACTCGACGACCGCGTTGTCAAAAAAAGGCATCTGCAGCTCGCGCCTGTGCAGATCGATATTCTCGAAATGGCCTGCGAGTTTTCGCCGCTGGTCATTTAGCATCAGAAAAAGATAAAACGAACGTGCGGGATCGGCTGACCGTGCGTCGTCAAGTTCTTCACGGATCCCAACCGGGATTACCGATTCGAGTTGTTTGTACGCTTCGGCGTTAAGCAGCTTTGGCGAGACGTGGATCGACTCTCGCTGCATAAACTCCTGTATCGCGCCGTCGGTATCACCGTCGCGCATCAAGGAAACGATCTTGCGGCTCAGATGAACGTGCCCTAGATCGACGCTGCCGCCCTCGCCGCTCCACGCAAGATGTGGATGCTCGGGTGGGCAATTGTTATGGTTTGCAGATGACGCCCATGCAGTTGTCATTAACGTCGAATAGTCCGGCCTTTGGTCGCCGGCGTCCTTTGGCGTTTCTGTATGGATGACATTCTCAAGCTCGGCATAAAGGCGGCCCAGAGTTTGATCCTGCGTCCCCGGACGGGCAAAGTTAAATGTGTGAACGCGCGCGTGTTGAGCACAGAGCGAAGCAACGACGCATCTGGAATCAAGCCCGCCACTCAGATAGGCGATGGCCGAAGTATCGCCGCGAAGCCTGCGCGAAACCGCATTTTCAAAACGTCGGTAAAGTTCGTCTAACAGATCGTCTTCACTCGCCGTTGACGTTCCGATCTCATTCCAACGCCAGTAGATCGAGCGAGAAGATTCCTGTCCCCGGATCTGCAACATCTCGCCGGCTTTGAGCACCGAGATGTCAGCATAGGGCGTCCTGTCGGCCAATGCGTAGCCGAGCCCGGCCATCTCAGTAACGGCACGCACATTCATTCGTTTTGGCACCTCGACCATGCCTTCGAGCACACGAAGTGCGCTGGCGAATATCACCAGATCGTCATTGAGCCAGTAGTAGAGCGGCCTAATGCCAAGTTTGCCGGTGATCAGGCTGAGCCGCCGTTTGTTCGCATCGTAATTGACGGCGCAATACGTACTGTTCGCTTCGGTCAATATTGAGTAGTCTTTGACAGCAAAGCCCGCGTGAATGCGACGAATATCGGCTTGCCTCGACGCAACGGTGCCGGCTGCGGACACGAGCAGGGGTTCGCCTGCGGCCAGTGACACGGACCCGTCAGAACTGACATATTCACCTCTTTCGTCAAAAGCGCAAATGTCGACTTTCGCAAGAAATGCATGGCGGTCGCCAAAAACCTTTACCTCGTCGCTTGGGTTTCGAGAGATGAGCCGTTTGATCGATTCGCAGACCGAAGTCGGAACGGGTACGCCTGTCTTGCGGCTGTAAGCACCTGCAATTATTGACATACCTTTACCTCCTGTTCGCCGTCAATAAAGCGTCGGTGCCAGATCTCGAAATTGACGAGAGCCCACAGACGTTCGTCGTGATCTTCACCCGCATTGTGCCGAGCGACTAAGCCGCGGACAAACTCTTCGTCAAAGATGCCGCGTGCCGTGGCACGTGGGCCGAGCACATAATCGTCGATGATGTGCCGGTATTCACTTCGGAACCAACGGCCAACAGGGACGGGAAAGCCCATTTTCGGACGTTCGAGAATTTCGGTCGGCAGGACGCCCTTCATAGCCTCGCGCAGTATCCATTTCGTCGTGCTACCGCGCAGCTTCATCTCGCGCGGCATGCGTGCGGTGAACTCGGCCAGCTTGTGGTCAAGAAACGGGACGCGGCTCTCGATCGATGCGGCCATGGACATTTGGTCCTGCTTCATCAGCAGTTCGTGGAGATAGGTCTTCGTATCTGCGTAGAGCAGTTTGTCGAGGACATCCTCGGCATCGGTCTTGTCGAGCCATTTATTCTGCCCGGCAAATGGATCTGCGTTTTCGAACCTTTCGCGTGTTTCGCGGTTAAACAGATCCTTCTGCATCGCCTTTGGAAAGACGGCAAAGTTGTCGAAGAAAAGATTTTCGATATCCGCCTCGCGGCTGAGAAATGTGCGGCCCAGTTTACGCCCGACGCCCGGAGGAAGCGTTGCTACGCCGCCGCGAACGGCGTCGCGGATAAATGACGGCGTGAAAGTCTCGTATTTCTCGCCGTATTCGAGCAGCATGAGGGCCTTTGCATAGCGGCCGTAGCCGGCCATCATTTCGTCGGAGCCTTCACCTGTTAGCACGACCTTTACATGCTGCTGTGCGAGGTTTGATACGAAATAAAGCGGGACGCTTGCGACAAAGCCGATCGGCTCGTCTTCGTGCCAGACGAGGTTTGGCAGAGCATTAAAGAACTCATCGGGCGTGACCGTGATCTCATGATGGTCCGTGCTAAAAGTGCGGGCGATGAGCCGCGCGTATTCGAGTTCATTAGCCTCGCGTTCGCTAAAACCGACCGAGAATGTCTTGATCGGCTCATCGACATGGCGCGACATCATCGCCGCAATTGCCGACGAATCGATGCCGCCGGACAGGAACATTCCCAACGGCACATCGGCCATCAGCCGTAGGCGGACGGATTCTTCAAACAGGCCGCGCCATTCTTCGATATATTCGGTGTCGCTCCGCGGTTCATGTTTAGGTTCGAATTCAAGGTCCCAGTACTCGCGAATGCTGAGTTTGCCGTCTTTCCACGTCATTGTGTGGCCCGGCAAGAGCCGTTTGACGCCACGGAACAGCGTTTCGTCGCCGCTGGTGCCGTGATTGGCAAGCTGATCGGGCAGCGCGTTGAAGTTGACCTCAGGACTTATCGCTCCAGCTTCAAGAAGAGCTTTGATCTCAGACGCAAAATATAGCGAGCCATCGGCCGCGTGGACATAATACAGCGGCTTGACGCCAAAGCGGTCACGAGCGATGAACAACTCTTTCTTCGCCTTGTCCCAGACGGCGAACGCGAACATTCCGCGCAGGTGCTCGACGCAGTCACGCCCGTATGCCTGGTAGAGATGCAGGATCGTCTCGGTATCGGAATGCGTTGTAAAATTGTGCCCGCGGGCAATGAGTTCGGGCCGGCTTTCGGAGTGGTTATAGACCTCGCCATTGTAAACGATGACGTGATCGCCGCTTGTCATCGGCTGTGCCCCGTGGGCGAGATCGACAATTGCGAGGCGCCGCATCGCGAGGCCAATATTGTGATCGACAAACGCGCCGCCGTCGTCAGGGCCGCGATGATACAGCACGTCGCGCATCGCGACGAGCGTGCGTTCGTTGACAGTCCGTCTTGAGTTTGGGGAGAATGCGATGCCGTTAATGCCGCACATAGACACGTGGGCGCCGACGCGAGGGCGGCGCGATCTCGTAATTAGAAACTCATAATCGGCGCGATTTTGTAGATTTTTATTGCCTTTGCGTATTTAATTTGCCAGGAAATGCCTGCGACTGAAACAATGCAGATGAACGTCGTCCGAGTGCGAGAGAAACGCCGCTCAAAGGGCCGCAAACATGCGATCAACAAATGGCTGATGGCGTCGATCTTTGCTGTGATCGCCCTCGCCGTGACCGGTTGGTATGACTGGTACGACGGACGTCTTGGCATCATCGGCCCGCAGCCTGTTGTCGAGTCGAGCCCGAACGGCGGCCGCATCATACATGTTCCCTCGGGCGGCAATGTGCAGGCTGCTCTGAATGCTGCCCAAAGCGGCGATGTCGTTGAACTGCAGGCTGGCGGCCTTTACAGCGGAACGATAAACCTGCCAAACAAGCCACTGACCGATTTTGTGACGATTCGTTCGTCGGCTGCGGCCGACCTGTCCGCGGAAAAACGGGTCAGCCCTGCGCAGCGATCATCGATGGCGACCATAACCTCGGGCATTCTGGGCCGCCCTGCCGTGCAGGCCGTGAACGGGGCACATCATTATCGGTTCGTCGGGATCGAGTTTACAGCGAGCGGGAAGCTCTTCAACTATGGAGTCGTGGTCTTTGGCGGCAGGGAAACGCGGCCTGAGAATGTGCCGCACACGATCGAGGTCGATCGGAGCTATATTCATGCGACCGGGCCGACAGTTTCACGGCGTGGTATTGCACTAAACAGTGCGAACACGACGATCAAGAACAGCTACATTGAGGGATTTGCGTTTCGCAGCGAAGAGACGCAGGGCATCTGTGGCTGGTCGGGCACGCGTAACGTCAAGATCATCAACAATTACGTGGAGGGTGGTGCTGAGAACATTCTGTTCGGCGGCGCCGATCCGGCCAACGGCGAGATGGTGCCGACGGACATCGAGATATCGGGTAATCACCTGAATAAACCGCGAGCATGGTTCAAAACTGCGACGGTCAAGACACTTTTTGAGCTCAAGAATGCGAGACGCGTAGCATTTACGGGAAATTACCTCGAACACAACTGGGAAGGCTCCGCCTTTCGCATTACTGTTCGCAATCAGGACGGCGGTGCTCCATTTTCGACGATCGAGGATGTGATCATCCGCGATAACATCATCGACGGCGCCGGCGAGGGCATCAACGTGCTCGGACGTGATGATACGCAACCGAGCCAGATGGCGAAGCGAATTAGTATCCTCAATAACCTGTTCCTGAATATCGGCGGCCCCTCATACGCGGGCTCGGGCTACTTTTTGCAGATGTCCGGCGGCGACGACGTGACGGTCGCGAATAATACCGTCCTGAATGAGGGCAACACCGTCACTTTTTATGGCGATCAGCCGCAGAATCTGGTCATTCGTGACAACATAATTTGCCACGGAAACTATGGCGTTCACGGGCTGGCTGATCTGCGTTCGCCGGATGCTCGACGGATCTTTGCAAACAACATCATCGTCAACAACAAACGTGTTAGCCGTGACGACGCGGCAATTCCTCCCGACAGCATCTGGCTGGCGGACATTGCGGCGGTCGGGTTTGACGATCCGAGTGGCGGCAATTTTAGCCTTTCCACAAACAGCCGGTTTAAGGACAAAGCGACCGACGGGGGCAGCATCGGATGCCGGACCCGCTCATTGCCGGGCGGAGCAGTCAGATCTGGTGTAGAATCAAGCCAGTGACGCGGCTCATACCTTCTTCCCTCCTCGATGTCTTTGAGCATAGAACTGCCGCTCCTAATTCTGAGTGGAGCCTGTCTCCGGCCGAACTTCGTGACGTCGGCATACGCTGGCCGATCAAATATGAGTGGGACGCCGCCAGCGATTGGGTCGAGTTTCTGAAAGTTGGATCCAAGCGATACGTAAGACTCAAACTCGTCGACGACATCGCCCAGCCATACAAGGGAACTGTTGTCTTTGAGATCGTAATTTCCGGCAGGCCTCGACGCGTCGCGGTCGGCTATTCTGATTACCTTCCGATCGATGAAGATTGTGTGCGGCAATGCGACCTGTATTTCAAGATGCAGTATGACGCAAACGGCTATTCCGCTCCGAATGTCGTTCCCGGCGGCTACGTTGCCGACGGCAAACGGCTGTATCGTCGCCTGAACAAGCTGCGTAAACTAAGAGGTCAGAGGATCTACCGCAACGACGTTAGCGGGCGGTTCGGCTTGGCATATGCACGCGAGATCAGAGAAAAGGCCACCGGAATGCTGATCGCTCAGGATCGATTCGGTTTTGAGGGCGGCATGAATCCGATCGCCTATTCCGAATTCCTCGAGGAGATCGCCCGTTCCCGGATCTGCATCGATCTTCCCGGCCTGGGACCGTTCTGCTTTCGGCTGATCAACTATCTTGCGATAGGTTCATGTATCATCGCCTACCCACACTCGGCCTTGATGCACATCCCGCTCGTTGACCGCACGCATATTGTTTATTGCAAGCCGGACATGTCTGATCTCGTTGACCTGTGTGAATATTACCTGGCCCACGACGACGAGCGGGAGCAGATAGCACTGAACGCCCGCCAATTCTTTGACAGGTATCTGCATAAGGACAACCTCGTTCGGTACTATTTGCGGACCTGTCTTGACCGGCTACGCTAGCCCGCGACCCTCTCGTATAGATCTACTACTGCCGTGATGTTTGTGGTGTCGGGCTTGCCTCGTCGCGGTTGTCGGCTGCGAGAATCGAGGGCCTCGGTCACGGCGGCAGCCAACTCTTTATAGTCGCCGATCGGGATCAGATTCACGTTCTCCGGCCGTGTGCCGGTATCTGTTGCTATCACGGGCGTTCCGAGGAACAGCGCCTCGCGAATCGAGATAGCATCACCATCGAACAGCGTCGTCCTCAGCATGATGTCGGCGCGCTGTATTAGGTGCAGTGCTACCGAATGTTCAATATTGCCCGTTAGGAGGATTCGTTCGTCGAATTGCCTCTTATTGATCGCCTCCTCAACGTCGCGGCGCAGCGAGCCGTCGCCCACGATCATCAGTCGGGCATTCGGAAATTCAGCCAGGATGTCCGCCATGGCATCGAGAAGAAATAACGGCTGATAGTCGACCTCGAGGCCCCCGACCGCGACGAGCAGCGGCGAACCAGATTCGCAGAATGCGAGTAAATGGTCAGGGATCTTTACGTTCTCGTCGGGCGGCTGAAGAGCATAAGGCGGGATAACTGCTATTCGATCGTTCGCAATGCCATACGCACGAAACACATCTGCCAGTCCATCGCTGACCCCAATGACCTTCTCGAACCGTCGAAAGACAAGCCCGCGGACTGAACGGGGCGAGGCAGCCTTTGCTTCCTCACTCATTGGAAAGCCGCCCGAATGGAGCGTCAAGAGACATTTTCCCCTCGCCAGCAGCGTACATACGAATGCAAGAGCAAGAACACGACGGGTCACGTCACCGCCGATATGCATGTGCAGAACGTCATACTCGATCGACCTAAGGGCTCTGATCAGGGCGAGGGCCGAGCGGGGATGATAAACGTCCGGCTCGTCATCGACACGAGCACTTTGTGAGGTGGCAATGATCGAGCATCGATGGCCGCGTTCGCGGAGCAGATCGCGGATCGCGACGATATTGCGCGTGATGCCGCCCTCAGGCGGCGGATAGGGGCCGAGTTGAAGGATGTGCAGGGCCATCTAGCGATCCAATAGCGAATTATACAAGGCAAGCGTGGCAGAAAGCAGGGCACTTTCGGAAAAGGCAGCCCCTACCCTTGCCTTGCCGGCTTGGCCCATTTGACGTGCGCTGTCGGGGTTCGACAGAAGCTTGAGAAGCTGAGTCGCTAATTTGTTGTGATCGTCTGGCGGAATGAGATACCCCGTCTCACCGTTGATCACAGCCTCGGACGCCCCACCGACATCTGTTGCCACGACGGGCCGTCCGGCGGCCATGTATTCGAGAAGCGAGTTTGACAGCCCTTCCGAATCCGAGGTCAGGACGCAAACATCGGATGCAGCCAACAACGAAGGAACATCGTTGCATCGGCCGAGGAAAGTTATATGTTGAGATATGCCGAGTTCGTAGGCGAGTTGTTTGAGTCCAACTTCAAGCTCGCCTTCGCCGGCGACGGCAAAATGGACGCTGCTCGTCGAATTCAGTATCTGCTTCGCCGCACGCAGGAGCATCGGAACATTCTTTACCGCGTGGCGGAGATTCGCGACCAATGTGACTAGCCGAATGCCGTCACAAGGAAGGCCGAGGGCCTGTCGTGTTTCGGCATGATCGATCTTGACGTCAAATCGAGAGACGTCCGTTCCGTTGTAGACAACGCTGATATTCCTGAAACCGCGCCGCACCAGCAGATCTCGGGCCGCCTTCGAATTGCTGACGATAGCATGCGCCCGGCCGAAGGCGATGCCCTCGATGATCTCTTGCGAGCGCGTGCGCATACCGGTCTCACGCTTTGACGCGATCCGAACCGGCACTCGGGCGAACGTAGAGGCCGCCATGCCGAAGACGTTCGAGTAGAAATCGTGCGTATGGATAATATCGATCTTGTTTTGGCGCAGATATTTCGCACACTCTCGGACTTGTCGAAGAAAATCTAGGTCGTAGAAAGACCTCAGCCGAAACTCCGGGATGTCTACGAATCCGGCCTCGGCCATATCGTCAACGAGCACGCCTTCACGGTTGAGCGTGGCGGCGAGAAGGTCGAATGTCCCATCGCGTTTCAGCAAGCGTGACAACGCGACGGCCTGACGTTCGGAGCCACCCTGGTGAAAACTTCCGATAAGCTGTAGAACTCGTTTCTTCACGGGAAAAGTCAGACCGAACGGACAGAGCGGCCTGCATCGGTCGTTATGTAAACGTCAGAACCGAGACGTCGGCCTGATGCGTGGTTCTCGTCGCGGCTATCGACCACGGCGGTATCGCCAAGAACGAACAAGCTGCCGTCGATCGCTACAAACTCGTCGGGCAGCGACTGGCCATCGCTCAGCCGGGCCCATGAGTACCTGAAGTCACTCTCAAACGCGGCCGTTTCTACCGCCTCGCCCGGAGTGTCGTTGAACAGCAGCGTATCAGAATAGCCGCGATGCCTGATCACGAAGGCTCGTCCCGTCGGCGAATCGACTTCGGTGACTTCGGGCTCATTGTGTTCGTCCGCCGGCAGGATGAACGTCCAGAATTCCTGCTTGCCTAACCCATGCGAAACGAAGCGCATGAGCGGCGCGTTAACGCGGTTTCCGTGATTAGTTGAGACCCAACTCTCTTTCTGTTCCCAGGTGCCGTTGTCGCCAAACGTGTGAATTCGGTATCCGTCGCCGCCGATCCATGTCGCCGGCTCGCCGATCATCGTAGCGACGCTCGGGTGAAAATGGAAATTAAGCGAATACGCATGTTCGCCATCGGTCTCGACCACGTCGCGAATGATCCAATAGTCGCCCTTCAGAAACAGGATCGAACGCGTGTGCGTGGCCGGCGATGCGAGACGTCGGTAACCGTCATGCGAACCCTCAAAATAATCGAAGCGGCCGATGCTGATCCAGCGGTCGATGGTGGCGTTCGCACGAGTGCGCCAGGCGAAAGCGCTTCCCGGCTCTGACGACGAGAGGCCGTCGATCTCCAGCGTATTGTGGGCCGAGGTCGAGCGAAAGTAATCACGTAATTCGCTGGATTCGTGGTAGGTATAGGTCCCCGAGTCGATCAACAGCGGCTGTCCGTTGATCGACGCCACAATGGACAACGCGTCAGCGTGACCGTGGCCGCCCGACAAGGCTCCGACCTCACCTGCATCGACGATCAGGTGATTGTCGGCGTCGCTCCAACCGTCACGCATGACGCAATAGCCGCCATCCCTTAGGTCCGTCGATGTCAGCTCAGGCTCGACCGCGTTCAGTCGGTTGTATGCTGCGATACCGTCGCTTCCGGTTAGCCAAAAAACATCCTCTTGGATATTGCCGCTCACAAATTTGTGGTCGGCGCGGTCAAAGATGATCGCCGATACTGCGAGTGATCCCCGGAAATCGTCAGGTCGTGCCTTCGTCAAGGGCAGCGTGCGTCCGCCATCGTCATCCCCGATCAACGGTGTTGAGCCGTCCGGCTGCGTGACCGACATCATCCAGTCAAAGGCTGTCTGAAGACGATCTTCGACCCGGGCGGCATCGGTATTGAGATAAGGGCCGCCAAAGAGCGAGCGCAGGATCACAAAGTGCAGATAGAAATCAACCGAATAGCGCTGGTACCACAGGCTTTGCTCGAAGTATACGCCGTCGGGCAGTATCTGCTTTTCGATCTCAGTAGTGAGGATATTCTCACCCAACTTACGCCATCTTTCGGCGCGTTTGAAGAACGGCAACTGTGTTCCAAGATAGTACAGGCCGAGGCCCTCGCCGGTGAGGTGCGTGTTCGGGCTGTAATATTTTGAGAGGTATCGCTCGATATGGCGGCCGTGACGGTGGAGATGCTTCAGCGCGTCAAGAAAGAGGCTTGGCGTCAAATGGTCCGAATCCTTGAAGAAGTGAAATGCCCATATCCACGACATTGACCGGAATGCTATCTCGAGGCTGCTCGACCAGTTCACGCCAAGCCCCGGCGGATTCTGTTCGATCCAGGATGATAAGTGGCGTGCGAAGACCTCTCCGTATTTTTCATCGCCGGTCAGCCAGAATGCGACGCCGAGCGTAAAAAAATGCTGGTGGCGATTGAGTTCCCAGACGATCTTCTTGTTGCCGGACTCGGTGTCAAGATCGTCAAAATCCTTCCAGTGTTTCAGCGGCGAACGCTTCGCGGAGAGCGGCTCGCGAAGCCAGTCGATGTCCGTACCGACATACAGGCCCTTGAGCCCGAGCAGGTCTATCCGGCCTTCGGCAATGCTGTCTGCCGCCGCGATGAAACGGTCGGCCGTTGCGTCGTCAAATGTCGCCCTGAACGCCGGAACTGATACTGCCCGATCCTGAAATGACGGAAAGAATCGTTCAGAACCATTCTTGAAGAACATCTGCCACAGGCTCTCCGCTATTATCGGGGCCGAGCCGAACTGGCTCTCGTCGATAAGTTTGGTGAAGCCCTCGTTCGAGGGCACTGCAATACCTCCGCGCTGGTCACGATAGGCAGAGATAGCCTGCCCGCCACGAGTGATTATCTCGTCGAGGCTCCGGACCTTCCTGATCCTGGATAAAGGTTTGGCCATCCCAACTGCCATGATAACAAGCTTTTATCTGCCCTCGGCCATGATCGGTGTGAGCAGATGATCGCGAAATAGGTTTGGGTCTCCTGATCTTCCGTCCATTGCCGCACGGGCGATATTGTATGCCTCGCGGGCCGTGGCGAAATGGATCACATTCCCCGCCTTGTCCGCCTTTTCTATCATTTCGGTAAAAAATATCCTCGCATCCTCGCCGATGCATACGTTCTGATCACGGTCAAAAAATCCGTGGCAGTAGAGTTTTATAAACACCCAATCGGATCGGCCGTCCACTGTGATATCTGCCGATGTCCAACGACGAAAACGAGCGGCGTCTAGTGGCTGATTGGCGGCCAACGCCCCGTCGTCGATTCGAGGCACGGGCAGGCCCTTGATCCGCCGGGTCCAGTTCATCATCAGCGGCCCGGTGAATATCAATGGCAGCTGCGGCTGGTGGCCGTTAACACTAGCCCTCGTTCCGAAAGCATGCGGCACCGGACGGTCCAGCGGGCCGCCGCACTCGTAGATCTGATTGATGACCGCTGTCTGTGACTGATCGGGCGCTGACGGCAGCGTCATATCGGCGTAGCAGCCGGTCTCCTGAAGGATCTGCATCTCGCTATCGACACCGCAAAAGCGGCCGCCGCACGAGTTTGCAAGAGCGAGATTTCCGTGAACGAACGCATACATTGGCGTGTCATTGCCAGCGCTCCTCGAGAGGCAATGGTGCCGGCCGGCGAGCGTATCGCGAAAATCAACGAGCGTCGCTCTCAGATTATCCGCAGTGTCAGGCTCGTCCACGCCGTGGTGCAGATGCACCTCAACCTCGCCGAGACCTTCCGACTGCATCTCGGCCATGATGTCGAGAATGTCGGGGTGATACTGTTCGGCGGGGTAAAAGTTCGTGTGGCGAAATTTCGTCCCGTCCGCATCTCGGACGGCCTCGCCCGTCTCGCGGGCCAGCTTGTGATACTCCCGCAGCCGATTCATCTGCGTCTTGTGATCAAGGACGCCGTTCTCGCTCCAGCCAGGCTCGAAGTGGTCTGCCACCGTGATGATATAGTGCTTCTTCTCAAACGCCGTCCGATCTAGGATCGCGTTCACACGCGACCAGGGATAGCGAACCAGCCACGGCAGATTCCATCGGAGTTTCGTTATGGTTGTTGGGCCGTCGCTCATTGGGTGTCTGTCAGCGGTTCGCCGTCTCGGCGAGGAACGAACCGCCGAATTATCTTCATCACGGCCTGTTTTTCGCTGTCTTCTATGAGACCGAGCAGGTTGGCGGTGACAAGGTAGATCGGGACGAAAACTAATCCTGAGATCAGCAATACGAGGCTGCCACCCACGAAATTCAAAGCCGAGAGTTGTGTCGTGTGTAGGGTTTCCGCAGCAAAATGCTCGCCGACGCTCAGCAAATAATCTTTAAGATTCGAATAGACGATATACGTGGCCAGCCCGGCGAATACCGCGACAATGGCAGTCTTTCCGACGTTCGTGAGCAACGGCAGATGCTTCAATCCCAAGCCAAGTTTGCGGATCACCATAGTTTCGGCGATCAGCTTTTCGATCAGGATCGCCCCGACTGCAGCGGTGATCATTCCGGTCAGGCCAAAATGGCCTAGGCCGTAGTAGAGGACGCAGACAAGGGCTGCAAGCACAAGTATCCTGGTCAGCAGGAACAGCCGGCCGAGCTCCTTGTAAGACCTCACGATCGGATCGGTGATCAGGATGCTGAATGGCAGCAGCGTAAGATTCACCGCAAAAACGGACGCGCTCGCCGCATAGTTTTGCGTGAACAGCGTGATGATGAATGTCTGCGACGTGATCATCAGAAAGACATAGATAGGAAAGTAAACGAGCGCCAATTTGTGCATCGCCCGCGCAGTCAGACGGATCATCTCGTCGTGGTCGTCGGCCTGGTGAAGCTCGTTCATCCGCGGTATCAGGACCGAGGTTACGGATTCCGAAAGCATTGCTATCAGCGGTATCTCAAAACAGCCATAAGCATATATCGCGAACTCAGCGGAACTGAATTTGTAGCCAACAAAGTAATTGTGAATGTCGCTCTGTGCCATCCATAGAATGCCCGTCAAGCCGAACGGTATCGCATAGGCCATTTGTTCGCGGAAGAATGCAAAGTCGAAGCCGCGCCAGAATCCCGGAAAGCGTGATCGCAGATAGTAGATCAGGATGAGAGTTTGCAGCACGCCCTGAACCATCGCGGCATAGATGAAGGCCTCGACGGTGGCGAAAGCAAACACAGCGCTTGCCATCAACAGTGTTTTTGTAAACTGCGCAGCAATGATAAAGACGGTCGCGACGCGGGCCTCCTGATTGGCGATAGCGACGGTCTCAAGAAAACTCGAGAAGATCCATATCCAGATGACGACACCGATCTTTGGAGCGAGCTGCGTCAGTTCCTGACTGCGAAAGATGTTGCCCACGATCTGCGGAAACAGGAATAGCGTAAGGCAGGCCAGCCCGCCCATTACGAAATTGAAGAGCAGGATGTTGAGCACCGTAGCTCCGCGGCGTTCTTTCTCGCGGGCAAGATAGTAATACGCGCTCATCGCAAAACCCATTGACAGGATGATGACCGCGTTCGTAATTACCTGAAAAGACTCGCGATAAAGGCCGACCTTATCCTGTGCGAGATAACGGACGACGAGAAGCGGCAGGAAGAAGCTAAGAGCAAAGCCCGTCACCTTGGCCGCGAGCAGCCAGACACTTTGTTCACGCAATGACCTTTTTGGTTCCTGCTTCATTGTGTGTCACCGAGCGACGAATGCCGCGCGTGTGTGTCGTACCAGCCGGGGATCGACCGACCGAGAGCCGTCTCCATTTTGCCGATAAATCGACGTCCCATTTGAGTCTGGATCAGGTACGAGTAGTCGCCGAAAAGCCAGTATTTGACGAAGACTCGCCGATAGTCGCGCAGTGCAGCATTACAAGTTTTCCATACGCCCGGAGATCCCTCGCCGAATGGCCCCGACGCGCCTTCTTCGAATGCGTGCTCCCGCCGGCCGTTGTTTGAGGGCAGCTCGGCCCGGACGCCTTCAAAGTCCTGTTTTACAGCCTTGAAGTGATCGTACCCGAGCTGTTGGAGCAGATCGAACTCGTATTCCAGCTTGCTAAATACAAGCTTTTCCGAGCGTATTGAAATGTAATCGGGCTTGTTATCGAAGGCGAGCATCGCGCGCAAACAGATCGTCTCAGAGCCGACAATATCAGCCTTCAAATAGTAGGGAACGCCGTGTTCCTCGATACATTTACCAAAGTTGACCGCGGGGACGCGAATTATCTCGTTGCGTGTGCCGAGTACTTCGTTGCGCGACGCCCAGTCCTCACAGGTGCTGCCCCATAGCGAATGATCGGCGTTGCGGTAGAATTTCACCTCGCCGGGACTATTCGGGCCGATATCCTCGGTGATAGCCCCTTCGACGATCGTCAGCCGCCCGTCGGCGATCGCATCAGCGAACCGCTGACGGCAAAACGCAGCGTTGCCCGGGTCGGCCTCGAACGCAACCACGCGATAACCCTTTTTTAGATAAAAATCAGTGTCCTGGCCGTGATGCAGTCCTACATCAAAGATCAGCGTGGGGTCCTTTTCGGTTGTTAGCACTTCCGACATGCAGAGTCACCTGTGGCTCCGCCAAACGCCGATCGGGGCGGATCGGCGGATTTCCAGTCAGAGAATAGGCTCAATCGGCCGGGAATTTCATTTATTTGGCGTCATGACCCGCATCGGAGCGCGGACATCCCTGCCCGCGTGTGCCGTAAGTAAATTGGCCGCAGATAAAAACAGATCACGCGGATAAAGACAGATCAATTCATCGCTTCCTTATCCGCGTTAGCGATGGTGGTCCGCATCAATTCAGAACCGGGAGCGGTAGCGACCGGATTCTTCGTGCTCACGCTGGCGAACCGTGAAAGAATCCGGTCGCTACCGCTCCCGGTTCTGAATTGCCCGTTATCAGTTGCCGTAGGCCGATGGTGTCGGTTTGTCGCCATTCTGGCCCCACGGGAACACGATGAACTGCGAATTTGACGAGCGCTGTATGTACCAGGTCCCATCCGACGGCCGCCAGACGCCGATGTCGGCCTTGCCGTCACCGTCGTAATCGCCCGCAACCGGCACATCGTTCGCCGCACCAAACACGTAATACGAATAAGTCGCCGTCGCAGAGTTCCTCACCACCCAAAGCCCCGTCGAGGGTCTGTAGATCGCGATATCCGTTTTCCCATCCCCGTCATAATCCGCCGGTGCGATCCTGTCGCCTGTCTGGCCAAACCTCTCGCCGAATACGTCGCCGTTAGAGCTACGGATGTTATACCAATCACCAACTGACGGCCTGAATATCCCGAGATCGTTCTTCCCGTCACCGTCAAAGTCGCCGACCGTCGGCACATCGCCATTGGCCCCAAACTGCATCCCAAACGTAGAGCCGTTAGACGAGTTTGTCCGATACCAAGTCCCCTGCGATGGCCTGAACACCGTCAGATCGGCCTTTCCGTCACCATCATAGTCACCCGGCGCCGGAAGATCCTCAGCAATCCCGAACACAGGATACGAAACCGTCCCATTCGAGCTGTTCAGTATGTACCAAATACCGGTGGACGGCCTGTAAATCGCAATATCCGTCTTTCCGTCGCCGTCGTAGTCGGCTGGAGTCAACTTGTCGCCATCTGCCCCAAATTGAAGGCCCTGGAATCCCGCTGTCGATCTTTGCAGGTACCACGCGCCACTCGACGGCCTGAATACCGAGAAGTCCGTCTTGCCGTCGCCGTCGTAGTCAAACCTCCCGCGATCAAGATTCACGCGAAACTCAGACAAAGCTGGCATCGGCTGCGTGGGTGTCTGGAAAAGCGAACTGCCTTTCAGACCCGGATCAACACCAAGGTTCATGTGATAGTCGGGATAGAACCAAAAAAAGCCAAGTACGTTCTGCTGATTACTCAAAAACCGCAGGTGCTCTCTCGCCCATGATGCCTGGCCGGACGGCGTATACGGGAATTCGGGCATCGAAGGCCCCAGCGTGCCCGCAGCGTTGTGCGGATACGAGGCCTCGCTGAATATCACCGGTTTATTTAGACCGTCGCAATAGTCGATGATCTCCTGCAGCCGTTGAAACCAGCAGTCGGTCGAGTACTGCGGAACGGACCAGTTGGCCTGGTTGTACGGGTTTGAGAGTCCGGCGTAATCGTATTGAACGCCAAAGTCGGACATTGCTTTGAAAAACTCTTTGACGAACACATTACTGCGGCTGATATTGATTCCGGCGGCGTGGAGCACGATCTTGGCGTTCGGATTTGCGCGTTTTATGCCGTTGATCGAGGCCTGAAGAAGCTGGGCCTCGATATTCCAGACGCTATCGCGCATATAGGTCATGTTGTTGGTGATATCGACGCCGGGCGGGATCGGGATCCGCTCGCCGGGGCGAAAATTGAGAATGCCAAAATCGATCTCGTTGCCGATGTCGTAGATCTCGATATTCAGGCCGCGCTGCATGTAATACGAGGCCACCTCGAAGGAGTGCTGGTCAACTAGCTGTGCGGTCTCGGCAACGCTGAGCCCCGCCCAGGCAGGCGGCGCGTTTTGCTGGCCGGCATGGGCAGCCGTATGACTCAGAAAGAGGAACAAGTTTAGCCGGTAGCCTCGATCTTGTGCCTCACGCATGATCTGGCCGGCGAATTCGCGCGAGCTCCAATATTCATCGCGCCATGGCAGCGTCGGCCATTGCGCAGGTGGCGTATTGGCAAGATACGACGAACTCCCTGTCGTCACACCGACACGTACCCATTTGAATCCGTTCTGCTTTAGCGGATCGAGCGGATTGATGCCGCCCCACGTATTGCCCCAGTTTTGGAACGCCATGTAGTCGCATACGACCCCGCCAACATAAAAGTCCGGGCGCTTGCGGAAGTTTGTGCTGCGAGTGAACGGATGATACGAGGTCGGGCCTGTGTTGAGCACAAAGTTGTCGAAATAGGCTGTAAACGCCCGGCTTGCGTTGCCGCTGATCGTCCCTAAATACGCATAGGCGTCGTCGTCGGGCACGGTCGCGGCCGCGAGGTCGATCCACGCCGTCCCGTCGTGGTATTTGAGGGTAAGCGTCGTTCCCGCACGAACGGCCCGAAACTTTCCCTGCATTTGCGAGTTGTCAATGCGAATGTTGTTGATCCCGGTTTGGCCGGCAATTGTTGTGGCAGGTTTGATGTACTCGCCGCCATTGTCACGGCCGCGGCCGATCTGGATGTAACGCGAGTCATCCCAATAAACGGCAAACTGCACTTCGAGACCTGAGTTCGGCGGCAGAGGTTCGTTCCAGCCGGCTCCGACGCGATAATCGACCTGAACGTCAAAATCCCCGGTCATACGATACTGGCTCGTCATTCGTGGGATAGAAAAAGGAGAGGCCGAGCTTGTTGTCGCTACGGCCTCGTTATTTACCGTGAATTGTCCGCCGCTCTGTGAGACCTCGTCCCATTTGCAGCGGTCGAGGAGTGTGCCGTTGAATTGGTCGTCCACCAGGCTCGATGCCGAACAAACCTGATCGAGGACCACTACGGGTTCGCCTGTGTCATTGAGTGAGAATACGACTAAGCCAAACAGCAGGAAAACCACAAGGATCGATCCGCGCATAGGCCCTCCGGGAGATGCGATGATTGTAGCACCAGACCGACAAGAACGTTAGCGATATTACGTGAGCGCTTAGCCGTCAAGCCGAGCAGTGCTATCCTCACAGCATGGCCAAGCAACCGGCGAGCGTGTATGTGTGCCAGAGCTGTGGCTCGCAGTCGCGTAAGTGGCTGGGACAGTGTCCCGACTGCGGTGAATGGAACACGCTCGTCGAGGAAAGGTTCCGTCCGTCGGCACAAGCCGCCGGCAGCGGGCGAGCGATCTATCCGCGTTCGACGCCGGTCGCTTACGGGACGATCGAATCGCAGGACGACAGCCGGACGACATCGGGCATCGACGAGATGGACCGCGTGCTGGGCGGCGGCATTGTGGCCGGTTCGCTTGTGCTGATCGGCGGTGCTCCGGGCATCGGCAAATCGACCATCGTTATTCAGATGGCCGATAAACTCGGACGCAACGGCACAAAAGTTCTCTATGTGTCTGGCGAAGAATCCGAACGCCAGATCAAGATGCGCGGCGAACGCCTCGGCGTCGAGGCCGAGAATCTCTTCCTGCTCCCTGAGACCAACCTGCAGGGAATACTCGCTGAGACGGACCGCATGAAGCCCGACTTTGTGATCGTCGATTCGATACAGACGGTATTTAGCGACCAGATCGAATCAGCGCCGGGCAGCGTCTCGCAGGTCCGCGAGGTGGCGGCGCAATTCATGCAGTTTGCCAAGCGGACGGCGACGCCCGTATTCCTGACCGGCCACGTAACCAAGGAAGGTTCGATCGCCGGGCCAAAAACGCTCGAACACATCGTTGACACGGTGCTCTATTTCGAGGGCGACCGGCACCACAATCACCGCATCATCCGCGCGACCAAAAACCGCTTTGGGGCGGCCAATGAGATCGGCGTTTTTGAGATGACCAATGCCGGCCTCATCGCCGTAGGCAATCCTTCCGAGCTGTTCCTACAGGAGCGGCCCGAGAACGCCACCGGCTCCGTCGTCACCGTCTGCATGGAAGGCACGCGGCCGATGCTCGTGGAGGTCCAGGCGCTCGTTAGTGGCACAAAGTTTGGCTCAGGGCGCCGAATGACGCAGGGCTTTGATCAAAACCGCGCTTCGCTCTTGATCGCCGTGTTGGAGAAACGATTGGGCTTTCAATTGGCGGGTGACGACGTGTTTATAAACGTCGCCGGCGGAATGGAGATAGACGAACCCGCCGCCGACCTCGGCATCATCGCGGCCATTGCGTCGAGCTATCGCAATCTGCAAATTCCACCCGAAACCGCCGTATTTGGCGAGGTCGGCCTCACAGGCGAGGTCCGCGGCGTCTTACAGGCCCAAGCTCGCGCACGCGAGGCGCAGACATTGGGATTTAAGAAACTTATCCTACCCGAATCCAATAAGAAAGGGCTCGAGAAACTGCTAGGGATGCGAGTCGTAGGAGTAAAAAATCTGGAGCAGGCGATGGACGAACTGTTTGGTTAAGCGGCCAGGAGGTGGATTACCCGTTCGACCTCGCTATTGATCCTGGGAATTGAAACTCCCTTACGCGCGGCTGTCTCAAGCCAAAGTCGTTCCACGACGGAAAGTTGGTCAAGGGTCTCGTCGATCGATTCGCCTTGAGCCAAACAGCCGGGGAGCGCCGGTATCTCCGCAACATACCCACCGTCGGGCGATGGGTAGGTAACAAACGGATATCTAAGATTGGTCATGTTCGTCGATTATTTCAAGTACGCGCTTTACGTATAGAACTTTAACACGATTTCGATGCGACGGGATAACAAAAACGATGTTGCCTTTCTGAAAGATAATGATGGCTGCCCGATACGCGGTCGAGTTCGAAACCTGTCGATTCAAGTGCCTTGCGCAAGTCCTCGAACGTAACATTGTTCGGCCGCTGGCGAAGTTTATCGAGTAGCTTCTCTCGTTTAGTCACCAAGACAACTTATCAGATACCATCGTCCGCCGCCATGATCTTCGCAAGCATCGCATCGCGGACCTGGCGAATATCGCTGATTCGCGGGCTCGGGTCATCGGCGACGAAAGTCGGCGGGAGTTCAAAGGGATCGACCTGAAGCGGCACGCCCTCCTGATCTAGCTTGTAGGCGATTATTCGCGAGATCAGTTCCTGTTCAAATTCGGAGATATCGATGAACTTGACACCGATACCAGTGTGTTCAAACCGGTAGAGGGCCTTGCAGTGGAGTGGAAGAAAATTGCCGTTTGGCAACTGGATCTCCATACGGAATTCATCGCCGATGTAGATATTCTCTTCCCAGCCCGTAAAGCAGCCGCCGATCGAGATCTGCTGCAGCAGCGTCTCCTGCCTTTCGCCAAATTTTGAGTAGATAAACGCCGGTATATCCAGCGAAAAGCGGATGTGTTTTCGTTGATTTATCGACATCTGCGGCCGCGGCCCGGGCGGAACTTGGGCTGATTCAATTCTAGCCGCTAATAGCAAAAGGGCGCAACAGATAGTTGCTGCGCCACCGCGGTTCCGATACTGACAAGTTAGTTGTTGACGGCCTCTGCCTTACCGCAGTGCGTGTTGAACGCCTCGATCAGGGCCTCGGCTATCATCTGGGGCGGACGCCCTTCGAGGTCGCGACGCTCGAACATACCGACGAGCCGGCCGCCCTTGAGAAACGCGATCGACGGAGACGACGGCATGTAACCGGTGAAGTATTCACGAGCCGCCTCGGTCGCATCGATATCGGCCCCGGCAAACACCGTGATCGAGCGGTCGGGCTTTGCATCCGATTGCTGCAAGGCCATTGCGATTCCCGGCCTGACGCCGCCGGCGGCGCAGCCACAGACGGAATTTACCACGACCATAACCGTGCCGTCTGTCTTGGTTACGGCGTCGGTAACGGCCTCGGACGTCTTTGTCTCTTCGATGCCGAGCTGAGCAAGCTCAGCGCGCATCCCATGGATCATCATTTCTGGATATGGCATATATTCTCGAAGTCAGGTAATCCTGAACTTTTTTTCAAGTATCCGTTCTGCGGGCAATTTAGTCAAGACGGCTTACATATTGCGGATGGGCGATGCAAACTCTAGAATTGCGCACATGGCCCTCGAGATCGAAAAAAAATATCGTATTGACAAGAAGATGCTCGTCGAACTGACGGCACGCCTTGCCGAGCTTGGGGCGGTATTTACAAATGAGACCTTCGAGGAGAATTACCTTCACCAAGGGGGCGATCTTGTAGAAAGAAACGCATTTCTCAGACTCCGCAAGACCGCCACCGGGAACACTTTGACATTCAAGGAGAAGGTCACCGCGGATGGTGATCTCAAACGCCAGATCGAATTCGAGACCATCGTTTCGGATGTCGAAGCGACCGAGAGCATCATCGAGAGACTCGGTTACGAGTTGGTCATCGTCTACGAAAAGCGACGCAAAGCGTGGAAACTCGGAAAGGTCGAGGTAGTTCTCGACGAGTTGCCATTCGGTTTTTACATGGAGATCGAAGGCCCGACGAAGGAGATCAGAAGAGCAGAAAAGCTGATCGGCGCCGACCGGCTCGAACCCGAAGCACGCGGCTATCCGGGGCTTACGCTCAGATTCGGCCGGGCGACCCGACGCGGGGTGATCGAGGCTCGGTTCGGTAGAAAAACGAAACGAACCACCTAATCCGGCGTGTCCTGGCCGATGAAGTAGGCCTGCGAATCGAAGCCGCACCCGTTTGCCGCAACCCTCTGATAGGATCCGTCCGGCATTAGGGCCCACGCATTCGCCTGATCACGGAGATAAGCGTCGAGTACCGTATCCGTTAGATATCTTCGAGCCGCCCTGTCAAGCACCGGCACGAGAACTTCGACACGCCGATCAAAGTTGCGCTGCATGATGTCGGAACTACCGATATAAACCTCACCTTCGCCGCGATTTGCAAATGAATATATCCTGCTGTGCTCGAGGAAACGGCCGACGATCGAACGAACACGAATATTCTCGGACATGCCGCGGACGCCGGGCCGGAGACAGCAAATTCCCCGGACAATGAGGTCGATATCAACGCCGGCGAGCGATGCCGAATAAAGCTCTTCGATCACCTCAACGTCAGTTAGACTGTTGACCTTGATGATGATCCGCGCCGGCCGGCCGTCGAGCTTATTTCCGGTCTCGCGGCGGATAAGCGAGATCATCCGCGTCCGAAGGTGCATCGGCGATATGATCAGATGCTTAAATTTAACCGGACGAGAGTAACCCGTTAGAAAGTTGAACAGTTCCGCAGCATCCGCGGCGATATCTCGATCTGCGGTCAGCAGCCCGATATCCGTATAGACCCCGGCGGTTATCCGATTGTAATTGCCCGTCGAGATATGCACATAGGACCTCAAAACGTCCTTTTCGCGGCGAACCACAAGAAGGACCTTGCCGTGCGTCTTGAGCCCCTTGATGCCGTACACGACCTGAACGCCCGCGTTCTCCAACAGCTTCGCCCACTCGAGGTTGTTTTCCTCATCAAACCGGGCCATGAGTTCGACGAGGGCCGTAACTTGCTTGCCTCGCCGACTCGCTTCGATAAGCGAATCAACGACTTGCGAGTCCCTTCCCGTGCGGTAGAGACATATTTTTATGGCTTGCACCTCGGGATCCTCTGCAGCTTCCGCGAGAAACTCGGTTACCGCGCCGAACGATGTAAAGGGGTGATGAAGCAGAATATCTCGACGCGCAACGATGCCAAAGATATCCTCGGTGTTCGACATTGCCTTAGGAAAGACCGTCCGAAACGGCACGTCCTTCAACTCAGAATGATCGAGGTCGTAGAGCTGCATGAGGTCGGGGATGTTGAAGAAGCCTTCGTTCTGCTCCACATCGTTGCGGGACAGGCCGATGCCTTTTGCAAGTCTCTTGACCATCTTGTCCGGCATCGTTCCGGCGACCTCGAGCCGAACCGGAAAGCGGTAGTGGCGGCGGTGCAATTCGCGCTCAAGCGTGCTGAGTAGATCACCGGCTTCGTCTTGCCGCAGTTCGATCTCAGCGTCGCGCGTCACGCGAAACAGGAACGCATCGCCGGCTTTCATTCCCGGAAACAACTCGCCAGCGTTTGCCGAGACCACGTCCTCGACTAACACGAATCTGTCGTTGCCTCGCCCGATCGGGATGAACCGAGGAACTGTCGGTGGAAGCTTTATCCGGACGAGACGCTTCCCGCCGTTTGCACGCATGACTTCACCCGGGATCAAGGCTTCGGCTGAGATATAGAGACCGAGGTTAAGACTTAGGTTTGAGACATACGGAAAAGGATCGTCCCGATCGATGGCCTGAGGCGTCAGTAGCGGAAAGATGTTTGCCCTGGAGTACTCGTCAAGCCGCCGTCGTTCCGCTGGGGTCAACCGCTCATAACGTTCGATCCGAAGTCCCGCTTTCCTCAGGCCCGGAAAGATCTGCTTTCTTAAGCACTTTGCCCGCAGCCTGAGCATCGGCTGCAGCCGCTCGCGGATCGCTGCGAGTTGCTCGGCCGGTGTCAGCCCGTCAGGCGACAGCTTGGTGACGCCCTCGGCCTGCTGCTGCATCAGCCCTGAGACGCGGATCATAAAGAACTCGTCGAGGTTGGTGGAGAAGATCGAAAGGAACTTGAGCCGCTCCAGCAGCGGCCGCGCTTCATCCACGGCCTCGTCGAGCACGCGCCGATTGAATTCGAGCCAGCTCAGCTCGCGATTGAACAGCCGGCGGTCGCTCGCCAAACCGATAGCATCCGGTAATGCGGCAACGGGCTCACCCAACCCCTTTGTCTCGGCATCCATCATTTCCTAATGCCGATCTCCCGAGGCGAATCACCATCACCCGTGATCTCTATCTCAATTATCCGGTGCCCTTCGGGCACGGCCTTTAGGCGATCCGCCCATTCGATGATGGTTACTGCGTTGTCATTGACAAGGATATCTTCGAGCCCAACATCGCCGGCCGGATCGCCCGACGCATCGAGCCGCCATAGATCGATGTGGAAGACATACAGTTCCTTCGTCCTGTACAGATTAACTAGTGCAAAGCTTGGGCTGGTCACCTCGTCCACGTCGTAGCCGAGTCCGTGCAGGATGCCCTTGGCCAGCAGTGTCTTTCCCGCGCCGAGCCCGCCGTAGAGCAATATCAGGTCACGCGGCCCTATCTCCGCGGCAAGCGTATTGCCGATCTCGAAAGTTCTCTCAGATGAGTCGGACACGAACTTTTGCTCTCTCATTTGACAGTGTTCCCGTCCTCTAATTCGGCAAACACCTCTGTCAGGCATTCGCGCACATCCGACGCTGTCATTACACGCTTTCCGTACTTCTTCTCGGCAACATCACCGGCCATTCCGGCTACATAGACGGCCGCAATGACGGTCTCGAATATTTCGATGTCCATTCTGACCGCCTGCGCGGCAAAGCCCGCGAGAATGCCCGTCAACGTATCGCCATTCCCGGCCTTGCCAAGGCCCGAGTTGCCGGTCGGATTGACGACAACACGGCCGTCAGGGTGGCCGATCAGCACGCGTTCGCCCTTGAGGACGAGAATCACGCCATTTTTGGTCGCAAAATCACGAACCGCATCCACGCGGTCTTTCAGGACGCCTTTGTCGTTCGTTCCCAATAACCGCAGAAACTCACCCTCGTGGGGCGTCAAGATCAAGTCAGTACCACCTGCGGTAGCGGGTGGTTGAACGTACCCACGATCAAACGGCGAGAAGAAGCACAAAGCTCCGGCATCAACGATTACAGGCCTTCTCCGTGTCGAAACGATCTGACGGGCCAACCTTTCGATCTCGGGATCATTCGCATCCAGCCCGCACCCGACCGCGATCGCATCGGCCTTCTCAAGATGCCAGCTAAACTCATCTGACTCGACCGTCGAAAGTATCACCTCCGGCAGCAGCCGCGATGCGACCTCTGCCTTCGCAGCGGCGGGACACGCCAGCGTGACCAGCCCAACCCCAGACCGCATCGCCGCATTCGCTGCCAGCACGGCCGCACCGGAATAATCTTCGGAACCCGCTGCGATCATCGCTTGTCCGCGTTTGTTCTTATAGGAATCGTGCTGAAACCGTGATTTATAGAGCCAGTTATATGCGTCGTTACGGTCGGCTACATATGTTTGAGATTCGAGATCCTCAATGAGCTCATAGGGCGAGCCAATTTCCGCAATGATCAATTCTCCGCCATAACTCGATGCGGGTGCGAGAACATTCGCTGGCTTCGGAGCCGAAAAAGTGACCGTAACATCGGCCTGAAACGCTTCGCCGATCGGCGCACAAAAGTCTGAATTCAAACCGGACGGAATGTCTATTGAGAGAGCTAAACGCCTGGATTCGTTGAGAGTATTCATATGCCGAATAACGTTTCCAAGCCATACATCCAACGGACGGCCTAATCCCGTTCCAAAAACAGCATCCACGACGATGTCCCAGTCCTGCCGGGCATTTGCCAGCCATGCATCGAATTCCTCCTGCGAGTTTATCTCTCTGAGAAGATCAACAAACCGTTCTGCCGCATCGAAATTGATCCGCGCATCGCCCCGCGTATCTGCAACCTTACCAAACATAAGGATCTCGACTGCGGCATCCGCCAGGGCAAGTTTCCAACCCAACGCCGCACCATCACCGCCGTTGTTGCCTTTGCCGCAAAGGATCAGGATCGACTTGCCCTTGACCGAGCCGCCGAGTTTCTCCGTAATGACCCGCGCGACAGCATGGGCGGCGTTTTCCATCAACAGAATTGACGGAATGCCGTAACGCTCGGTCGTCAGGCGATCGACCTCACGCATCTGGGCGCTGGTCAGCACCTTTTGCATACAAACCATATTCCCACGAAATACACGAAAAGCACGAAAAGATAAGAGCCTCTTTTTTGTGTCCTTTCGTTTATTTCGTGGGCAATAGATCGCAACAAAAAGGCCGCGTCCCATCGGAGACGCGGCTCGGATCAATTTGGAGATCGTGAACGAACTCAAGTTACAAGAGCGGCCGTCAAATGTTTGCCACTGTGCTCTTACACGCTTATCTTCCGTTCATGTAATAGAAACGGCCATTCACGGATTGGTTCCACATTTCCATACGTTTTGATCTGCAAAAAATGGGCGAGGCCCTAATGGCCTCGCCCTGAACATCCGCGTAGCGGACGATTCGCGGCCACGTAATTACGGGTCCATCACCTCGGGGCCGGTGCCGGCGATGAAGTCGAGGTCGGCGATGTTGTCGGTGAGAGTGACAACGCGGCTTGGGGTTTGGAAGATAAAGCGGCGTTGGCTGACGGTGACAACATACGTCTCGCCCGTTCTGAGCCCGTCAAAGGTGTAGTAGCCGAATGAGCCCGTCTGGACGACACGCGGTTCGGCGAGTGAGTTGCCCGTG
>MTBK01002329.1_pt1 | contig 75445 bp, 83 predicted proteins | sample 1535981 | NCBI WGS metagenome assembly MTBK01 (sample SAMN06109225, study PRJNA356200) | anaerobic digester metagenome | isolation source: biogas reactors fed with pig manure or primary and secondary sludge | place: Spain | collected 2016-06-30
ACGCCGTACCACATGGTGAAGTAGTTTTCGCCATGCTGGTCCATCTGGAACTTCGCGTTGAGTTCAGCCAGCACCCGTTCCGGTGACAGCAGGGTGGCAAGCGGGATCGTCCCGGACCGCAGCAGATTGTGCACCGAGACCGACAACAACGCCGGGGCGATGCCGTGTCCCGAGACGTCGATCAGGTAGACGACCAGGTGTTCGTCATCGACCCAGGTGTGGTCGAAGCAGTCGCCGCCCAATTCCCGGGACGGCACATACCGTGACGAAACCCGGACGAGTCCGTTCATATCGCGAGGGAGGATCGAACGTACGTAATTCGCTGCGCTGTTCAGCTCGGACTTCAACCGGTCGGTCTGGGCCTGAAGTCGTTGGGCCAGAGCCCGATTCTGCTGATCGCGTTGGGTGATCTAGCGGCGTGCCTCGACCTCGGCGGTGATGTCGATGATCTGGGAGATGAAGTACTCGACCTGGCCGTCGGCGTCGCGCAGACAACTGGTCGACAGGTCGCCCCAGATCAGGTGGCCGTCGGCGTGAATGTACTGCTTGGTCACCCGGTATTTGTCGCGCCGGCCGGCCAGCACGTCCTCGGTCAGTCGCAGATCGCGCTCCAGCGTTTCGCCGTGGGTGAGTTCCTGCCAGGTGGTGTGTGTCAGTGTCTCGGCGTCCAGGCCGAAGAAGTCACACAGTGCCTGATTGACGGCCTCATAGCGGCCCTCCGGGGTCACCAGGCACATGCCGATGGCGGAGTTGTCCATCAGTCTGCGGTAACGGGCGTCCGCCTCCGCCTGCCGGCGGCGGGCCTCGTCGGCCGCGGTGACCGCGCGCACCTCGTCGTCGATGATCCGGAACGCCGCGGTGTAGCCGTCCGGGTTGCCATCGGCGTCGTAGAAGGTCTTCACGTGGACGTGAACCCAGTGTTCGGTGCCGTCCACGGCGATGAGCCGACCACGGGGGATGAATGCACGGTCGGGCGTCAGCCAGTTGATCTTGTCGTGCGCACCGTGATCCTCGGCAGGAATGAGATCGTTGAGTTTCCGGCCGATCCAGTATTCCGGCCCGGCGCCGAGCGCCTCCTCGATCGAGGGGGAGGCCCATACGATCCGGTCGTCGCGGACCTGGATCACCACGTCCCCGGCGTTCTCGGCCAGCAGCCGGTAACGCTCCTTGGCCTCCGAGATCCGTTGTGCCGCTTCGAAGCGCTCGGTGGTGTCACGCCAGGTCACGCAGATCGAATCGATTCCCGCGTAACTGCCGCGCAGATCGAAGGAGCGCGGGCCGGGCAGCAGCTGGCTCGGGTAGAGGAAATCGTCGAGGATCAGCGGCTCCCGGGTTTCGACGCAATGTGCGTACCGCTCCACCAGGCCGGTGGGTCCCATATTGGGCATGATCGTCAGCAGCGTGCGGCCGACCAGATCGTTCCGGTCTAGGCGGAGGTAGCCACAGGCCGCACGGTTGACGTCACGGAACACGAAATCCACGATCCGCCCGTCCGGACCGCGAGCAGCCTCCAACAGGGCCTGGGGGTCGAGCATGCCGTCGGCTGAGATCTGCAGGAGATCTCGAGTCCGTTCCGCGGACTCCAGGGCCTGGGACAGCGCCGATTCGTCATAGAAGACCCAGATCCGCCCCTGGAAGTTGAGATGCCGGACGGCTTTCGACGTCACCAGAAGATGGGTGGGCGGTTCGGCGAACCGCAGCATGAATTCCAGTTCCGCATCCGGCTCTCTGCGGAACTGGACGGCCGCGGCGCCGAACTCCTCGCCGTTGAGAGCCCGTTGGGCCAACGCCGTCACCGCGGCCCGGAAGTCAGCGGTCGTGTTCCCGCCCGCCGGCAGCGCCAGCAGTCGTGCGGCGGAGTTGTTGAGGTAGGTCTGCTCGGTGGCGAGGTCCACCGTCACGACGGCGTCGTGGAGCCCGTTCATCACCGCGCGGAGGCGCTGTAGCTCGCCGCGGTTGAACTGGAGGTCGGCGGTGAGCCCCGCCAGGTAGGCGACCTCGTCGAGCCCCCGTTGGTCGATGGCGTCTCGGATCTCTGCGTCGACCGGGCGGGTGCACCACACCACGGTGAGGAACAGCCCATGTACGAGCTGGAATGACCGTGCCGCCGCCGGCTCATCGGGCAGTGCGGCGCGGAACGACGCCGGAAGGAGTCTGCTGAGTCTGTCCGGATCACGTTCCACGGCGTCTACCGCGCCATGGTGTGCGGTCGGCCATCTGCTCCCGCCCTCGACCAGGTCGACGGGGCAACTGGTGAGCACCGTGGCACTACCCGGACGCGGAATTCCCCACACCACGGCGGCATCGGCCCGCGATTCCGCGAGGAACCGGCGCAGGGCCTTGTCCAGCAGGTCGATCATGGCGTCGTCCGGGTCCGGAGTCATTTCCATGGAACGTAGCAAACGGCGGCGTTGACGGAGCAACTCATGCTTACGGCCCGTTTGGGACTTACCGGGTTCCCGCGCGGCTATGCTCTTCCTGCTACTAGGGAAGGGACGACCATGGTTGAGTGGCCGACGCGCACTGCGGACTCCGGGGCAGTGGTGCTCCGGCCGGAGGGACGGCTGAACATGGTGGTCGCCCCCGAATTGCGGGAGCAGCTGCATTCCCTGGTCCGGGCCGGGAACACCCGGCTCGTGGTTGATCTCTCCGGGGTGGACTCCATCGACTCATCCGGTCTCGGCGCGCTGATCTCCGGGCTGAAAGCGGCCCGGCAGAGTGGTGGCGACCTGCGCATCGCCGCGCCCGGCGAGCAGGCGACGGCGGTGCTGGAGTTGACGAACCTCAATCGCGTCCTCAAGTCCTACGAATCAGCCGACAGCGCATTTGATGAATCGAGCTGAGAGCCGGGTGCTCGAGAGGGACACCGGGCCGGGCGTCCTTGCAGACATCGGCCGTGTTCTCGACGAGACGTGGGCGGCCCATCCGGAGGTTCCGTCCGCGGTCTGCACCCAGATGAGCATCGCCGCCGGTGAGATCGGGGCGAACATCGTCGAGCATGCCGCCCAGGGCCGGGCGGTGTACCTCCGGATGGAGGTGCGGGTGCTGCCCGGTCACGTACATATTTTCTTCGTCGACGGCGGGATTCCCCTGCAGACGGACCTGAACGAGGTTTCCCTGCCGGACGCGATGGCTGAACGTGGCCGTGGGTTGGCGCTGGCCAAGGCCGCGCTCTCGGAGCTGTCCTACAGTCGCGACACGGCCAACCGCTGGACATTGATCAGCAAACGATTCTGCTGAGTCGGATCTAGTTCCTAGATCGCTCCGAAGGCCCATACCCGCGGTCGGGTTGCTGCGTCACGATCGTGGCATGGGTTATTTCGATGCGCTGGAGACCCTCACCGGGTCCGAAACTCTCGGTGACATTTCCGGCGTCCTCGAACAGACCTGGTCGACCAACACCCATGTGCCGGATGACGTCCGAGTCCAGGTCGGTATCGCCGCCGGTGAGATCGGGGCCAACATCGTCGAACACGCCGGCTGCGGCCGTGCGGTCCGGATGCGGATGGAGGTGTACGTGCGCCCCAACGAGGTGGAGGTCACGTTCACCGACGACGGCGCCCCGGTGTCGCTCAATCTCAGCGGTCTATGCATGCCCAACGAACTGGCCGAACGTGGCCGCGGACTTGCCATGGCGCGGACCGTCCTGGAGCGATTGCACTACTGTCGGGACCTGGTCAACTGCTGGACCCTGGTGAGCAAGCAGTTCGCCTGAAACTGGCCCGGGCCTGAACTGATCAGGGCCTGAACTATTCAGGGTTGCCGTACCGGGCTGCCCGGAACACCGTGACCGCTTCGGCGCGGGACCCGACGCTCAATTTCCCCAGCAGGCTGTGGACGTGGTTCTTCACGGTGTGCAGGGTCACTGAAAGCCGGGAGGCGATCTGCTGATTGGTCAGGCCCTGGTTGAGTAGCTCGAGGATCTCGTTCTCCCGCGCGGTCAATGAATGGGTGCGGGCACCGTCCGGATTCTGTTGTCCGGCAAAGGCGTACACCCGTCGCAGCAGAATCCCTGATACTTCGGGGGAACATTGCGACTGCCCCTTGTCGGCGTTGCGCAACAGGGTCAGCAGATGATCGAAGGACTCCGAGCGCAGGTGCAGTCCGGCGACCCCGGCTTCGGCGGAGGCCACGATCTCGGACTCCCGGTCCGAGGACAGCCCGTAGACGATGACTTTCGTGCCCGCGTGGATATCCATACCGACCTGAATGAGGGTGGTGCTGTCCGGCGTCCCGACATCGACCAGGATGGCGTCCGGCGGCGTGATGTCGACCTTGCCGAGCAGCGAGGGCAGATCCCAGGCTTCGGCTGTTTCCACGCCGTGGCCGGCGAGCTGCGCCGCCAGGCACTCCCGGGTGAGCCGGTCATCATCGACGATGATTACCTTCGCCTTCGCCGTCGGGGCCTGTCCGGCTGCGGGCGCAGTCACGTGATCTCCTGACCGAAAATTTCCTCGGAACGCTGCTGACGCAGTCTAGGCAGATCCCGATCGTCGCGTGGCGGCTGTCCCGGATCAATGAACCGGTCGGGGCGGTCTAGGGGGTCCAGATCATCAGGTCCTCCATGCCGTTGTTCATGGTGACCGTGGTGGGAGGTGGACCGGTGACGTCGAAGTGGATCTTGCCGGTGGACTCCGCCCCCTGCGGGATCGTCGCTCCGCTGATGTTGACCGGGCTTGCGACCTGCCAGAGCACCCGGTAGGCGGCCTGGTCCGGGGCGACGGCGTTGAACTGGGAAATGGCCGGGGTGACGCCGCCGCGGATGGCGCGGACGGTGGCGGTGGCTTCCCAGAGCTTCCCGGCGACCGGATAGCCCGGCATCACATCGGAACTGGGACGCAGGTCGCCGACCCGCCAGCTCAACATGACCTGACCGACGGTGTCGGTCATCGTCAACTCGCTGCCGAGCCGGCCGACGACGGGATTGGCGGCGCCGGCAACCGGCGCGGCGCCGATGCCGACCGTCGCGACCAATGCGGTGGCGACAACTGATTTGATCTTGGCGCTGGTATTCATGGTTGGCAGATAGCCCGTCGTGCGGAGCCCTAAACAACTCGGCGCCTAAACAACTCAGATTCGGCGGGTAGCCTCGCTTGGCATGGCAGCAGAGTCCCAGGGCAAGGCGGTGTTCAAGGGGGAAGCGGCGTTCAAGGGGGAAGCGGCGTTCAAGGGCAAGATCGCCCTTGACATCCGCGATTCCGAACCGGATTGGGGCCCGTTCGCCGCCCCTGCCGCGCCGGAGAACGCCCCCAACGTCCTCTACGTCGTCTGGGACGACGTCGGCATTGCCACCTGGGACTGCTTCGGCGGACTGGTCGACATGCCGGCCATGCGCAGGATCGCCGAACGCGGCGTGCGGCTGACCCAGTTCCACACCACCGCACTGTGCTCGCCCACCCGGGCCGCGTTGCTCACCGGCCGCAACCCCACCAGCGTCGGGATGGCCACCGTCGAGGAGTTCACCGACGGCTTCCCCAACTGCAGCGGCCGAATCCCCGATGACGCCCCACTGCTTCCCGAGGTGCTCGTCGACCGCGGCTGGAACACCTACTGCGTGGGCAAGTGGCATCTGACTCCGCTGGAGGAGTCGAATCTGGCTGCCACCAAACGGCATTGGCCGCTGGGCAGTGGGTTCGAACGGTTCTACGGGTTCCTCGGCGGGGAGACCGACCAGTGGTACCCCGACCTGACCTACGACAACCATCCCGTCGACCCGCCGGGCACACCCGAGGACGGCTACCACTTGTCGGCGGACCTCGCCGACAAAGCCATCGAGTTCATCCGCGACTCGAAGGTGATCGCCCCGAACAAGCCCTGGTTCACCTATCTGTGCCCGGGCGCCGGGCACGCGCCGCACCACGTCTTCAAGGAGTGGGCCGACAAATACGCCGGCCATTTCGACATGGGCTACGAGCGCTACCGCGACATCGTCCTGGAGAACCAGAAGAAGCTCGGCATCGTGCCGGCCGACACCGAACTGTCTCCGGTGAATCCCTACCTTGATGTCACCGGTCCCGACGGTCAGCCGTGGCCGGCACAGGACACCGTGCGGCCGTGGGAGTCGCTGTCCGACGAGGAGAAGCGGCTGTTCTCCCGGATGGCGGAGGTGTTCGCCGGATTCCTGTCCTACACCGATGCCCAGATCGGTCGGGTGCTGGACTACCTCGAGGAGTCCGGGCAGTTGGACAACACCATCATCGTGGTGATCTCCGACAACGGCGCCAGCGGTGAGGGCGGCCCCAACGGCTCGGTCAACGAGGTGAAGTTCTTCAACGGCTACATCGACAGCGTCGAGGAGAGCCTGCGGTTCTACGACTCACTCGGCGGGCCTTCGACCTACAACCACTATCCGATCGGCTGGGCGATGGCGTTCAACACGCCCTACAAGCTGTTCAAGCGCTACGCCTCGCACGAGGGCGGTATCGCCGACACCGCGATCATCTCCTGGCCTTCGGGTATCGCCGCCCACGGCGAGCTGCGGGACAACTACGTCAACGTCGCCGACATCACCCCGACCGTCCTCGAGTTGCTCGGTATTGCCGCACCGGACGGCACCGAGGGAGTGAGTTTCACAGCGGCGCTGGCCGATTCGAAGGCCGACACCGGAAAGGCCACCCAGTTCTACTCGATGCTGGGCACCCGTGGAATCTGGCACGACGGCTGGTTTGCCAACACGGTGCACCCGGCCAGCCCGGCCGGCTGGTCGCACTTCGACGACGATCGCTGGGAGCTGTTCAACATCGCCGCCGACCGTAGCCAGTGTCGCGACCTGGCGGCGGAGCATCCGGAGAAACTCGAGGAACTCAAGGCGTTGTGGTTCACCGAGGCGGGTAAGTACAACGGGCTGCCGCTGGCCGATCTCAACATGATCGAGACCTTCATCCGGTTCCGGCCGATGCTGTCGGCCGGGCTGACGACGGCCACCTATTACCCGGGCACCGCCCCGGTCGGTCTGGGCGCGATGATCGAACCGCGGGGCAACTCCTTCTCGTTGCTCGCCGATGTGGCGGTCGACTCCGCGGATGCCCGGGGAGTGTTGTTCAAGCAGGGCGCCGGCCACGGCGGCCATGCGCTGTACGTCAAAGACGGCCGCCTGCACTACGTCTACAACTTCATGGGTGAGGACGAGCAGTCGCTGAGCGCACCGGATGAGATTCCGTTGGGCAAGCACGTCTTCGGGGTGCGCTACGACCGCACCGGAACGAAAGAGGGCAGCCACACCCCGGTGGGGACCGTGTCGCTCTACGTCGACGACGCGGTCGTCGCCACCCTCGACGACGTGCGCACCCACCCGGTCACCTTCGGGCTCGCCGGCGCCTCGGTTCAGGTCGGCCGCAACACCGGACAGCCGGTCTGCGGCGCCTACCGCGCGCCGTTCCCGTTCACCGGCGGCACCATCGCCAAGGTGGTGCTCGACATCTCCGGCACGCCCTACATCGACCGCGAGCGCGAACTCGCGATCGCCTTCGCCAGGGACTGAGACTGTGCTGACTGAATTGGTCGAGTTGCCCGGCGGGTCGTTCCGGATGGGGTCGACCAGCTTCTACCCTGAGGAAGCCCCGATCCATACGGCGACCGTCGGGCCGTTCGCCATCGAACGGCACCCGGTGACCAACGCCCAGTTCGCCGAATTCGTCGCCGACACCGGCTACATCACCGTCGCCGAGCGCCCACTGGACCCGGCGCTCTACCCGGGCGTGGCGCCGGAGGATCTGCTGCCCGGAGCCCTGATCTTCAAAGGCACGCCCGGCCCGGCGAATCTCGACGACTGGCGGCAGTGGTGGGACTGGGCGCCGGGAGCGAACTGGCGTGCGCCGTTCGGGGCCGGCAGCGATGTCGACGGCAAGGACGATCACCCGGTGGTGCAGATCGCCTACCCCGACGCCGGCGCGTACGCGGCGTGGGCGGGCCGGCGACTGCCGACCGAGGCCGAGTGGGAATACGCGGCCCAGGCCGGGGCCACCACCACCTACGCGTGGGGGGAGGAGCCTCGCCTCGACGGCCGGCTGATGGCCAACACCTGGCAGGGGCGCTTCCCGTACCGCAACGACGGCGCGCTCGGCTGGATCGGCACCTCGCCGGTCGGCGCGTTCCCGCCGAACGGATTCGGCCTGGTCGACATGATCGGGAACGTCTGGGAGTGGACCACCACCAAGTACTCCGAGCAGCACCTGCCGGACGCGCCGGCCAAATCCTGCTGCCCGTCCTCGGCGGAGCCGGACCCGACCCTGATCCAGACGCTCAAGGGCGGCTCGCACCTGTGTGCGCCGGAGTACTGCCACCGGTTCCGGCCGTCGGCCCGGTCGCCGCAGTCCCAGGACAGTTCCACCACCCATATCGGGTTCCGTTGCGTCGTAGGCACCAACTGATTCAGCCCTTGCGGTGCCAGTTCGGGGCCTGAACACCCCTACTGCAGAAACCAACCCAGTGGCTCCTGACGACTGAGGTCAGGAGCCACTGGGTTGGCTTGAAGCGGATAGCGCACGATGCCAGCCTGTGCACCACCGCCTGGGACTTCCTAGGGACGCGCCGCTGATTAGCGTGTGGGGCGAACCTTCGGACCCTTCGTGTTAGAGCCCGAGGTAAGCGAATCTGCTCCGGCGCTGCGCGCCTTCCCCTTCACCCGGAGCTGCGCCAGATTCTGATTCCGGTTGAGGAACCCCGCGGCGAAACTGGTGAAGCTTCCGCTGCTGCTATCGCTGATTTTGGTGGCCGGGGTGGCGTTGACCGAGGCGACGGCATCGACGTGCGTGACCTCGATGTGGGTGCCGTTGGTGCCGTCGACGTGGGTGCCGTCGACGTGGGTGCCCTCGACGTGGGTGCCGGTGGTGCTGTCGATGTCGTCGACGTGGGTGCCGTTGGTGCCCTCGACGTGGTTGACCTCGACGTTGGTGCCCTCGACGTGCGTGCCCTCGACGTGGGTGCCCTCGACGTGAGTGCCGTTGGTGTAACGGTTGTCGTTGTCGTTGTCGTTGTCGTTGTCGTTGTCGTTGTCGTCGTTGTTGTCGTTGTCGTCGTTGTCGTCGTTGTCGTGGAGGTCGTGGAGGTCGTCGTTGTCGTCCTCGTACACGTCGTCGTACGAAACCAGCTCGTACGCAGGTGAACTGACGGACTTGGCGATGCCGTTGCCCGGGGCGGTCAGCGGCCCCGCGACGACGAGTGCGCCGATCCCGGCGAGCAATGCGCTTGAACTTGCGAGGGGCCGGAGCCAACCACTGCTTGTCATGATTTCTGCTTTCCTCGGTGTGTCGATCTCTACAAAGCGCACTGTGCCGCAGGTTTCTTTGGGCGTTGAAAGATTTCTCGGGCACCCTCGCAGCATGACTGCGACTCGGTTGTCGAGTTCGGTGCTCCTCGTCGAAGACGACCGTGCGCTGAGCGCCATGCTCCGCGAGATCCTCACCGCTGAGGGCTACCGGGTTGATACCGCCTTCGATGGGCAACAGGGCATGCACAGGGGCCTGACCGGCAATTATGATGCGTTGATTGTTGATCGCGGGCTGTCGGTGATGGACGGCGCCGACCTGGTGGCGCTGCTGCGGTCGCGGGGGGTGACGACGCCTGCCCTGCTCCTGACCGCGCGGGGGACAGTGGAGGACCGGGTCGAGGGTCTTGACGCCGGCGCGCAGGACTATCTCGTCAAGCCCTTCGAGGTTCTTGAGTTGCTGGCCCGGGTGCGGGCCCTGTTGCGGCGCACCGACGGCGCAACCACGGTGGTCCAGGCCGGCGGCCTGCGACTCGACCTGCTTACCCGCGTCGCGAGTGGCGCGACGCCCGACGGTGCCGATGTTGAACTGTCCGAACGGGAGGCATCACTTCTGGCCACCCTCATGGCAGCCCCGACGCGGGTCTTTAGCCGGGCGCGCTTGCTCGACACCGTGTTCATTGGAGTCGATTCGGATGGAACAATCGACCTCAATGTCCATTATCTACGGCGGAAGCTCGGCAAGAAAGTGATCCGCACCGTGCACGGCGCAGGCTACCGGTTCGGTCTGGAGTGAACAGAATTTCCATGCCCGCCGCTGATTTCAGCGTTGTGAAACGGGCCGGACGAACCGCGGCGCTTCAAGCGTCGGCGGCCCTGGCGGCCCTGTTGTTGTTGGTGGGCGCGGCGTTCGCGGTGGCCGACGTGCGTGCGCAGACTCGCGAGATCACCGATCATTTGGCTGCTGTTGCGGAGACTGCCGACGACGCCGGTGATCCGCCACCGGGGATGGAGTTGGTGCTGCGCGACACCGACGGGCACGTCTCAACGTCTCGGGGCGGAAAAGCCGGTGTGCCGCTGCTGGCCGGGCCTGCCGGTTTCACCGAGCTCCAAACCGGTGGCCGCACTTTCCGCGCTCTTGTGGTGGACCGCCCGGTGGGGCGGGTGGTGGCGCTGATCGATATGGCGCCGATCCAGGCCGACCAGAGGCGGCTGTGGGCGGCACTCGCGTTTCGCCGCACTCGTCGGGTTCCTTGGAGCCGCGGCCGTCGTCGTGTTCGTCGCGCGTCGCTCGATGCGCCCCCTGGCCCAGGCGTTAGCGCTGCAGCGACGATTCGTTGCCGATGCCTCACATGAGTTGCGGGCTCCGCTGACCGTTCTGCACACCAGAGCGCAGCTACTGGCCCAGCGGCTCGGCTCTGGGGATGTCACCGTCGCGACCCGAGACGCCGACGCATTGGTCGCCGACACCCGGGTGCTGGCCGACATAGTCGATGATCTACTCGCCTCAGCCTCGATGACGGACGTCGGCGCCCGGACGACGAGGGTCGATCTCTCCGCGGTGGCGCGTGCGGTATGTGATCGCATGACGGGCTACGCCGAGTCGATCGGCGTGACGATCAACTGCGACCATCGCGATGATCGCAGCCCGGGCAGCCTGGCTGTGCTGGGCTCTGGGGTCGCCCTCGAGCGGGCGATGACAGCATTGGTGGATAACGCGTTGAGTCACGAAAAAGTTGGTGGCACAGTCGATTTACGGGTCCGGCGTGACGGTCAGCAGGTGATCGTCGCGGTCGTCGATCACGGAGTGGGCATCGACAAGGCTGTGCTCTCGACTTTGTTCGACAGGTTCTCCCGCGGTGAGACGCACACCACCCGCGAGGGGCGTCCGTCCTACGGTATCGGGTTGTCGCTGGTCCGCGAGATTGTCCAGGCCCATGGAGGCGACATCAGAGTTTCCTCGTCTCCGGGACGGGGGGCGACTTTCACCATGACGTTCCCGGCGGCGCCGGCACCCGCGACGACGACCCAAAGTTTTCAAAGGCCCTGACGTCTGCTGTTGGCCGGCGTCCTTTCTCGGTCGGTACGTTGGTTCTCCCGTCGTCGACACACGGACTGTGCTCACGGGCCCGGTACGCCGGGCCCGGTGAAGCTCGAGGACTGGCGGCAGTGGCGGGGCCGGGCGCCCGGTTCCGGCCGTCGGCCCGATCGCCGCAGTCCCAGGACAGCTCGACCACCTATATCGGGTTTCGCCGTGTGGTGGGATAGGCCCGTCGGCGAGCAGACACAAACTCGCCCTGAACGGGCCTGCAGAGTGCGATTTTGTGCCTGCTCGCCGCCGGGGGGCGCCAGAAAACGCACCGATTTGGCTCTCGCTGCCGCCTCACCTAGTATTTAGGGGTTGCCTCGGGCAGACCTCGGCCGGCTTTTGACAAGTCAGCCCTGCGTGCTCTGGGGAAACAAGACCACGCACGACGGGTTTCCTTCTGCTTGCGCAGGAGTTCTTCGCGTGCACAACTGAGGGAGATCTGGTGATTCAGCAGGAATCGCGGCTCAAGGTCGCCGACAACACCGGCGCCAAGGAGATCCTCTGCATCCGGGTTCTCGGTGGCTCGTCGCGGCGCTACGCCGGCATCGGCGACATCATCGTGGCCACGGTCAAGGACGCCATTCCGGGCGGCAACGTCAAGCGCGGCGACGTCGTCAAGGCCGTCGTCGTGCGGACCGTCAAGGAGCGTCGCCGTCCGGACGGCAGCTACATCAAGTTCGATGAGAACGCCGCCGTGATCATCAAGAACGACAACGACCCGCGCGGCACCCGCATCTTCGGCCCGGTCGGCCGCGAGCTGCGTGAGAAGAAATTCATGAAGATCGTCTCGCTGGCCCCGGAGGTGCTGTAGATGAAGGTCCACAAGGGCGACACCGTGCTGGTCATCGCCGGCAAGGACAAGGGCGCCAAGGGCAAGGTCCTGCAGGCCTACCCGGAGCGTGACCGTGTTCTGGTCGAAGGCGTCAACCGCATCAAGAAGCACACGGCGCAGTCGCAGAACGAGCGCGGCGCATCCTCGGGCGGCATCGTCACCCAGGAGGCCCCGATCCACGTCTCCAACGTGATGGTCGTCGACTCCGACGGCAAGCCCACCCGCATCGGCTACCGCGTCGACGAGAAGACCGGCAAGCGCGTCCGCATCTCCAAGCGCAACAACAAGGACATCAAGGCATGACCACCGCAGAGAAGACCCAGCCGCGGCTGAAGGCTCGCTACCGCAGCGAGATTCGCGACGCGATCAACAAGCAGTTCAACTACGCCAACGTCATGCAGATCCCCGGCGTGGTGAAGGTCGTGGTGAACATGGGTGTCGGCGACGCCGCCCGGGACGCCAAGCTGATCAACGGCGCGGTCAACGACCTCGCGCTGATCACCGGCCAGAAGCCGGAGATCCGCAAGGCCACCAAGTCCATCGCACAGTTCAAGCTGCGCGAGGGCATGCCGATCGGCGCCCGGGTCACCCTGCGCGGCGACCGGATGTGGGAGTTCCTCGACCGGCTGGTCTCGATCGGGCTTCCGCGTATCCGCGACTTCCGCGGCCTGAGCCCCAAGCAGTTCGACGGCCACGGTAACTACACCTTCGGTCTCGCCGAGCAGTCGGTGTTCCATGAGATCGACGTGGACTCCATCGACCGCCCGCGTGGCATGGACATCACCGTCGTCACCTCGGCGACTACCGACGACGAAGGCCGCGCGCTGTTGCGGGCCCTGGGCTTCCCGTTCAAGGAGAACTGAGCAGATGGCAAAGAAGGCTCTGGTCAATAAGGCCAACAAGAAGCCCAAGTTCGCCGTGCGGGGCTATACCCGCTGCAACAAGTGCGGCCGTCCGCACGCCGTGTACCGCAAGTTCGGCCTGTGCCGGATCTGCCTGCGCGAAATGGCCCACGCCGGCGAACTGCCGGGCGTCCAGAAGTCCAGCTGGTAGGAGGGACTCGCAGCTATGACGATGACTGATCCGATTGCAGATTTCTTGACGCGTCTGCGCAATGCCAACTCGGCGTACCACGACGAGGTGACCTTGCCGCACTCGAAGATCAAGGCGAACATCGCCGAGATCCTCAAGCGCGAGGGTTACATCACCGACTTCCGCACCGAGGATGCTCGGGTGGGTAAGTCCCTGGTGGTCAAGCTCAAGTACGGCCCCAACCGCGAGCGCAGCCTCGCCGGTCTGCGCCGGGTGTCCAAGCCCGGTCTGCGGGTGTACGCGAAGTCCACCAATCTGCCCCGGGTTCTCGGCGGCCTCGGCGTGGCGATCATCTCCACGTCGTCGGGTCTCCGTACCGATCGCCAGGCGGCCCGTGAAGGCGTGGGCGGCGAAGTCCTCGCGTACGTGTGGTAGCGGGATAGGAGAAACAGAACTATGTCGCGTATTGGTAAGCAGCCCGTACCGGTTCCGTCCGGTGTGGATGTCACGATCGACGGCCAGAAGGTCTCGGTCAAGGGCCCCAAGGGCGCCTTGGAGTTGGCGGTCGCAGAGCCGATCAGCGTCTCGCGTGGCGAGGACGGCACCATCCTGGTGACCCGGCCGAACGACGAGCGGCTCAGCCGTTCGCTGCACGGTCTGTCCCGGACCCTGGTGGCCAACCTCATCACCGGTGTGACCGAGGGGTACACCCGCAAGATGGAGATCTACGGCGTCGGCTACCGCGTGCAGGCCAAGGGCAGCAACCTCGAGTTCGCCCTCGGCTACAGCCACCCGGTGCTGATCGAGGCTCCCGAGGGCATCACCTTCGCGGTGGAGAGCCCGACGAAGTTCTCGGTCTCCGGCATCGACAAGCAGAAGGTCGGCCAGATCTCGGCGGTCATCCGTCGCCTGCGCCGCCCCGACCCCTACAAGGGCAAGGGTGTGCGGTACGAGGGTGAGCAGATCCGTCGCAAGGTCGGAAAGACAGGTAAGTAGCAATGGCTGAGACAAACACCATCGACCGCAAGCCGATCGGGACCACCGCCTCGGCGGCCCGTCGTGCCTCGCGGCTGCGTCGGCACAACCGGCTGCGCAAGAAGGTCGTCGGCACCGAGCAGCGTCCCCGCCTGGTTGTCAACCGCTCCTCGCGGCACATCCACGTGCAGCTGGTCAACGACGCCACCGGCACCACCGTTGCGGCGGCCTCCTCGATCGAGGCCGACGTTCGGGCCGTGACCGGCGACAAGAAGGCCCACGCCAAGCGGGTCGGTCAGCTGATCGCCGAGCGCGCCAAGGCCGCCGGCGTTGAGACCATCGTGTTCGACCGCGGCGGCAACACCTACGGCGGGCGCATCGCCGCGCTGGCCGACGCCGCCCGCGAGAGCGGACTGAAGTTCTGATGACGAAGTACAACGGAAGGACCGCATGATGGCGGAGCAGACTTCGGCACCTGAGGTCGCCTCGGACACCGGCGCTCCCTCGGCGGGAACGCGTAGCGACGAGCAGCGTGGTGGCGACCGCGGTGGCCGCGGCGGCGATCGTGGTGGCCGTGGCCGTGACGATCGCGGTGGCCGTGGTGGCCGCGACCGCGACAACGCCGAGAAGAGCCAGTACCTCGAGCGGGTTGTCACGATCAACCGCGTCTCCAAGGTGGTCAAGGGCGGCCGGCGGTTCAGCTTCACCGCCCTGGTGATCGTCGGCGACGGGCACGGCATGGTCGGCGTCGGTTACGGCAAGGCCAAAGAGGTTCCCGCCGCGATCGCCAAGGGCGTGGAGGAGGCTCGCAAGAACTTCTTCCGCGTCCCGCTGATCGGCAGCACCATCGTCCACCCGGTTCAGGGTGAGGCGGCCGCCGGTGTGGTCATGCTGCGCCCGGCCAGCCCCGGTACCGGCGTCATCGCCGGTGGCGCCTGCCGCGCGGTGCTGGAATGCGCCGGCGTGCACGACGTGCTGGCCAAGTCGCTGGGCAGTGACAACGCGATCAACGTGGTGCATGCCACCGTTGCCGCGCTCAAGCTGCTGCAGCGCCCTGAAGAGGTGGCCGCACGCCGTGGTCTGCCCATTGAAGACGTCGCATGCTGCAGCGTCCCGAGGAAGTGGCGGCCCGTCGCGGTCTGCCCATCGAAGACGTCGCTCCGGCCGGCATGCTCAAGGCACGCCGCGAGAGCGAGCTGCAGGCGCGGCACGCTGCCGCGGCTGCCGCGCACGAAGGAACGGCATAAATCATGGCCCAAAATGAATCAACACAGCTCAAGATCACTCAGGTGCGTGGCACCGTGGGCGCGCGCTGGAAGCAGCGGGAGAGCCTGCGCACGTTGGGCCTGAAGAAGATTCGTCAGTCGGTGGTCCGCGAGGACAACCCGCAGACCCGCGGGCTGATCAAGGTCGTGCATCACCTCATCGAAGTTGAAGAGGTCTAAACGATGAGTCTCATCAAGCTGCACGACCTGCGTCCGGCGCCGGGCGAGAAGAAGGCCAAGACCCGCGTCGGTCGTGGCGAGGGCTCCAAGGGCAAGACCGCCGGTCGTGGCACCAAGGGCACCGGCGCCCGCAAGAACGTTCGCGCGGGCTTCGAGGGCGGGCAGATGCCGATCCATATGCGGTTGCCCAAGCTCAAGGGCTTCAAGAACCGGTTCCGCACCGAGTACGAGGTCGTCAACGTGGCCGACATCAGCCGGTTGTTCCCGGCCGGCGGCGACGTCACCGTGGAGGACCTGGTGGCCAAGGGCGCGGTTCGCAAGAACTCCCTGGTGAAGGTTCTCGGCGACGGCAAGCTGACGGTGAAGGTCAACGTGACCGCGCACAAGTTCAGCGGCTCCGCCCGGGACAAGATCACCGCTGCGGGAGGGTCGGCCACCGAGGTCGCCTGATCCCCCTGACGCTAAAGCCCCCGCACTTCGGTGTCGGGGGCTTTTGCGTAGCCTCGTAGCCATGTTGTCCTTCCTGCCCGGCGTTCCGGTCCGCGATTTCATCAGAACGGGCGTCCGCAAGATCGACACCGCCCGTCACAACGGTGTGCCCGGCGGCTGCATCCTGGAACTCGACCTGCAGTCGGTGCCGGCCGAGTCGGTGGGTTTCGACCCGCTGCGCCTCGTCACCGGCGCCGGCCGGCCGATGGTCCTGCGTGAGGCCGTCGCTGCGATTCACCGCGCGGTCAAGGACGACCGCGTCGTGGGAATGATTGCCCGCGTGCAGATTTCGGCGGCCGCCCCCGGACCGGTCCAGGAACTGCGGGAGGCCATCGCGGCCTTTGCCGCTGCCAAGCCATCGCTGGCCTGGGCCGAGACCTACCCGGGAACTCTGTCGTACTACCTGGCGTCGGCGTTCGGCGAGGTGTGGATGCAACCGTCGGGCACCGTCGGGCTGATCGGCTTCGCCACCAACGCGCTGTTCCTGCGCGATGCGCTGGACAAGGCAGGTATCGAAGCGCAGTTCGTGGCGCGTGGGGAGTACAAGTCGGCGGCCAACCTGTTTACCCAGGACCGCTACACCGAGGCCCACCGCGAGGCCGACAGCCGCCTGATCGAAAGCCTGCACGCCCAGGTGTGGCAGGGCATCGCCGAGTCCCGCGGGATTGCCGCCGAGACCCTGGACGCGATGGCCGACCGGGCGCCGCTGTTGCGGGATGACGCCGTCGCAGCCGGTCTGGTGGACCGGATCGGATTCCGTGACGAGGCGTATCGCCGGATCGACGAGCTCACCGGTGCCGAGGATGTCGACCCGGATTCCGAGGACGCACCCGCACGGCTGTTTCTGTCCAGGTATGCCCAGACTCGCAAGTCCCCGCTGCCGGGGCGCAAGAAGAAGCCGACCATCGCCGTGGTGACGGTGGCCGGGCCGATCGTCAACGGCCGCGGCGGTCCGCAGGTGTTTCCGCTGTCCCGATCCAGCGCCGGAGCGGACACCATCGCCGCGGCCCTGCGCGAGGCCGGCGCGGCTGACGGAGTGAAAGCCGTTGTGCTGCGGATCGACAGCCCGGGCGGTTCGGTCACAGGATCGGAGACGATCTGGCGCGAGGTGGGCCGGATCCGTTCCGCCGGACGGCCGGTGGTCGCCTCGATGGGCGGGGTTGCCGCGTCCGGCGGCTATTACATCGCGATGGCCGCCGACAGCATCGTCGCCAATCCGGGCACCGTCACCGGCTCGATCGGCGTGGTCACCGGCAAGCTGGTCGCCCGCGAACTCAAGGACCGGCTGGGCATCGGCTCGGACAGTGTGCGCACCAACGCCAACGCCGACGCCTGGTCGGTCAACGGGCGGTTCACTCCCGAGCAGCAGGAGATGGTGGAGGCCGAGGCGGACCTGTTCTACGCCGACTTCGTCAGCCGGGTCGCCGAAGCGCGGGGGATGTCGGTCGCCGACGTCGACGCGGTGGCCCGGGGCCGGGTGTGGACGGGGGCCGACGCCCTCGAGCGCGGTCTGATCGACGAACTCGGCGGTCTTCGCACCGCGGTGCGGCGGGCGAAGGTACTGGCCGGACTGGATGCCGACACCGAGGTGCGGCTGGCCGGATATCCCGGGTCGTCGATGCGGGATGTCCTGCGGCCCAAGGCATCGTCGCAGCCGGCCGCGGCGTCACTGCCGGCTGCGGCGGCCGGACTGATGGGTTCGGCGCTGGGGGACATGCTGGAACGCGGGGAGCGGGCCGTTTCCGGCGTCAACGCGGTGTGGCTGGGGGACTGGCGGTTCTGATCAGCGGGTCGCGCTGACGTAGATGATCTCGCCGAGCGGGTCGTAGTCGCCGCGATCGGGCGGCTCAAGGCCGTTGCGCCGGAACAACTCTGATCCAGGCGCGCTGGTCACGTCCCAGCCCAGTGAACCCAGGTAGTCGACGACGTTGTTGCGGGGGCCGGGATAGATCAGCGACGGCATGTCGAGGTTCAGTCCGCGCTCGCGCAGGTTCGCCGCCATCTCGCGGGCGCGTTCGGCGTCGTAGTCGGCGAGGCCGGGAACCGATTCGGTGGCGATGGCACTGCCCGCGGCGCTCAACCCGGTGATGGTGTCCAGCAACCGGTCCTGTGCCTCCGGCGGCAGGTAGATCAGCAGGCCCTCGGCAAGCCAGGCGGTCGGTGCAGTCGGGTCGAAGCCGGCGGCACGAAGCGCGGTGGGCCAGTCCTCGCGCAGGTCGATGCCGACGGTCCGGAGGGCCGCAACGGGTTCGGCTCCGAGGTCGGCCAGTGCTGCGGTCTTGAACTCGATCACCGCGGGCTGGTCCAGTTCGTAGACTTCCGTGCCCGACGGCCAGTCCAGCCGGTAGGCGCGTGAGTCCAGGCCGGCTGCCAGTATCACCGCCTGCCGGATGCCGGTGGATGCGGACGCGACGAAGTAGTCGTCGAAGAACTTGGTGCGCATCGCCATTCCGCCGATCATGGCCTGCACCCGCTGTGGGCCGGCGTCGCCGAACGGGGAGGTGTCGAGGCGTCCGTCGATCATGTCGACGAAGAACTGGATGCCGACCGCGCGCACCAACGGCTCGGCGAACGGGTCGTCGATCAGGCGGCGTGGATCCTTGGTGGCCATTGCCCGCCCGGCCGCGACCATGGTGGCCGTTGCCCCCACGCTGGAGGCCAGGTCCCAGCTGTCGTCATCGGTGCGTGCCACGGTCAGCCCCGGGTCGCCGAGATGTATTGGAATCCGGCGAATTTCTCCGTCATCGCGTCCTCCTGACGTTCGAGTCCGTACTCGTCGAGCAGTTCGTTGACCAGACTGCCGTGGACCGCCCAGCCCAGCCCCTGCAGGTACTCGATGACGTGGCTGCGCTCACCGGCGTACACCAGGCCCGCGAGGTCGTCCTTGAAACCCATTCGGCGCCAACGATCGTCGGTCTCGTCCTGGTCGGGGGTGAAGGCATCCATGCTCGGCATGAATTCGGTGGCCAGACGGCTTCCGGCCGGACTGAGTTCGTTGATGTGATCGAAAAGCCGGTCCTGGGCGTCCGGGGGCAGGTACATGAGCAGGCCCTCGGCGATCCACGCCGTCTTGGCGCCGGGGTCGAAACCGTGTGCAGCCAGGGCGGCGGGCCAGTCGTCGCGTAGGTCCACCCCGACGTTGCGGACCGCGGCGGTGGGTCGGGCCGCCAGTGCACGCATCGTGGCGGCTTTGAAGTCGATCACTGCGGCCTGGTCGAGGTCGAACACCACCGTGCCCGCGGGCCAGGGCAGCCGGTAGGCGCGGGCATCGAGGCCGGAGGCCAGGATGACGATCTGACGGATCCCGGCCGCAGCGCAGTCATCCAGAAATGCGTCGAAATACTTTGTGCGCGCGGCCATTCCGTTGGCCATCCGGGCCACCCCGCCGTCGTCTGCTGCAGGCCGGCCGTCGAGGATCGCCAGGAAATGCTCCATGCCGACCGCCTTCACCAGCGGCTCGGCCCACGGATCGTCGATGAGACCCGCGCGGGTTGCCAGCGCCCGGGAGGTGGCCACCGCGGTGGCGGTTGCGCCGACGCCGCGAGACAGATCCCAGGAGTCGCCGTCATGGCGGGATGGTTTTTCGGAGTTGATTTCTTTGGAGGTCATTCAGACTCTTTCTTGATTGCGCTGACGAACAACGACTTTCGCAGCGCGTCACCGGCCGGCCCATCGGGGAAACGGCGGTCGTGCAGCGCGAACATCTCCGGGCGGGGCCGGCCGGTCACCTGCCAGCCCAGCCCGGTCAGGTAATCGGTGACGGCCCGGCGCTCGCCCGGATAGAACAGGTCGCCGAGTTTGAGGTCCAGGCCCTGCTCGGCCAACTGCGCGCTCATCGACGCGGTGCGGGCGGCGATGCCTGCGCCGCCATCGGGGTGGTACTCGGTGGCGATCCGGCTGCCCGGCGCCGACAGCGCGGTGATGTTGTCGAACAACCGGTCCTGGGCATCCGGCGGCAGATAGATCAGCAACCCCTCGGCGATCCAGGCCGTCGGGATCTTCTCGTCGAACCCGTCGGCCCGTAGCGCGACCGGCCAGTCGTCGCGCAGGTCCGCGGCCACCAAGCGCAGATCGGCCGTCGGCTGCGCCCCGAGTTCCGCCATCACCCGGGACTTGAAGTCGAGCACCTCCGACTGGTCTATCTCGAACACCGTCGTCCCGGCCGGCCAGGACAGCCGGTAACCGCGGGCGTCCAGGCCGGAGGCCAGGATGACGGCCTGCCGGATCCCGGCCGCGGCAGCCTCGGCGAACGCATCGTCGAAGAACCGGGTCCGCACCGCGATCATGTCGGTCAGGAAGGTGGCCCCGCCGGGATCTGCACGGTCCGGGTCCTCGAACGTGGTCTGGCCGTCTAAGGCGCGGATGAAGGCCTCGACGCCGACGGCGCGGACCAGGGGAGCGGCGAACGGGTCGTCGACCAGGGGATCGCCCTGCCGGGTGGCCAGGGCCCGGGCGGTGGCCACCATGGTCGCGGTGACGCCGACGCTGGAGGCCAGGTCCCACGAGTCGTCGTCGGCGCGCGCCATCGGCCTCCCACCTGGGGCGGCAGCCTGCCGCCATATTTAGCCAATATAATCACCTAGGACGGGCCCAGGAGGGACTAAGTCCGGCCTGCCTGGGATAACTGTTAGTCTCGTAGACTGATCGTGCGCGCCCATGTGCGCGTCGAATAACGGTTACCGGCAACGCTGGCCAGTCCAGCCGCATCGGCACGTCGCGACCTCGTCCGGCTGCCCAGGAGGAAGAGTGCTCTCGGCTTTCATCTCGTCGCTGCGGACGGCTGACCTGAGGCGGAAAATCCTCCTCACCCTGGGGATCGTCATCCTCTACCGGTTCGGCGCCTCGTTGCCCTCGCCCGGCGTCAACTACAAGAACGTGCACCAGTGCATCGAACAGATCAGTGGCGGCGCCGGCGCGCAGATCTACTCGCTGATCAACCTGTTCTCCGGCGGTGCTCTGCTGCAACTCTCGGTGTTCGCGGTGGGCGTGATGCCCTACATCACCGCCAGTATCATCGTGCAGCTGCTGACCGTGGTCATTCCGCGCTTCGAGGAGTTGCAGAAAGAGGGTCAGGCCGGTCAGGCCAAGATGACCCAGTACACCCGCTACCTCGCGGTGGCGCTGGCCCTGCTGCAGGCCACCAGCATTGTGGCCCTGGCCGCCAACGGCGGCCTGCTGCAGGGCTGCTCCGAGGACTTCCTGCACGACCACAGCATCTTCTCGCTCATCGTCATCGTGCTGGTGATGACCGCCGGCGCCTCGCTGGTCATGTGGATGGGTGAGCTCATCACCGAGCGCGGCATCGGCAACGGCATGTCGCTGCTGATCTTCGCCGGCATCGCGGCGCGTATCCCGGCCGAGGGCAAGTCGATCCTGGACAGCCGTGGCGGCCCGGTCTTCGCGGCGGTCTGTGCTGCGGCCCTGGCGATCGTCGTGGGCGTGGTGTTCGTCGAGCAGGGTCAGCGCCGCATCCCGGTGCAGTACGCCAAGCGGATGGTGGGCCGCAAGATGTACGGCGGCACCTCGACCTATCTGCCACTGAAGGTCAACCAGGCCGGCGTCATCCCGGTGATCTTCGCCTCATCGCTGATCTACATCCCGCACCTGATCACCCAGCTCATTCAGAGCGGCAAGGGCGGCCCGGGCAACGGCTGGTGGGACCGCTTCGTCGCCGAGCACCTGACCAACCCGGCTGACCCGATCTACGTCGGTATCTACTTCGGTCTGATCATCTTCTTCACCTACTTCTACGTGTCGGTGACCTTCAACCCGGTCGAGCGCGCCGATGAGATGAAGAAGTTCGGTGGGTTCATCCCCGGAATCCGGCCGGGCAAGCCCACTGCTGACTACCTGAGCTACGTGTTGAACCGCATCACCCTTCCTGGCTCGATTTACCTCGGTGTCATCGCCGTATTGCCTAATCTGTTCCTGCAGGGCGGCGGCGGTAGCGCTTCGAATCTGCCGTTCGGCGGCACCGCGGTCCTCATCGCGATCGGCGTCGGCCTCGACACCGTGAAGCAGATCGAGAGCCAGCTGATGCAGCGCAACTACGAAGGGTTCCTGAAGTGAGAATCGTGTTGTTGGGACCGCCCGGGGCGGGCAAGGGCACGCAGGCCGTCAAGCTCGCCGAGAAGTTGGGCGTCCCCCAGGTGTCGACCGGTGACCTGTTCCGGCACAACATCAGCACGGGCACCAAACTCGGCCTGGAGGCCAAGAAGTACATGGATGCCGGTGACCTGGTCCCGGCCAGCCTCACCAATGCTCTCGTCGACGACCGGCTCGACGACGCCGACCTGGCGAACGGGTTCATCCTCGACGGCTTCCCCCGTTCGGTGGAGCAGGCCGAGGCGCTGCACGACATGCTCGGCCGGCGCGGGCTGAAGCTGGACGCCGTGCTGGAGTTCCGGGTGCCCGAGGAGCTTCTCGTGGATCGGCTCATGGGCCGCGGCCGTGCCGACGACACCGAGGACGTCATCCGCAACCGGTTCAAGGTCTATCGCGACGAGACCGCACCGCTGCTGGACTACTACACCGGCGAGCACGAACTCAAGACCGTCGACGCCGTCGGCGAGCTCGACGAGGTGTTTGCGCGCGCGCTGCACGCACTCGGTCGCTGAACCCCGCTCTGACGTCTGATGGTGTCTCTGCCCGGACTACGTGGCCGGAAGACCGTTCCCGCCCGCTCACCGGGTGAACTCGACGCGATGGCCGCCGCCGGTGCGGTGGTGGCTTCGGCGTTGCGGGCGGTGCAGCAGGCGGCTGCCGTCGGGATGTCCACCCAGTATCTCGATGAGATCGCTGAGACGGTGATCCGCGAGGCCGGCGCCATCCCGTCCTTCCTCGGCTACCACGGCTTCCCGGCCAGTATCTGCTCCTCGATCAACGACCGCGTGGTCCACGGCATCCCCAGCAGCGAGGAACTGATCGCCTACGGCGATCTGGTCTCGATCGACTGCGGGGCGATCCTGGAGGGCTGGCACGGGGACGCCGCGGTCACGTTCGGCGTGGGTGACCTGATCCCCGCCGACGAGGCGCTGTCAGCGGCCACCCGGGCCGCCATGGAGGCCGGGATCGCCGCGATGGTCCCGGGTAACCGGCTGACCGACGTCTCGCACGCGATCGAGAAGGGCACCCGGGCGGCTGAACGGACTCACGACCGCCGGTTCGGCATCGTGGAGGGATATGGCGGGCACGCCATCGGCCGGCACATGCACATGGATCCGTTCCTGCCCAATGAGGGCGAGCCCGGCCGCGGCCCGATGCTGGTCGCTGGTTCGGTGCTGGCCATCGAGCCGATGCTCACCCTCGGCACGGTGCGCACCCGCATCCTCGACGACGAGTGGACGGTCGTGACGACCGATGGTTCGCGGGCGGCGCACTGGGAACACACCGTCGCGGTGACCGACGAGGGTCCCCGGATTCTCACCCAATGACGAGTTGGATTTCTGCGTCTTAGCGCAGGGTCTCGATCACCGCGCTGAAATCCAGATCGGCGTGATCGCGGGCGAAATCGGAGTAGATGTTCGCGGCGTGGCTGCCCAGCGGGGCGATGGCGCCGGAGGATGCGACCGCGTCCATCGCCAGACCGAGGTCCTTGTTCATCAGCGCGGTGGCGAAACCCGGTTTGAAGCCGTTGTTGGCCGGTGAGGCCGGCACCGGGCCGGGGACGGGGCAGTTGGTGTGAATGGCCCAGCAGTTTCCGGTGGCGCCGGTGATCACATCGAACAGCGACTGAGCGGACAGCCCGAGCTTCTCGGCCAGCACCAAGGCCTCGCCGACGGCGATCTGCTGCACCGCCAGCAGCATGTTGTTGCAGAGTTTGGCGGCCTGCCCGGAACCGGATGCACCGCAGTGAATGATCTTGCCCGCCATGGGTTCCAGGACGGGCCGGGCCCGCTCGAGCGCGTCGGCGTCGCCGCCGGCCATGAAGGCCAGCGTTCCGGCGATCGCGCCCTTCACCCCGCCGGAGACCGGGGCGTCGAGTTGGGCGAAGCCGCGTTCGGTGGCGTAGGCGTTGATCTCCCGGGCGTCGTCGACGGAGATCGTGGAGCTGTCGATGAACAGCGCGCCCTTGTGGGCGGCCGGCATGACCTCGCTGTAACACTGTTTGACGAGGGTGCCGTTGGGCAGCATGGTGATCACCACGTCAGCGCGCTTGACCGCGGCCTTGCCGGTGTCGACGATCTCGACGCCCTTGTCGGCGGCAGCTGCCTGAGCCGCGGGCATCGGATCGAAACCGCGCACGCTATAACCGGCGTTGACCAGGTTGCCGGCCATCGGAGCGCCCATATTGCCCAGGCCCAGGAATGCGACGCATGTCATCTGTTCTTCTCCTTCGCGCGGCTCCGGGTGGCTTCGGCCCGTCCGATCACCACGCGCATGATCTCGTTGGCGCCCTCGAGGATTCGGTGCACGCGCAGATCCCGGACGATCTTCTCGATGCCGTACTCGCGCAGATAGCCGTACCCGCCGTGCAGTTGCAGGGCCTTGTCGGCGACCTCGAAGCAGGAGTCGGTGACATAGAGCTTGGCCATCGCGCACAGCGCGACCTTGTCCGGATCATCTGAGTCCAGTGCGCTCGCGGCCCGCCACAGCATCAGCCGGGAGGTCTCGAGCGCGGTGGCCATATCGGCCAGCGTGAACCGGACGGTCGGCTCATCGAGAAGGGCCGAGCCGAAGGCCTGCCGGTCGGCCAGATAGCCCGTGGTCTTGTCGTAGGCGGACTGAGCGCCGCCGAGTGAGCAGGCGGCGATGTTGAGCCGGCCGCCGTTGAGGCCGTTCATCGCGATCCCGAAGCCGCTTCCCTCGCCGTCGGATCCGCCGAGCATCGCCTCCACCGGGACCCGGACGCCTTCGAGGATCACCTGAGCGGTGGGTTGGGCGTTCCAGCCCATCTTCGCCTCGTTGGTGCCGAAACTCAGTCCAGGTGTGTCCTTCTCGACGATGAACGCCGAGATTCCCCGCGGCCCCTCGCCGCCGGTGCGGGCCATCACCACGTAGACATCGGACACTCCCGCGCCGGAGATGAACTGCTTGACTCCGTCGAGCACAAAGTAGTCGCCCCCAGGTCCAGAAGAGCGAACGGCCTTGGTGCGCAACGCCGCCGCATCCGATCCGGCGCCCGGTTCAGTGAGGCAGTAACTGGCGATGAGTTCCATCGAGGCCAGCTGAGGGATCCATGACTTGCGCTGTTCTGGTGTGCCATAGGTGTCGATCATCCAGGCGCACATGTTGTGGATCGAGATGAACGCCGCGATCACCGGATCGCCGATCGCGAGCTGCTCGAAGATCCGTACGGCGTCGATCCGGCGCAGGCCGCTGCCGCCGACGTCCTCACCGCAATAGATGGCAGCCATTCCCAGTTGCGCCGACTCGCGTAGCACATCGACGGGGAAGTGCTTGCTGTGATCCCACTCCAGGGCATGCGGCGCAAGGCGTTTGGCGGAGAACGCCGCCGCCGTCTCGACGATCACCCGTTCGTCTTCGTCGAGGGAAGTGAAATTCATCAGCGCTACTTCATGGTGGGGATGACGAACTCGGCCCCATCCTTGATACCCGACGGCCAGCGCTCGGTGACGGTCTTGACCTTGGTGTAGAACTGGATCGAGGCTGGGCCGTGCTGGTTGAGATCGCCGAATCCGGAACGCTTCCAGCCGCCGAAGGTGTGATAGGCCACCGGCACCGGGATCGGCACGTTCACGCCGACCATGCCGACCTGCACCCGTGACACGAAGTCCCGTGCGGTGTCGCCGTCGCGGGTGAAGATCGACACCCCGTTGCCGTACTCGTGCTCGTTGGGCAGCTTGAGGGCTTCCTCGTAGTTCTTGACGCGCACGATGCACACCACCGGGCCGAAGATCTCGTCGGTGTAGATCGACATGTCGGTGGTGACGTGATCGAACAGGCTGGGTCCGATGAAGAAACCGCCCTCGAGGCTCTCGTCGCCGAAAGTCAGTTCGTCGCTTCCCTTTCCGCGGCCGTCGACGACCAGTTCGGCACCCGCGGCAACACCGGCGTCGATGTAGCCGCGCACCCGATCGAGGGCGGCCTCGGTGACCAGCGGTCCGTAGTCGGCCTTGGGGTCCAGGCTGTGCCCGACCCGCAGATGCTCGACCCGTTCGGCCAGCCGGTTACGAAGGCGGTTGGCGGTCTCCTCGCCGACGGCGACGGCCACGCTGATGGCCATGCAGCGCTCACCGGCGCTGCCGTAGCCGGCGCCGATCAGTGCGTCGACGGCCTGATCCAGATCCGAATCGGGCATCACGATCATGTGGTTCTTGGCGCCGCCGAAACACTGGGCGCGCTTACCGTGCGCTGCGGCCCCGGAGTAGATGTACTGCGCGATGTCGGAGGAGCCGACGAAGCCGACGGCCTTGATGTCCGGGTGGGTGAGGATCGCGTCGACGGCCTCCTTGTCGCCCTGCACCACCTGGAACACCCCCGACGGCAGGCCGGCCTCGAGGAACAACTCGGCAAGTCGCAGCGGTACCGACGGATCGCGCTCGGACGGCTTGAGGATGAAGGCGTTGCCGCACGCCAGTGCCGGGCCGGCCTTCCACAGCGGGATCATCGCCGGGAAGTTGAACGGGGTGATGCCGGCGACGACACCGAGGGGCTGGCGGATCGAGTACACGTCGATCCCCGGGCCGGCGCCCTCGGTGTATTCGCCCTTCATCAGATGCGGGATTCCGGTGGCGAACTCGATCACCTCGATGCCGCGCTGGATGTCGCCGAGGGCATCGGCGACGGTCTTGCCGTGCTCGATGGACAGCAACTCGGCGATCTCATCGGCGTTGGCGTTGACGAGGTCGACGAACTTCGTCAGCACCCGGGCCCGCTTCTGCGGGTTCCACGCCGCCCACTCCTTCTGTGCCTCCACCGCCGAGGCCACCGCGGTGTCGACGTCGGCGGCCGAGGCCAACAGCACCTTGGCCTGAACGGCTCCGGTGCTGGGGTTGAACACATCAGCGGTGCGGGTGCTGGCCAGATTGCTCCGACGGCCGTCGATGAAATGCGGGATCTGCGTGGTCATGAGAGACGTCCTTCGGACCGAGAGTGGATTAGTTGCAGATGCTAGTTAGTGCGCCAAGGCATCCGCAACGACGGCTCAACCCTTGGGCAGCGCCCGGATGAAGGCCTTGGTCTGTTCCCAGTCGGGCAACAGTCCGGCGGCGCGAACTTCGTCGAGTGTCGGTGCGGCCGCATCCCGATCGGATAGCAACCACTCGGCTGCCGGGATCGGCCATTTGATACCGATCGCCGGGTCGGTGGGGCAGATGGTGTGCTCCCGTTCGGGCGCGTACGGCGCCGAGCACAGGTACATGACGGTCGAGTCGTCTTCCAGTGCGAGGAAGCCGTGGGCGAGTCCCTCTGAGAGATAGACCGACCGCCGCGTCGAATCGTCGAGAACTACGGAGTCCCACTGTCCGAACGTCGTTGAGCCCACCCGGATGTCGACGACGACGTCGAAGACCGCACCCGTCACGCAGGTGACGAACTTGGCCTGACCCGGCGGGAGTTGTGCGAAATGCAGACCCCGCAACGTCCCGGCGGTGGAAACCGAGCAATTCGCCTGCCTCAGGTCGAATCGGTGACCGGTCATGGCTTCGAACGCCGGCTCGGTGAACCACTCGAAGAAGGTGCCGCGGCTGTCGCCATGCAACTCCGGCGTCATCTCGAAGGCGCCGGGGACCGAAAGCTCCCGCCACCCGGCCTTCGTCTTCCCCATGTCACTGCCCGCGTTCTGCATAGCGCGCCTCGACCTGATCCTTCAACGGTGCCCACCACCACTCATTCGCGCGGTACCAGTCGATGGTGGAACGCAGCCCCTCGGCGAAATCGGCGTGGTGCGGGGCCCAGCCGAGTTCGTCGCGCAGTGCGCTCGCGTCGATCGAGTACCGGACGTCGTGGCCGGCCCGGTCGGTGACGTGGTCGAAGTCGCCGGGGTCGTGGTCCATCAGCTCGAGGATCATCCGCAGCACCGACAGGTTGTCCCGCTCGCCGTCGGCCCCGATGAGATAGGTCGCCCCGATGGTTCCGCTGTCGAGGATCCGCAACACCGCACTGTTGTGGTCGTCCACGTGGATCCAGTCCCGCACATTGGCGCCGGAGCCGTACAGCTTCGGCCGCCTACCGGTCAGCACGTTGGTGATCTGCCGGGGGATGAACTTCTCGACGTGCTGGAACGGTCCGTAGTTGTTCGAGCAGTTCGAGATCGTCGCGCGCACACGGAAGGACCTGACCCAGGCCCGGACGAGCAGATCAGCTGCGGCCTTGGTCGCCGAATACGGGCTGGACGGGTTGTACGGCGTGGATTCGGTGAAACGCACGGTCTTATCGAGGGGGAGGTCCCCGTAGACCTCGTCGGTGGAGATGTGATGAAGTCGCACGCCGTGCCGGCGGACCGCCTCGAGGATCGAGAACGTCCCGATGACGTTGCTGTGCAGAAACGGGCTCGGATCGGCCAGGGAGTTGTCGACGTGGGTTTCGGCAGCGAAGTGGACGACCGCGTCCGATTCGGCGATCAGGCTGTCTACCAGCGCTTCGTCGACCAGATCGCCCTCAACGACACGGATTCTGTCGGGCAGGGCACGGAGGGATTCCCGGCTGCCGGCGTATGTCAGCGCGTCCAGTACGGTGATGGCCGCCCCGGGCCGCTCCGCGGCCACCTGCCGGACGAAGTTGGCGCCGATGAAACCGGCGCCACCGGTGACCAAGAGCCGCATCGGGCAACCTTAGCGAGCGTTTTGGAGTACCGCTGACAAGCAGGTATCGTAGGACCACGGTGCGGTGATCGCGCCGGCTCTTGCGTGTCCAGTCTTGGAGTCACTCCTCGATTTACTGGCGACCCACGTTTTGAAGTCGGGGCGAGTGCTGCCCAACCCGAACAGGATCTAGTGAGGATATGGGCAAAAAAGACGGTGCCATCGAGGTCGAGGGCCGCGTGGTCGAGCCTCTGCCCAATGCGATGTTTCGCATTGAGCTGGAGAACGGTCACAAGGTGCTCGCTCACATCAGCGGGAAGATGCGGCAGCACTACATCCGCATCCTCCCCGAGGACCGGGTGGTGGTGGAGCTCTCTCCCTACGACCTGACCCGGGGCCGCATCGTGTACCGGTACAAGTAGCAGTCCACATCACCATTAGTTAGAGCGAGAACAGGATCAATCAGCCGTGAAGGTCAACCCGAGCGTCAAGCCGATCTGCGACAAGTGCAGGGTGATCCGCCGGCATGGGCGGGTCATGGTGATCTGCTCTGATCCGCGCCACAAGCAGCGTCAGGGCTAATCACCCGCGGGGTTGGCTCAACCCCGGCGCCGAGCAGTACCCACAACTGAATGCAGACCTCCCAGCACCAGTGGGTCGATACGCGACTCATCCACGTCCGGAACGGAGGCCGGGCCCCGAAGGTCCCCAGAAAGTTTCTTGGGCCCGACGGGAACGGTCTGGGAACGACACCTCCGCATAGAAGAAGGAATACAGCCCTGTGGCACGTCTAGTGGGCGTTGATCTCCCGCGCGATAAGCGCATGGAGATCGCGCTGACCTACATCTACGGCATCGGCCGTACCCGCTCCCAGGAAATCCTGGCTGCGACCGGTATCGACCGGGATCTGCGCAGCAAGGACCTGACCGACGATCAGCTGACCCAGCTGCGCGATTACATCGAAGCCAGCCTCAAGGTCGAGGGTGACCTGCGCCGCGAGGTGCAGGCCGACATCCGTCGCAAGATCGAGATCGGCTGCTACCAGGGCCTGCGGCACCGCAAGGGCCTGCCGGTGCGTGGCCAGCGGACCAAGACCAACGCCCGTACCCGCAAGGGTCCGAAGCGCACCATCGCCGGTAAGAAGAAGGCTAAGTAACCATGGCACCTCCGAAGAAGGCCGCGTCCGGCGCCAAGAAGGGCAAGACCACCCGCCGCAGGGAAAAGAAGAACGTCCCGCACGGTGCCGCCCACATCAAGAGCACGTTCAACAACACGATCGTGTCGATCACCGACCCGCAGGGCAACGTGATCGCCTGGGCATCGTCGGGTCACGTCGGCTTCAAGGGTTCGCGCAAGTCGACCCCGTTCGCCGCCCAGCTCGCCGCCGAGAACGCCGCTCGCAAGGCGCAGGAGCACGGCGTCAAGAAGGTCGATGTGTTCGTCAAGGGTCCGGGCTCCGGCCGCGAGACCGCGATCCGTTCGCTGCAGGCTGCCGGCCTTGAGGTCGGCGCCATTTCCGATGTCACTCCGCAGCCGCACAACGGTTGCCGGCCGCCCAAGCGGCGCCGGGTCTAGGGAGGAACTGAATCATGGCTCGTTACACCGGACCTGCCACCCGCAAGTCGCGCCGTCTGGGCGTCGACCTCATCGGTGGTGATCAGTCGTTCGAGAAGCGCCCCTACCCGCCCGGCCAGCACGGCCGCGCGCGGATCAAGGAGAGCGAGTACCGCACTCAGCTGCAGGAGAAGCAGAAGGCCCGCTTCACCTACGGCGTGATGGAGAAGCAGTTCCGCCGCTACTACGAAGAGGCGAACCGTCAGACCGGCAAGACCGGCGAGAACCTGCTGCGCATCCTCGAGACCCGTCTGGACAACGTCGTCTACCGTGCCGGCCTGGCCCGCACCCGGCGGATGGCGCGTCAGCTCGTGAGCCACGGCCACTTCACCGTCAACGGTGTGAAGGTCAACATCCCGAGCTACCGGGTGTCGCAGTACGACATCATCGACGTCAAGGACAAGTCGATCAACACCCTGCCGTTCCAGATCTCCCGCGAGGTCGCCGGCGAGCGTCCGATCCCGGGCTGGCTGCAGGTTGTCGGCGAGCGTCAGCGAATCCTGGTGCACCAGTTGCCGACTCGCGAGCAGATCACGGTCCCGCTGACCGAACAGCTGATCGTCGAGTTCTACTCGAAGTAACCGCTCCACTTTTTGATAAACCCGACGGCATCAAATAGCGGGTGCCGAGAAGGAGATAGAGAAGAAAATGCTGATTTCTCAGCGTCCCACCCTGTCCGAAGACGTCATCGCCGAGAACCGCTCCCAGTTCATCATCGAGCCGCTGGAGCCGGGATTCGGTTACACCCTTGGCAATTCGCTTCGCCGCACGCTGCTGTCGTCGATCCCCGGCGCTGCAGTCACCAGCATCCGCATCGACGGCGTGCTGCACGAGTTCACCACCGTGCCGGGCGTGAAGGAGGATGTCACCGACATCATCCTGAACCTCAAGGGGCTGGTGGTGTCGTCCGACGAGGACGAGCCGGTCACCATGTACCTGCGCAAGCAGGGTCCGGGTGCGGTCACCGCCGGTGACATCGTCCCGCCGGCCGGCGTGAGCGTGCACAACCCCGACATGCACATCGCGACGCTGAACGAGAAGGGCAAGCTCGAGGTCGAGCTGGTCGTCGAGCGCGGCCGCGGTTACGTGCCGGCCGTGATGAACAAGGCCTCCGGCGCTGAGATCGGCCGTATCCCGGTCGATTCAATCTACTCGCCGGTGCTGAAGGTGACCTACAAGGTCGAGGCCACCCGCGTCGAGCAGCGCACCGACTTCGACAAGCTGATCCTCGATGTGGAGACCAAGAACTCCATCAGCCCGCGCGACGCCCTGGCTTCGGCCGGCAAGACCCTGGTCGAGCTGTTCGGACTGGCCCGCGAGCTGAACCTCGAGGCCGAGGGCATCGAGATCGGCCCGTCGCCGCAGGAGGCCGATCACATCGCCGCGTTCGCGCTGCCGATCGACGACCTGGACCTGACGGTGCGGTCGTACAACTGCCTCAAGCGCGAGGGTGTGCACACCGTCGGCGAGCTGGTGGCCCGGACCGAGTCCGATCTGCTGGACATCCGCAACTTCGGCCAGAAGTCCATCGACGAGGTCAAGATCAAGCTGCACTCGCTCGGTCTGTCCCTGAAGGACTCGCCGGCCAGCTTCGATCCGTCCGAGGTCGCCGGCTACGACGTGGCCACCGGCACCTGGACCAACGACAGCGGCTATGACCTGGACAACGACCAGGACTACGCCGAAACCGAACAGCTCTAACAAGAGTCGTCCCGGCCCTACCTGATACGGGGGTCGGCCCCACTAAAGGAGACAGTCGCAATGCCTAAGCCCACTAAGGGACCCCGCCTCGGCGGATCCTCCTCGCACCAGAAGGCGCTGCTGGCCAACCTGGCCACCTCGCTCTTCGAGCACGGTCGGATCCGGACCACCGAGCCCAAGGCGCGGGCACTGCGGCCCTACGCCGAGAAGCTCATCACCCATGCCAAGAAGGGCACGCTGCACAACCGGCGTGAGGTGATGAAGAAGATCCGCGACAAGGACGTCGTGCACGTGCTGTTCGCCGAGATCGGCCCGTTCTTCGCCGACCGTGAGGGCGGCTACACCCGGATCATCAAGACCGAGGCGCGCAAGGGTGACAACGCCCCGATGGCCGTCATCGAGCTGGTTCGGGAGAAGACCGTCGTCTCCGAGGCCGACCGGGCTCGCCGCGCGGCGAACAAGGCCGCCAAGAAGGTCGCCGAGAAGGAGGCCGCTGCGAAGCCGGCCAAGCCCGCCGCGGAGGAGACTCCGCTGGAGGAGACCAAGGCTTCCGACGAGGCCTCGGTCGAGGAGACCAAGGCTGAAGACGGCGCGATCGCCGACGCTCAGACCGCTGAGGCTGCCGAGGAAGTGGCCGAGGAGAAGGCTGAGTCTGACGAGTCCTGACGCCGTAAGGCTCAGGCTCGAGATCGCCTACGACGGTACGGATTTCACCGGCTGGGCGGTACAGGAAGGTCACCGGACCGTCGGCGGCGTCATCGAAGATGCGCTGTCGACGGTTTTCCGGCTTCCGGTCCGGGTATTCGCCGCCGGTCGCACCGACGCCGGAGTGCATGCGACCGCTCAGGTGGCCCATGTCGACATCCCCGCCGAGGCGTTGGGTCATGCCCATCCGCGTCAGCGCCGCGAAGGGGAACCGGAGTTCGCGCCGCTGATCCGCCGGCTCGGGCGGTTCCTGCCCGAGGACGTCCGGGTCCGCGACATCACCAGGGCGGCTGAGGGTTTCGACGCCCGGTTCTCCGCGCTGCGCCGCCACTACGCCTACCGGCTGTCACTGGCGCCGTACGGGGTGGAACCGCAACAGTCCCGGTTCGTCACGCCCTGGCCCCGCCGACTGAACGTCGAGGCCATGGCGGAGGCTTCGCGCAACCTACTCGGATTGCATGATTTCGCCGCCTTCTGCCGGCATCGGCCCGGCGCCACGACCATCCGTGAACTGCAACGCCTGGACTGGGTCGCCGAGGGCGATCTGTTGACTGCCTACGTCAGCGCCGACGCATTCTGCTGGTCCATGGTCCGGTCGGTGGTCGGAGCGTTGTTGGCGGTCGGGGAGGGGCGACGCGAACCACGTTGGTGCGCAGAGCTTTTGACCGCGACGCAGCGTTCCAGCGATTTCGCTGCGGCCCCCGCGCGGGGGCTCACATTGATCGGCGTCGACTACCCGCCGGATGATCAGCTGGCGCAACGGGTGATGGTCACCCGCGACGTTCGCAGCGCCTGCGAGATCCAGGACGGCGAGATCCAGGGCGGTTAGATCCGGGAAGCGGCGAACTCGGCGGCCTGATAGACCAGGCCCGAGTCGATGTAGGCCGGCTGCCAGTGCGACGGCCAGTTCATCATCATGTCGCCGAGGTCCTGGCTGCCGTTGCAGAGCGGGTCGCCGTCGGTGCACAGGTCGATGGTCTTCTCGCCCCATGGCGGACCGAGAGCGGAGACCGGACCCATGACCTTTCGGGTGACGTTGCCGAACAGCACGACGGCGGCCACCTTGTCGCTCATCCCGAGTGGCAGCGGATTGGAGTAGCCGTACATCGGCGAGGGCACGCCGAGGACGAAGTCGGTGACGGTGGCGCCCAACGAGTAGCCGCCCAGGATCAGCCGGGTGTTGGGGCAGTTGTTCGCCATGTACTGGACCCGCTGGCTCATGTCGGCGGCGCCCTGCACGATCTCGGTGTCCGCCGGGTAGCGGACGGCGTAAAAGGTGACGTTCCTCGGCGTGAGCGAGCGCAGATCGTTGAAGAACGTATCTCCGATCCGGCCCATACCCGGCGGCTCCTCGCGGCCACGGGCGAAGATCACCTCGGCGTCGCTGCAATTGGCGGCGTTCGCCGGAGCGGCCGAGAACAGGGCGGCGGGGAATGGGGCGAAGGCCACGGCGGTCACCGCAAATAGCGCCGAGAGCAGGGTCTTCATCCGCCTCATGGGCGTCACGTTACATGAGTTGGGAGATGAAGCCCGCGGCCTGACCGACCAGGTCGGTGTTCTCATAGCTGGTGTGCGCGAACGGGTTGCGGCCCTGCGAACAGATCGGGTCACCGTTGTTGCACATGTCGATGCCCTTGCCGGCGAACGGGGGCAGCGCCGCGGAGACCGGAATGCCGAACTTGGCTGACGGGTTGCCGAACACCGCGACCGCGGCGACCTTGTCGGCCAGTGCGGCCGGCAGTGGCGGCGCTGAGCCGACGTCGCCGACCTTGTTGCCCAGCGGGGGGATCCCCATCAGCATGTCGACCACCGCGGCGCCCTGCGAGTAGCCGCCCAGGATGAACCGGGTGCCGGGGCACTGTTGTGACATCGACGCGATGCGGTTGGTGGCGTCGATGGCCCCGTCGGCCGCGGCCAGGAAGTCATACGTCGCCGGGTAGTTGACCCCGTAGACACCGACGGACCGGCCGCCCAACTGGCCGGCCAACTGGGCGTTGAGCGCCTGACCCACCCGGCCGATTCCGGGGGCTTCGCTGGTGCCGCGGGCGAAGATCAGCTCGACGTCGGGGCAGGGGGCGGACTGGGCCGGTGCGGCCTGGACCAGCAGCGTGCTTACGGATGCCAGCAGGCAGACGGAGATCGCCGGGGCCCAGGTCTTCGTGACACTGCGCATAGGTCCCATACTCACATAATCCGGCTCGGCGGCGGAAATGCGAACCTCACAGTCGCGCCGCGACGAACGCCGCAGCCTGGGCGGTCTGGCCGTCCGGCCCGTAGCTGCGGTGGGCGGGCACGCTGTTGCCGGCCGAGCACACCGGGTCCCCGGCATTGCACAGGTCGATGGCCTTGGATCCGTAGAACGGGCTGGAGGTCAGGGGCAGCCCGATCTTGGCGGCGGGATTGCCGAACACCGCAAGCGCGGCGACCCGGTTGGCCACGTCGATCGGCAGCGGATTGGTGAACCCGATGACCGGGAACGGCACCGAGGCGAGCACGTCGACGATCGCCGCGCCCTGGGAGTAGCCGCCGAGGACCAGTCTGGTGGCGGGACAGTTGGCGACGACGTTCTGGATGAAGGAGCTGGCGTCGTTGGCGCCGTCGGCCGCCGCCAGAAAGTCCAGGCTGGCCGGGTAGTTCACCGCGTACACGCCCACCGACCGGTCGACGATCCGGCTGCGCAACTCATCGACGAAGGCCTGGCCGACCCGACCGATTCCGGGGTCTTCGGAGGTGCCGCGGGCGAACACCACCTCGACGTCATTGCAGCCCGCGGCCTGGGCTGCGGGCACCGGCAGCAGGGGTGCGGCCAGACCGACTACGCCTGCGAGCGCCGAAGCGGCGGCCGCGCGGCGAACGGAGAAACTCACACAGTTATGTTACCGGTGGTGCTGGAGTGAACAGAGTGCTCAAGTGCCCCGGCATCAGGCCACCCGGCCGCGTCGACCTCCGGGTTGCGGTCGCCCAACCTGGCCAAGGCGAGGCCCAGCAGCACCACGATGCCCCCGACGACCTGGACAGGTCCGACCCGTTCACCGAGCAGCAGAACCGCCGCCAGCACCGCGAACAGCACCTCGCTGAGTCCGACCAGTGAGGCGAAACTCGGCCGCAACCGGGCCACTCCGCTGATGCCCAACGTGTAGGCCAGTGCGGTGGGAACCACGCCGAGCAGGATCACCGGAACCAGCCAGGGGACCGTCATCCCGGCGATCACCGCGTCGTTGGTGGTGAACGTCATCGGCATCAGGCCGGTCAGTCCCAGGGCGCCGACCGCGATGGCCGCGACCACGAGTCCGCCGGCAGCCAGGGTGATCGCATTGAGCCCGGATCCGTCGGCGGTCACCTCGTCGGACATCATGAAATAGCAGGCCGCGCAGATCGCCGCGCCGAGTCCCCAGGCCACGCCGACGTGGTCGAAGTGGGTGCCCCCGGCAGGGGAGAAGACATCAAGGACCAGTGTGACGCCGATGATGGCGAGTGCGACTCCGGCCATGGTGAGGCGGCTGGGCGCCCGCTTGGTGGTGGCCCAGATCCAGCCCACGACCAGGATCGGCGCGGTGTACTCGAGCAGCAGGGCGACCGCGACGGGCAGGTGGGCGACGGCGTTGTAGTAGCAGATCTGCGCCCCGCCGACCGGGATCAGGCCGTAGAGCACCACGGTGCGGGCGTGAGCGCGGGCCTCGCTGACCCAGTCCGGCTTGATGAAGGTGGCGACGGTGGCCAGCATGGCGGCGCCACCGGCCAGCCGGGCGGTCACCGCAGCAGTGGGCGACCACCCGGCCTCCATCAGCGATTTCGCGATGGGTCCCGACATTCCGAAGGCCAGGGATGCGCCGATGGCGAACATCAGTCCGATGCGGAAATGGTCCTGGCGGGCAGCCGTAGGGGCGGTTGCAGCCATTGGAAACCTCCGCTCGTCATGAGTAAACTGATGATCACTCATGACACTACGTCCGGCGGGGTTCAGGAGTCAAATGCTTTTCAGTCATGACACCGAGGCCACACTCCGGGCTGCCTGTGTCCTGGTTAACAGCGACCGGGTCGACGGGGAACAGTTGGGTGACCAGGCTGCTCTGAACGCCTATCTTTCCGGACACGGGTGGACCGGCCGGCGCGACCACGACGCGGCCGAACTGGCCGCGGTCCACCGCCTGCGGGCCCGTCTGGGCCGCATCTGGTCGGCTGCCTCCGGGGATGGGGACGCGGTCGAGGGGGCCGGGGTCGACGAGCGCACCGTCGAGGAGGTCAACGCGCTGCTGTCGGACACCCATGCGGCGCCGTGGCTGACCCGGCATCCGGAGATGCCGGATTGGCATCTGCATCTGGCGTCCAACGGTGACCCACTGGCCCAGCGGATGGGTGCGGAGATGGCGATGGCACTGGCCGACCTGATCCGCTCCGGCGAACTGCGCCGCCTCAAGATCTGTGCCGCCCCGAATTGTGATGCCGTGCTGATCGACCTGTCCCGCAACCGGTCCCGGATGTTCTGCGACACCGGAAACTGCGGTAACCGTCAGCATGTGGCCGCCTACCGGGAGCGCCGGTCCAAGGACGGCTGACTCCGGTGGATCTCATCCTGTGAATGATTGAAAGCCCACGGCGCGGTGGCTGCCTAGCGTGAACCGATGGATTCGCCGGTGGTGCTGGAGGTCGGGCCGGCCGTGATCCGGCGTTGGGGCGCCGGTGTCGGTCCGTCGTCGGCGGCGACCGCCCTCGACGGGATCGACGATCCGCTGGTGCTGCTCGACGAACGTCCGGTCCGGGTCGATGACCTGCTGCGCAGTCTTTTCGCGCAGACACTCGGTGAACGCTGCAGCCGCGTTCTCCTGGTGCACCCGTCGAGCTGGCCGGCTCCACGGGTGGCCCGGGTGGTCCGGGCCGCGGCGGGATCGGCCGACCGGGTGGTGCCGGTGTCCCGGTCGGAGCTGGCCGGGCCGGATGCGGTCGCCGTCGAGATCGACACCCTCGTGGTCATGGTGCGCGCCGGTGACTCGGTGACCGCACTGCGGCGCGACGACGTCGCCGCGATCGCCGCCAGCGCCGCCCGGTACGCGGGCGAGGACCGGGAGATCGTGCTCGACCTTCCGCCGGAACTGCCCGGAGCGGCGCTCACCGCGGCGGCCATCCGCGCGGCGCTGGCCCGCCGAGGTCTGGTCGCCGGCGATGCCGAAATCGGGATCCGCACGGCCGGGATCCACGCGACGGCCGGTCGTGGCTCAATTCGATTGCGGCCCGGGCTGATCGGCGCCGCCGCTCTCTGCGTTCTGGTCGTCCTCGGGCTTGTCGCGATGCGGCCGCACCGTCCTGTTGCGCCTGCCCCCGTTGTCATCACCTCCACCGTCGTCGAGGGGCGGATGGCGGTGGTCGTGCCGGACGGCTGGACCGTCGAACGGCTCACCCGCGGACCCGGTTCGCGGCGGGTTCAGGTCAGCTCGCCGACGAATCCGGACGACGCCCTGCACATCACCCAGTCCTACGCGCCGGGCACCACACTGGCCGATGCCGGCGAGGTGCTGGGCCGGGTGGCCGCCGCGCAGTCCGCGTTCGCCGACTTCCGCCCGCGCGACGAGGTCGCCGGACGACCGGCGGTCACCTACCGCGAGAAACGGCCGCCGCGGGTGGTCCGCTGGGTGGTGCTGCTCGACGGGTCGACCCGGATCAGCATCGGTTGTCAGAGCCGGACGGGTGCGGAGGACGGTATCCGCGCCGCCTGTGACCTGGCAATTCGCTCGGCGCGCGAATTGCAGGGAACCGCAGCGCCGTCCTGAGCGTCGAATTGGTTGTGCTGTGTGGTCCCGGCGGAGGAGAGCCGCCGGGACCACACACGCATGCGTTTTGACCTGCGGCGATATTCGCCGGTACTCTGATGCGCTGGCGTTCGGTACGTCGCGATCTTCGCGGGGTAAGCCGGGTTCTCGGGTCACTGTTGGTCGCCGAGGTCATCCCACCGTCAACGCTTAGACCGGCACCCGGTTCGCCGGGGATCAGCCCCCCGACAGGGGACCCGAAAAGAGAGGTACGCGCTGTGCCCACATACACGCCGAAGGCGGGTGACACCACGCGTTCGTGGTACGTCATCGACGCCACCGACGTGGTGCTCGGCCGGCTCGCCGTTGCAGCAGCCAATCTGCTGCGCGGCAAGCACAAGCCGACATTCACGCCCAATGTCGATGGTGGCGATTTCGTCATCGTCATCAACGCGGACAAGGTCGCCATCGGAGGCGACAAACTCAACAGCAAGCTGGCCTACCGCCATTCGGGTTACCCCGGCGGTCTGAGCTCGCGCACCATCGGTGAGCTGATGGCCAAGCACCCCGACCGCGTCGTCGAGAACGCGATCGTCGGCATGCTGCCGCACAACAAGCTCAGCCGGCAGATCCAGAAGAAGCTGAAGGTCTACGCGGGCGCCGAGCACCCGCACACCGCCCAGCAGCCGGTTCCGTACGAGATCAAGCAGGTGGCGCAGTGACCGACGTGAATGGGAGCGAAGAGAACGTGACCGAGATCGAGGCCACCGAGCTGGAGCTCGAGCCTGGCGCCGACGTCGTCGTCGAGGCGGCCGCCGAGGTGGTTGCCACGCCGCGCGAGCCGGTGATCCTCGACCGTCCGATCCAGACCGTGGGCCGCCGCAAGGAGGCCGTGGTGCGTGTTCGGCTGGTGCCGGGCACCGGGCAGTTCAACCTCGACGGGCGCAGCCTGGAGGCGTACTTCCCGAACAAGGTTCACCAGCAGCTCATCAAGGCGCCGCTGGTGATCGTCGACCGGGTGGACAGCTTCGACATCCACGCCCACCTCGACGGCGGTGGCCCGTCGGGCCAGGCCGGCGCGCTGCGCCTGGCGATCGCCCGCGCCCTGATCCTGGTTCAGCCGGAGGACCGGCCGGCACTGAAGAAGGCCGGCTTCCTGACCCGTGATCCGCGTGCCATCGAGCGCAAGAAGTACGGCTTGAAGAAGGCCCGCAAGGCGCCGCAGTACAGCAAGCGCTGATCGCACTCACGCGACGCAATCGCCGGGTGTCTCCGTTCTGGGGGCACCCGGCGATTGCGTTGTGGGGTGCGGCACCTCGCCGGTTATGTCCGGGGCCGTGCGGTGTGAGAAATTTGTCCCATGGGCCGACTGTTCGGGACTGACGGCGTGCGAGGCGTTGCCAATCGCGAACTGACCGCTGAGCTAGGTATGGCGCTCAGTGCGGCGGCTGCCCGCCGGCTGGCCGTTCCCACCGCCTCCCGGCGCCGGGTGGCCGTCGTCGGCCGCGATCCGAGGGCCAGTGGCGAGATGCTGGAGGCGGCGGTGATCGCCGGCATCACCAGCGAGGGAGTCGACGTCCTTCAGGCCGGTGTGCTGCCGACTCCGGCGGTGGCCTATCTGACCGCCGCCTACGACGCCGACTTCGGCGTGATGATCTCCGCGTCGCACAACCCGATGCCCGACAACGGCATCAAGATCTTCGGACCGGGCGGGCACAAACTCGACGACGACGCCGAGGACCGGATCGAGGAACTGGTGGCCCAGGGGCCGGGTCTGCGGCCGGTGGGCGCCGACATCGGCCGGGTGCGCCGGGCAACCGATGCGCTGGATCGCTATCTCGATCACATCGTGGCTGCGGCAGCCGGCGGACTCGGGGGCCTGACCGTCGTCGTCGACTGCGCCAACGGGGCGGCCTTCGCTGCGGCGCCGCAGGCCTACGCCGCGGCCGGTGCCCGGGTGATCGCGATCAACGCCGAACCGAACGGGCTCAACATCAACGACGGCTGCGGCTCGACCCATCTGGAACCGTTGCAGGCCGCGGTGCTCGCGCACGGCGCCGACCTGGGCCTGGCTCACGACGGCGATGCCGATCGCTGCCTGGCGGTGGACGGCGCCGGTCGGATCATCGACGGCGACGCCATCATGATGGTGCTGGCGCTGGCCATGCAGGAGTCCGGCGAACTGGCCTCGGGCACCCTGGTCACCACCGTGATGAGCAATCTCGGCTTGCACGTGGCCATGCGCGAGGCCGGAATCGCGGTGCGCACCACCGGAGTCGGCGATCGCTACGTGCTCGAGGAGTTGCGGGCCGGCGACTACACCCTCGGCGGCGAACAGTCCGGTCACATCGTGATGCCCGCGTTCGGCACCACCGGCGACGGGATCCTCACCGGGCTGAGGCTGATGGCCCGGATGGCCCAGACCCGCACCTCTCTGGCTGACCTCGCGGCGCCGATGCGGACCATGCCCCAGGTGCTCATCAACGTGGCTGTGGCCGACAAGGCCACCGTCGCGCAGGCTCCTGCGGTGCAGAGCGCTGTGGCCGAAGCCGAGGCCGAACTGGGTGATACCGGCCGAATCCTGTTGCGGCCCTCGGGAACGGAGCAGATCGTCCGGGTGATGGTGGAGGCGCCCGACGAGGACACCGCCCGCCAGGTCGCCCACCGGGTGGCGAAGTCGGTCAGCGCCGAGGGCTAGGGAACCTCAGCGCGCCCCGCTGCGTCCTAATCCTGTATGGGAACCGTTTCCGTTGATCCTGCGGCGCTGCGGATGGCCGCACAACGACTGGACGACGCCGCCGAGATTCTTGCCTGCGCCGTCGGCGCGCACCTTCGCGGTCTGCAGTCCGGTGCTGCCGCCGGCCTGCTCGTCGCCGAAGTCGGGCAGTGGACCCGCGCGGCGAGGGAAGTGGCAGAGGGATTGCGCTGCGGTGCCGACCGGTACTGCGAGGGGGAGGCTACGGCGGTGGCGGCCCTCCGGTGAATCTGGACACGCTGGCCGCCGACAGCGCGGCCCTGGCATCGGCGGCAGCAGCGGCCGAGGAGGCGCTGCAACTCGAGCGTGAGGCGCTGTCGGTGCTGCGCGACGGCTGGAGCGGCGATTCCGCCTCGGCCGCAGCGGAATTCATCGACAGCCACCTCAGGGAAGGCGAAGCCGTCGTATCGGCGTTGAGGCGCGCATCCGGGGTGCTCGCCGACCTCGGGGGAGTCCTCGGCGATCCGACATTGGATGATCCGATCGCGGTCCACGATCAGGCTCAGGCCGAGTTGGCCGACCGGCCACCATCGGCCTTCGCATCGCCCGCGCCGCCGTCGGCGCCGGCGGCCGCGTCGGGCATGAACTGGCCCGCCATGCCGATGCCGTCGCTGCCCGACCTCGGCGGTGCGATCTCGAATCTGATCGCCCAGGCCGCCGATGCCATCGGCGTCGACGCCGCGGACACGGCCGAGGACAGCGCCGCGATTCCGGAGGCGATCGCGGAGACCGCGAAGCCGACGGTTCCTGCGCCGCCGGCGCCTGTCACGGATGCCGTTGCCGCACCACCGGTCAGTGCGGAACCCGATGCGTCAACACCACTGCTGGCCGCTGAGATTCCGCCGCCAGAGCCGATGACCACGGAACCGGTGCCGACGCCGACGCCGGTGCAGGCCGAGACGGCCGACCGTACCCCGTGTGAGATCGCGGCTGACGAACTGCCGCAGATCGGACAGTGAGGATCAGGGCAGCAGCTCTTGGAGTTCCTCGACGAAACGCACCGACTCGGGCCCGTCGGCGGCCACCGGTGTGGTCAGCAAGGTCGTCACCCCCGCTTCGGCGAAAGCCGCGATGCGCTCCCGCACATAGCCTTTCGGTCCGATCAGGGAGACATTGCGCACCAGTTCGTCAGGAACCGCCGCGATCGCCTCGACCTTCTTCCCGGACAGATAGAGCTCCTGGATCCGATCTGCGGCCTCGCCGAAGCCGTATCCGGTCGCGATGTTGTGGTAGAAGTTTCGCCCCTTGGCTCCCATGCCGCCGATGTACAGCGCCAGTTGGGGTTTGGCCCAGTCCAGCCGTTCCGAGACGTCGTCGCCGATGGCGAGTGCCACGCTGACCATGACGTCGAGATCGCCGAGTTCGTTGTCCCGCTTGGCCTTTCCGGCGCGCAGGGAATCGCCCCAGATGCTGTCGGCCCGTTCCGGATCGAAGAAGATGGGCTGCCACCCCTCGGCGATCTCCGCGGTGAGCTCGACGTTCTTGGGGCCCAGCGCGGCGATGTGGATCGGAATCCGTTCCCGCACCGGCTCATTGATGATCTTCAACGGCTTGCCCAACCCGGTGCCGCGGCCGGCGGGCAGCGGTATCTGATAGTTCTTGCCCTCGTAGGTGACCCGTTCCCGGCGCCACACCTGGCGGCAGATTTCCACCACCTCGCGGGTGCGTCCCAGCGGTGCGTCGAAGGCGACGCCGTGGAAGCCCTCCATCACCTGGGGGCCCGAGGTGCCGATGCCCAGCCGGAACCGGCCGTCGGAGACGTAGTCCATGCCCGCCGCCGTCATCGCCAGCAGGGTCGGTGTGCGGGTGTAGACCGGGACGACGCCGGAGCCGATTTCGATCGTCGAGGTCTTGGCGGCCAGGTAGCCCATCTGACTGACCGCGTCGAACGAGTAGGCCTCGGGGACCAGGACGAGGTCCACGCCGGCTTTCTCGAGAGCGACCACCTGGTCGACGGACTCCTTGAAGCCGCCCGAATAGGGCAGGAAGATGCCGGTTCGCATGCTCTGGTTATACACCCAACCAGTTGGTTGACGTCCTACCGGAACAGCGAGACGATCCGGTCCTCCGGAGTCGCCGCCGGCGCCTCGGTGTCGGGCCGGCTGGTGTGCGGGAAGGCGGCGTCCGGATCGGCGAACTCCCGGTAGGACTTGTCCCCGGTCAGTTGGAACAGCAGGTATCCGGTCATCAGCGCGCGCACCGTCTGCTGTGCGCGGGTGCTGCGCCGCGGTATCCCGAGCATTCCGGTCAGGCCGTGTTCTTCGGCCAGGCTGGTCGCCTGGGCCTTGTCGACGATGCGCAGAACCGATCCGGGCCAGCGGTCGGCGACCTCGAGTGCGTCGGTGCGGATCGACTTCCCGTCGTCCGGGGTGGAGAGGACCAACCCGGGAATCGTCAGGCCGGCCGCCGCGGCTTCGGCGGAGGGCTTGGTGACGGCCGGGAACACCGTCACGGCGGCTTTGGCCGCGTGGGCTCCGGCGGCGAAGATCGCGGCGGAGGCGCCGAAACCGTGTCCGGCGAGGCCGAGCTTGGCGGGGGACACGCTGATCTGCCCCGGACCCAGCCGTACCCCGGTGATGACGTCGAGGGTGGTGCCCAGGTCGTACGCCAGGTTGAGCACCGACGGGGCCACCCCGCGCTGGGTGTTCGGCGCCGCCGCGACGATGCCCCAGCTGGCCAGGTGACTGCACGTCTCGGTGTAGTCGTCGGTGTCGCAGAGCCAGTCGTGACCGAAGGCCACCGCCGGCAGTCCGTAACCGGTGGCCGGGGTGTGGACGACTCCCGCAATCCCGGCGAAGGCCAGGTCGCCGCGCAGAACCTTGTGTGGTCCGCGCCGGGTCAGAGCGCTGAACATCTTGCGGGTCCGGGCCACCTCACGACCGTAGCCGACAGGGGGTACCCCGGCGCTCGACTACCCTGAATACCCATGTGCGGAATCGTGGCGTATGTCGGGCATCGTCCTGCCTGCGGCGTCGTGGTCGAGGCACTGCGGCGGATGGAATACCGCGGCTACGACTCCTCGGGCCTGGCCGTGCTGGACGGTGCGGGCGGGCTGACGGTCCGCCGTCGCGCGGGCCGGCTGGCCAATCTCGAGGCCGCGCTGGCTGAGACCGACGCCGACGAGCTGTCCGGCACCGCCGGGCTCGGTCACACCCGGTGGGCCACCCACGGCCGGCCCACCGACCGCAACGCCCATCCGCACCGCGACGCGGCGGGCAGGTTCGCCGTCGTGCACAACGGGATCATCGAGAACTTCGCTCCGCTGCGCGAGGAACTGGAGCTCGCAGGTGTGGAGTTCGCCAGTGACACCGACTCCGAGGTCGCGGTGCATATGGTGGCCCACGAATACCACCACGGCGAGGCCGCCGGCGATTTCGTCGGCTCCGCGCTGGCCGTGCTTCGCCGGCTTGAGGGCCACTTCACCCTGGTGTTCGCCCACGCCGACGACCCCGGCACCATCGTCGCGGCGCGCCGGTCCACCCCGCTGGTGGTCGGTGTCGGTGACGGCGAGATGTTCCTCGGCTCCGACGTGGCGGCGTTCATCGAATTCACCAGGGAGGCAGTCGAACTCGGCCAGGACCAGGCGGTGGTGATCACCGCCGACGGATACCGGATCACCGACTTCGACGGCAATGACGACATGGCCGGAGCCCGGCCCTTCCACATCGACTGGGATCTGTCGGCGGCCGAGAAGGGCGGCTACGAGTACTTCATGCTCAAGGAGATCGCCGAGCAGCCCGCCGCGGTCTCCGACACCCTGCTCGGCCACTTCGTCGACGGCCGCATCGTGCTCGACGAGCAGCGCCTGAGCGATCAGGAACTCCGCGAGATCGACAAGGTCTTCATCGTCGCGTGCGGCACCGCCTACCACTCCGGTCTGCTGGCCAAGTACGCCATCGAGCACTGGACCCGGCTTCCGGTGGAGGTGGAACTCGCCAGCGAATTCCGCTACCGGGACCCGGTTCTGGATCGCGGCACCCTGGTGATCGCGATCTCGCAGTCCGGCGAGACCGCCGACACCCTGGAGGCCGTCCGGCACGCCAAGACGCAGAAGGCCAAGGTGCTGGCCATCTGCAACACCAACGGCAGCCAGATCCCCCGCGAGGCCGACGCGGTGCTCTACACCCGGGCCGGGCCGGAGATCGGCGTGGCGGCGACCAAGACCTTCCTGGCCCAGGTCGCGGCCAACTACCTGGTGGGCCTGGCCCTGGCGCAGGCGCGCGGCACCAAGTATCCCGACGAGGTCGCTCGCGAGTACCGCGAACTGGAGGCGATGCCCGATCTGGTCCAGCAGGTGCTCGGGCATCTCGACGCCGTCGCCGATCTCGGTGTCCGGTTCGCGTCGTCGTCGACGGTGCTGTTCCTGGGCCGGCACGTCGGTTACCCGGTGGCTCTGGAAGGCGCGCTGAAGCTCAAGGAACTGGCCTACATGCACGCCGAGGGCTTCGCCGCCGGTGAACTCAAGCACGGGCCGATCGCCCTGATCGAGGACGGGATGCCCGTCATCATCGTCATGCCGTCGCCGAAGAACGCCGCCATGCTGCACGCGAAGCTGCTGAGCAATATCCGCGAGATCCAGGCCCGCGGCGCGGTCACCATCGTGATCGCCGAGGAGGGCGACGAAACGGTTCGCCCCTACGCCGACTTCATCTTTGAAATCCCGGCGGTGTCAACGCTTTTCCAGCCGCTGCTCTCGACGGTGCCGCTGCAGGTGTTCGCCGCCTCGGTGGCCCGGGCCCGTGGCTACGACGTCGACAAGCCGCGAAACCTGGCCAAGTCCGTCACGGTCGAATAGCTGCTCCGGGTAGATCGGGCAGATGAAGCACTACTACACCGCCGAGCAGATCCGGGCGGCTGAGGCGCCGCTTCTGGCCGCCCTGCCCGACGGGGCGCTGATGCGCCGCGCCGCCTTCGGTCTGGCGACTGCGATCGCCGGCGAACTGCGCCGCCGCAACGGCGGGGTGGCCGGCCGCCGGATCTGTGCTGTCGTCGGATCCGGGGACAACGGCGGTGATGCGCTGTGGGCCGCAACCTTGCTGCGCCGCCGGGGCGCGGCGGCCAGCGCCATTCTGCTCAGCCCGGAGCACACCCACGGCCAGGCTCTTGCGGCGTTCCGCGCCGCCGGCGGCCGCGTGGTGGCCGGCCTGCCCGATGCAGCCGATCTGGTGATCGACGGCGTGGTCGGAATCTCCGGCACCGGTCCGCTACGGCCGGCGGCGGCCGCGGTGTTCGCCGCCGTCGACGCCGCTCACGTTCCGGTGGTGGCCGTCGACATCCCCAGCGGCATCGACGTGCACACCGGGGCGATCAGCGGTCCGGCGGTGCGGGCCGCGCTCACCGTCACCTTCGGCGGGCTCAAGCCGGTGCACGCCCTCGCCGACTGCGGCCGGGTCGAACTCGTCGACATCGGCCTGGAGTTGCCCGTCGCCGATCTGGCCGTCCTGGAAGCCGCCGACGTCAGGCGGCTCTGGCCGGTCCCCGGACCGCGCGACGACAAGTACACCCAGGGCGTGGTGGGCGTTCTCGCCGGATCGGCCGGCTACCCGGGTGCGGCCGTCCTGTGCTCCGGTGCTGCCGTGGCCGCCACCTCGGGGATGGTCCGTTATGCGGGAAGCGCTGCGGCCGAGGTGGTTTCGCATTGGCCGGAGGTGGTGGCCGCGCCTGGCGCGCCGGCTGCGGGCCGGGTCCAGGCCTGGGTGGTGGGGCCGGGGCTCGGCACCGACGAGTCTGCGCTGACCGAACTGACCTTCGCGCTCAACAGTGACGTGCCGGTCATCGTCGACGCCGACGGACTCACCCTGTTGGCCCATCATCCGCACCTGGTGACCCGCCGGGGGGCGCCGACCGTGCTGACCCCGCACGCCGGGGAATATGCCCGGCTGGCCGGACAGCCGCCGGGCGAGGACCGGGTGGGCGCCGCCCGCCGGCTGGCCGAGCAGTTCGGCGCCACCGTCCTGCTCAAGGGCAACGTCACCGTCATCGCCGGTCCGGACCGCACCTACCTGAACCCGGCCGGCGGGTCCTGGGCCGCCACCGCCGGTTCCGGGGACGTGCTCTCCGGCATGATCGGCGCTCTGCTGGCGTCCGGAGTGGCCGCCACCGAGGCCGCCGCGGCGGCGGCGTTCGTCCATGCCCGGGCCGCCAACGCCTCGGCCGCCGATCCCGGACCGGCATCCGTCCCGACGTCGGCCTCCCGGATTCTGGCTCACATCCGGCAGGCCGTCGCAGGACTCCCGTCGCGGAACCCTGAGTGCAACTCCTAGGAAGGATGTTCCATGCCCCACGTCAAGTACCGGTCCCCGTCCATCGCGCCGGCCTACACCGGACGGCTGTCCACCGACCCGATCCCGTCGCTGCGGCTTCCCGACGAGGCGATGGAGCCGGCGGCCGCCTATCGGTTCATCCATGACGAACTGATGCTCGACGGGAGTTCCCGGCTCAACCTCGCCACCTTCGTCACCACCTGGATGGACCCCGAAGCCGAGCGTCTGATGAGTGAGACGTTCGACAAGAACATGATCGACAAGGACGAGTACCCGGCGACCGCTGCGATCGAATCCCGCTGTGTGGCAATGGTTGCCGATCTCTTCCATGCCGAGAATCTGCGTGATGACGATGCCTCCAGCGCCATCGGCGCCTCGACCATCGGTTCATCGGAGGCGGTGATGCTCGGCGGGTTGGCGCTGAAGTGGCGGTGGAAGGAACGCGTCGGCGCCAAGACGAAAGGCAAGGACGCCTGGCGCAAGCGCACGCCCAACCTGGTGATGGGCGCCAACGTTCAGGTGGTCTGGGAGAAGTTCTGCAGGTACTTCGAAGTGGAGCCGCGTTATCTGCCGATGGGGGAGGACCGCTACGTCATCACCCCCGAGCAGGTGGTCGAGGCCGTCGACGAGGACACCATCGGGGTGGTAGGCATCCTGGGCACCACCTACACCGGTGAGTTGGAGCCGATCGCCGAGATCTGCGCGGCCCTGGACAAGTTGCAGAAGAAGACCGGACTCGACATCCCGGTGCACGTCGACGCCGCCAGTGGCGGATTCGTCGCCCCGTTCCTGCATCCGGACCTCAAGTGGGACTTCCGGTTGCCCCGGGTGGCGTCGATCAACGTCAGCGGGCACAAGTACGGGCTGACCTACCCGGGCATCGGATTCGTGGTGTGGCGCAACGCCGATTGCCTGCCCGAGGATCTGATCTTCCGGGTCAACTATCTCGGTGGGGACATGCCGACCTTCACGCTGAACTTCTCCCGGCCGGGCAATCAGGTCGTCGGCCAGTACTACAACTTCCTGCGATTGGGCAGGGCCGGCTACACCAACGTGATGCACACGCTGTCGGCCACCGCGCGGTGGTTCGCCGACAAACTCGAGTCGTCCCAGCACTTCGACGTCATCGCCGACGGCTCGGCCATTCCGGTGGTCGCCTTCAAACTGTCCGGCGACTTCGGCTACAACGAGTTCGACATCTCCGCGCAATTGCGTTCATACGGCTGGCAGGTGCCGGCCTACACGATGCCCGACGGTGCGCAGGACACCACGGTGCTGCGGGTGGTTGTGCGTGAGGGATTCTCCGCTGACCTGGCCCGCTCGCTGTGGGAGGACCTGCATGCAGTGCTGGACCATCTCGATGCGATCCAGCCCGGAGGGCACTTCACGCAGGAACATTTTGCGCACTGAGCGTGCGCGGGAGAAATACTTCGCGCACTGAGCCGGAGTCTTCTGGGACAATCGCGGACGGTGAACACATGCAGACCACACCGGTGACCTCGTCGATCGTCAACGGCGAGGCCGTCGTCGATCTCGACGCCATCGTCCACAACGTGGGCGTGCTGCGCGAACACGCGGGCTCGTCACAGGTGATGGCGGTCGTGAAGGCCGACGGGTACGGCCACGGCGCCGGCCCGGTAGCCCGGGCGGCATTGGCCGCCGGGGTCGCTGAGCTCGGCGTCGCGACCATCGGTGAGGCACTGGCGCTGCGGGCCGACGGGATCAGCGCCCCGGTGCTGTCCTGGCTGCACCCGCCCGGTACGGACTTCGCGCCCGCGTTGGATGCCGATGTGCAGATCGGGGTGTCCTCGGTCCGTCAGATCGACGACCTGCTGACCGCCGTGGAGCGCACCGGCCGCACCGCCACCGTCACCATCAAGGTGGACACCGGGCTCAACCGCAACGGCGTCGGGGCCCGGGACTATCCGGAGGTGCTGACCGCATTGCAGCGCGCGGCGGCCGCCGACGCCGTTCGGGTGCGCGGGATCATGTCCCATCTGGTCTGCGGCGATGTCCCGGACGATCCGCTCAATGATCTTCAGGCCGAGCGGTTCACCACCATGATCGCCGAGGCCCGCGGTCGGGGAATCGAGTTCGAGGTGGCCCATCTGTCCAATTCGCCGTCGACGATGACCCGGCCCGACCTCGGCTTCGACATGGTCCGTCCCGGTATCGCGGTCTACGGACTCAGTCCCGTTCCGGAACTCGGCGATATGGGATTGCGTCCGGCGATGACGCTGAAATGTCCTGTGGCGATGGTGAAGTCGGTCAGCGCCGGGGAGGGTGTTTCCTACGGGCACGCCTGGATCGCTGAGCGGGACACCACGGTCGCGCTGCTTCCACTGGGCTATGCAGACGGGGTGTTTCGCACCTTGAGCGGCCGTATCGACGCGCTCATCAACGGCAGGCTGCGCCGCAACGTCGGCCGGATCTGCATGGATCAGTTCGTCGTCGATCTCGGACCGGGTCCCACCGATGTGACCGAGGGCGACGAGGCGATCCTGTTCGGCCCCGGCACCGCCGGTGAACCGACCGCGCAGACCTGGGCGGAACAACTCGGCACCATCCACTACGAGGTGGTCACCAGCCCGCGCGGCCGGGTGCGACGCCGCTACACCGGGGGAGGCGCCGGTGGCTAAGTCGGAACGCAAAGGTGACTCCGAGGGCCTCGGCGCTGGGAAGAAGGCCGGACTGATGGCCGGTGCCGCCGGTCTCGGTGCGCTCGGCACCGCCGCCGGTGTGTCGGCGGCCAGGGCGCTACGCCACCGCAAGGCCATCCGGGACGCCTATGAGGGCGAGGACTTCAACCTGCTCGAGGCGGATCGCGGCTGCGTCATCACCACGCCCGACGGTATTCCGCTGGTGGTGCGCGAGGTCGGCCCCGTCACCGCGCCGATCACCGTGGTGTTCGCCCACGGATTCTGTTTGCGGATGGGCTCCTTCCACTTTCAACGCGCGGCGCTGGCCAACCGGTGGGGCGATCAGGTCCGGATGGTGTTCTACGACCAGCGCGGTCACGGCCAGTCCGGGGCGGCGCCCATCGAGACCTACACCGTCGAGCAGTTGGGCCGCGACCTGGAAACCGTTCTGCAGGTGATGGTTCCGCGCGGACCGGCGGTGGTGGTGGGTCATTCGATGGGTGGGATGTCGGTGCTGTCCCACGCCCGCCAGTACCCGCAGAACTACGGCCGGCGCATTGTCGGCGCCGCGCTCATCTCCTCGGCAGCCGAAGGGCTGCCACGTTCTCCGCTGGGGGAGATCCTGCAGAACCCGGCACTGGAGGCGGTCCGGTTCGCTGCCCGCTACATCCCAGGGCTGGTGCTGCGCACCCGCGGCGCCACCCGTTCGATGCTGCGCCCGATCCTCAAGACCGCCTCGTTCGGCGACGACACGGTGAGCCCCAGTGTGGTGGCGTACTCCGAGGAGATGATCCACGACACGTCGACGGACACCCTGGTCGAGTTCCTGCACGCGCTGGAAGTCCACGACGAGAGCGCTGCACTGCCGGTGCTGGCCAAGGTTCCGGTGCTGATCGCCTGCGGCGACCGCGATCTGCTCACCCCGGTCAAGTACTCCGAGGAGATGGCTGCCGCCCTGCCGGAGTCACTGTTGGTGATCGTGCCTGGGGCCGGACACCTGGTCCAGATGGAACGTCCCGAGGTCATCAACGACGCATTGGTGCGACTGGTGGAGAAGGCCACCCCGTCCCGACTGGTCGCCTTCGCACGGAAGTTGCGGGGCCAGGATCGTGACTGACGTGCGCCTTGAGACCGGCAACGCGGAACTACCGACCGCCGAGGACACCCTCGAACTCGGTGAGCGGCTCGGCCGGCAGTTGCGGGCCGGCGACGTCGTCGTGCTGTCCGGTCCGCTCGGCGCCGGAAAGACCATGCTGGCCAAGGGAATCGCCCGCGGCATGGATGTCGAAGGCCCCATCACCTCGCCGAGCTATGTGCTGGCCCGCATTCACCGCGCACACCGGGCCAGCGATCCGGCGATGGTGCACGTCGACGTCTACCGTCTGCTCGACGGTCCCGGCGTCGACCTGGCGGGTGAACTCGACTCGCTGGATCTCGACACCGATCTCGACGACGCCGTCGTGGTGGTGGAGTGGGGTGAGGGTCTCGCGGAGCGACTCTCCGAGCATCACCTTGACATCACCCTGAACCGGTTGCCGGACAGCGACATCCGCACCGCGACCTGGCGGTGGAGCGATTCATGATCCGGATCGTGCTGGCCATCGACACTTCGACCCCGGCGGTGCTGGCTGCAATCCTGCGCCGCCACGACGACGGCCGGGTCGAGCCGATCGCGCAACGCGTGAGCATCGACGCCCGCGCGCATGTCGAACTGTTGACGCCCAATGTCGTTGCAGCGCTCGATGATGCGGGCCTGAGCATGGCGGAACTCGATTCGGTCGTGGTGGGTTGTGGCCCCGGACCCTTCACCGGTCTGCGGGTCGGGATGTCGACCGCGGCGGCGTACGGACACGCGCTGCGAGTTCCGGTGCACGGGGTGTGCTCGCTGGACGCCATCGGGGGTCAAACCGACGGCGACGTGCTGGTGATCACCGACGCGCGCCGCCGTGAGGTCTACTGGGCCCGCTACCGCGATGGGGTTCGCGTCGACGGTCCGGCGGTGTGCGCCCCCGCCGATGTGCCGATCGGCGGCGCCACCCGGGTGGCCGGCTCACCGGCGCACTGCGCACTGTTCGACCTGCCCCGGATCGGGCCCGAGGCGCCGACGCCCGCGGGCCTGGTTGCAGCGGTCCGGGATTGGGGCCGCGAACCGGACCCATTGGTGCCGCTGTACCTGCGCCGTCCCGATGCCAAGACGCTGGCCGAACGCGGAATCGGACAGGAGGTTCGGTGACCATCGTCTGCGATCCGTTGGTCCGCGCCGACGCCGCCCGGTGCGCGGAGTTGGAGGCCATCCTCTTCCGCGGTGATGATCCGTGGCCGCCGGCCGCGTTCGTCCGGGAACTGGCCGTGCCGCACAATCGCTACGTAGGCGCCCGGGTCGACGACCTGCTGGTCGGCTACGCCGGAATCGCGCGTTTGGGCCGAACACCGCCGTTCGAGTACGAGATCCACACCGTCGGGGTGGATCCGGACTTCCAGGGGCAGGGCATCGGCCGCCGGATGATGACCGACCTGCTGGACTTCGCCGGCGACGACGGCGTGGTGTACCTGGAGGTGCGCACCGACAACACTCCGGCAATCGCCCTCTACGAGAGTCTCGGCTTCGTTCAGGTCGGACTGCGCAAGCGTTACTACCGAACCGGTGCCGACGCCTACACCATGCGGCGAGGTCCATCGTGACGGTCGTCCTCGCCATCGAAAGCTCCTGTGATGAAACAGGAGTCGGCATCGCCGAGTTGAACGCCGACGGCACCATCACCTTGCTGGCCGACGAGGTGGCCTCCAGTGTCGACGAGCACACCCGCTACGGCGGGGTGGTCCCCGAGGTCGCCTCCCGCGCCCACCTGGAGGCGCTCGGCCCGACCATGCGCCGCGCCCTGGAGGTGGCCGGCATAGAACGGCCTGACGCGATCGCCGCGACCATCGGACCCGGTCTGGCCGGTGCGCTGATGGTGGGAGTGGCCGCTGCCAAGGCCTACGCCGCGGCCTGGGACCTACCGTTCTACGCCGTCAATCACCTGGGCGGGCATCTGGCCGCCGACGTCTATGACCACGGGCCGCTGCCCGAATGCGTCGGACTGCTGGTGTCCGGCGGGCACACCAACCTGCTGCACGTGCGGTCGCTGGGTCAGCCGATCGTGGAGTTGGGCAGCACCGTCGATGACGCGGCGGGGGAGGCCTACGACAAGGTGGCCCGACTGCTCGGCCTGGGGTACCCCGGCGGCAAGACGCTCGACGAGCTCGCCCGCACCGGCGACCGCGACGCGGTGGTCTTCCCGCGTGGGATGACCGGACCGCGCGACGACCCGTACACCTTCAGCTTCTCCGGGCTCAAGACAGCAGTGGCGCGGTATGTGGAAAAGCACCCGGACTTCCGCCCGGCCGATGTCGCCGCCGGGTTCCAGGAGTCGGTCGCCGACGTCCTGACCGCGAAGGCGGTGCGGGCCGCTACCGACCTGGGCGTCTCGACGCTTCTCATCGCCGGCGGGGTGGCCGCCAACTCGCGGCTGCGGGAATTGGCCGAGCAGCGTTGCGCCGCAGCAGGTCTCGAACTCCGGATTCCGCGGCTGCGGCTGTGCACCGACAACGGTGCGATGATCGCCGCCTTCGCCGCCGAGCTGATCGCCGCTGGTGCGCCGCCGTCGGACCTCGCCGTGGCCAGCGATCCGGGGCTGCCGATCCTGCAGGGTCAGGTCCGGTGAGTGACTCCGGTGACCGGGCTGCGAATGACCGGCTTGCGATCACCGATCTGCTCTACCGCTATGCCGAACTGATCGACGCCGGCGACTTCGACGGTCTCGGCCGCCTGCTGGGCCGGGCGTCCTTCGGCGGCCCGCGGACTCCGAAGGTCTCCGGCGCGGAGAACATCGCCGGACTGTTCGCCATGACCACCCGCCGTTTCGCCGACGGGACGCCGAAGACCCGCCACCTGGTGCTCAACCCGATCATCGAGATCGACGGCGATACCGCCACCGCACGGTCCACCTTCTGTGTGGTGCAAGCCACCGCCAGGGTCCCGCTGCAGCCTGTCGCGGTCGGCCGCTACTACGACGAATTCGCCCGCGACGAATTCGCCCGCGACGAGTTCCCCCGCGATCAGGGCGGTTGGCATTTCGCCGCGCGGATCGCGGATGTCGAAATGGTGGGGGATACCTCCGATCACCTGCTCATCGACCCCGCCCGCTGGGAGCGCTGACTTCGCCCTGGGCGAATCGCACCGACCCCCCCTTGAGTGCTAGCACTCTCATGTATAGAGTGCTAGGTGGCAACCGGACAGCTCACGTGTCGGCACCCGCGACGACGGCGCGAGGGCGGTGCGAATGCCGAAAACCTGGTTAAACCGGAGTCCGGGGCTCAGCCCCGGCCAATGAGACATCGTATGGAGGGCTCCATCGTGGCCGTGAAAATCAAGCCACTCGAGGACAAGATCCTCGTCCAGGCCAACGAGGCCGAGACGACCACCGCGTCGGGTCTGGTCATCCCGGACACCGCCAAGGAGAAGCCGCAGGAAGGCACCGTTGTCGCAGTCGGCCCCGGCCGCTGGGACGAGGACGGCGAGAAGCGGATTCCGCTGGACGTCGCCGAAGGTGACACCGTCATCTACAGCAAGTACGGCGGCACCGAGATCAAGTACAACGGCGAGGAGTACCTGATCCTGTCGGCGCGTGACGTGCTGGCGGTCGTCAGCAAGTAAGTAGTCGTGTCAGCCGCCCCGGAAATCCCCGTTAAGAGTCACGGGAGGTTTCCGGGGCGGAACACATTGCAGGACAATCCACCGAAGGATCTGGATATATGAGCAAGCTGATCGAGTTCAACGAGAACGCCCGACGCGCCATGGAGGCCGGCGTCGATAAACTCGCCGACGCGGTCAAGGTGACGCTCGGCCCGCGCGGTCGGCATGTGGTGCTGGCCAAGGCATTCGGCGGACCGACCGTCACCAACGACGGCGTGACCATCGCCCGCGAGATCGACCTCGAGGATCCGTTCGAGAACCTCGGTGCGCAACTGGTGAAGTCGGTGGCCACCAAGACCAACGACGTCGCCGGTGACGGCACCACCACCGCTACCGTCCTGGCCCAGGCCATTGTCAAAAACGGTCTGCGACTCGTCGCGGCCGGGATCAACCCGATGGCCCTGGGTGCGGGAATCGGCAAGGCCGCCGACGCGGCCTCCGAGGCACTGCTGGCGGCGGCCACCCCGGTCGCCGGCAAGACCGGCATCGCCCAGGTCGCCACCGTCTCCTCGCGCGACGAGGAGGTCGGCGAGATGGTCGGCGAGGCCATGACCGCGGTCGGCACCGATGGCGTGGTGACCATCGAGGAGTCTTCGACGGTCAACACCGAACTCGAGGTCACCGAAGGCGTCGGTTTCGACAAGGGCTACATCTCGGCCTACTTCGTCACCGACTTCGATCTGCAGGAAGCCGTCCTCGAGGACGCCGTGGTGCTGCTGCACCGGGACAAGATCAGCTCGCTGCCCGACCTGCTGCCACTGCTGGAGAAGGTGGCCGAGGCCGGCAAGCCGCTGCTGATCGTCGCCGAGGACGTCGACGGTGAGGCGCTGTCCACCCTCGTGGTCAACGCCATCCGTAAGACGCTTCGGGCGGTCGCGGTCAAGGCGCCGTTCTTCGGCGATCGTCGCAAGGCGTTCCTGGAGGACCTGGCCGTGGTGACCGGCGCGCAGGTGGTCAACCCCGATGTCGGCCTGGTGCTGCGTGATGCCGGTCTGGACGTGCTGGGCTCCGCGCGTCGCGTGGTCGTCAGCAAGGACGCCACCGTGATCGTCGACGGCGGCGGCACCCACGAGGCCATCGCGGGCCGGGTCAACCAGCTCAAGGCCGAGATCGAGAGCACCGATTCGGACTGGGACCGGGAGAAGCTGCAGGAGCGGCTGGCCAAGTTGGCCGGCGGCGTTGCGGTGATCAAGGTCGGCGCAGCCACCGAGACCGCACTCAAGGAGCGCAAGCACCGCGTCGAGGATGCGGTGTCGGCGGCCAAGGCAGCAGTCGAGGAGGGCATCGTGCCCGGCGGCGGCAGCGCGCTGGTGCAGATCCGTGCGGCCCTCGAACCGCTGCGCAAGTCGCTGTCCGGTGACGAGGCCTTGGGTGTGGATGTTTTCGCCGACGCCCTGTCGGCCCCGCTGTTCTGGATCGCCGCCAACGCCGGCGAGGACGGTGCGGTCGTGGTCAACAAGGTCGCCGAACTGCCGGCCGGGCACGGCTTCAACGCCGCGACGCTGACCTATGGCGATCTGGTGGCCGACGGTGTCATCGACCCGGTGAAGGTGACCCGTTCCGCGGTGGTCAACGCCGCGTCGGTGGCACGGATGATCCTGACCACCGAGACCGCCATCGTGGACAAGCCTGCCGAGGCCGACGACCACGCGGGCCACGGGCACGGTCACGCGCACTGATTCGCAGCACTGGAAAAAGGAGGGGCACCTGTCGGTGCCCCTCCTTTTTCATCAGCGCTGCGGCCGCGTAGTGGACATCAAGCGGTATCGGAGGATCGACGCGCCTGTCGCGCATGCCGCACCATCCGCTCGCTCAAATGGATCAGCCGATCCTCATGGCCGGCCGGCATCGTGTAGGCCAATCTCCGCAGTTCGACTGCGAACTCCTGCATCTCTCGACGGATAGCACTCTCAGACATGGCATTCCCCCAGGGGCTATCGGATCAATGCGGTTTCATTACCCGATGAGCAGGTACCCGAACCGTCGGAATCCGAAACCCGCCCGCTTCCGGCTGCATGCGTGTTCATCCCTCCTCGTTCACCAGTAAAGTTCTCGTCGTGCGGAAAGTCTTGGGTGGACGCTGGTTGGCCGTGGCGGCATCGCTCGCGGTATCGGCCGGGATGTTCTACGCGCAGGACAAGGAGAAGTCAGGAGCCCCCGCGTCGGCTCCGGCGGGCCAGGCCTCGGTTGCTCCGGGCTCCCAGCCCGTCATGGAGAATCCGGCGCCGCTGGTCGCCACCGCCACCGAAGCGCAGTTGCTGGCGGCGAGCGCGCCTATGGCGGCTCAGGACTTCCAGCTTGCGCTTCCCAGGGGAGTCGCACCGGAGCAGGGGTTGCAGATCCACACCATCTGGGCGGCCCGCGCGATCAGCATGATGTTCCTCGAGATCAAGACGATCGGCGGATTCCGGCAGGACCCGCTGAAATGGCATCCCAACGGCCTGGCGATCGACGTGATGATCCCGAATTACCACTCGCCGGAAGGCATCGAACTCGGCAATCAGATCGCCGGATTCGCCCTCGCCAATGCCAAGCGGTGGGGTGTCCTGCACGTGATCTGGCGCCAGGGCTTCTACCCGGGGATCGGCGCCCCGAGTTGGACCGCGGACTACGGGAACGAGACCGCCAACCATTACGACCATGTCCACATCGCCACCGACGGTGGCGGCTACGCGACGGGCCGCGAAACGTACTACCTGGGGTCGATGAGTTCAGCGCCGCAAAGCTGACCACCTGGTCGTGGTTCGATCGAGCGGAAATGATCCTGGTCAAGCAGAAGGGGCGCTCCGTTTCCGGGGCGCCCCTTCCGTATTGCTCATGGCAGGACTAGGGAGTCGGAGCCGCCGTCGTCGTCGAGGACGAGGAATCCGATGTAGTCGGCGTGGCAGTGCTGGACGCGGTCGGAGTGGCCGTTCCCGAGCTGGTCTCCGTTGACGTGCCGGACGTGGTCGGCGACGACGTGCGGGTGTGATCGTCGTCGTCGTCGTAATCCGGTGTCCGCGTTGCACTGCGGGTTGCCGTGCCCGACGTGCTGGTCCTCGTCTTCGACGTCTCGGGATGCTCGGCTTCGGAGGTCCTGGTCCCCGAAGTCCTGGTCCCCGAAGTCTTGGTCCCCGAAGTCTTGGTCCGGGATGACTCAGAGGTCTTGGACTTCGACGACTCCGACGTCCTGGACTTCGAGGTTCCACTGACGCCGTACTTGCCCTCGTACTTCTTGCCCTCGGCGACACCGGAGTCGACAACGGCGATCGGAATCATCGCCATCACGGCCGCGGCTGCACTCACAAGGCCCGTACGTTTCCAGTTCACGAAAAACCCAACCCCTCAAGAATTTGTTCGGTGAATCCGCATGACGATGCGAACCCCATTTGCGCCCCGCTCGTCTTGCGGGCACGTCAATTATCGCACACCTCCCCGTTGCGCGGCAGAGGGCCGAAAGTCGCCACGTTGCCGAAACCGGAAGTGGGCCACCGGCTCCCTCCCCCGAAAGCGCGGTGGCCCACGGTGGCGATTGTGTAGCCCCCGGGGTGAAGCGAATTGCAATTGGACCCTTCGTCTTAACGTGGACTTTGCGAACTCAACCAACTCGGCCCATGGACGGTTTGCTTGATTCGTGCAAAACTGCCATCGCACGATGTGAGAAGCGTGCCGGTCTCGGTTCCGGCATGCGCTGGGATTGCAAGGGGCGGCGGTGCTTCAGAAGCGCGAACAGATGTGGTGGCTGGCCGCGTGTGTGGTCGGGCTTCTGGCGGCGGCCTGGGCGGCCGGGGGATTCATCGGCCCCCTGATGGCGGTGTTCATCGTGCTGTTCCTGGCCGGCGCGGTGCTGGTCGAGTTCGATGGCCGGGATCACGCGCTGCCGGATACTGCGGGCGTGCCGGAACCGGTTGATGGGCAGCCTTCGGCCGAGGATCCGGTGGCGGAACCGGCGATCGCGCAACCAGAGATCGGGGAACCAGAGAGCGTCGAGGTGGATGAGATCGCCCGGGCCGCCGAAGCCGACGCCTGGGAAGCGGCGAACAGCCTGGCCTGAAAGATCTTGGCCGACAACTGCGCCACGGTGATGACGGCCATCGGATACGCGGGTCCGCGGGTCCGCGGGTCCGCGGGGGAGGGTTGCTCGGCGTAACGTTATCTGCAGACAATTCGAGCGAACGAAGACCAAAACCATGAATCTACGCCAGGAACTCGATCGGCACCTCGGTCGATTGCTGGCGGAAGTGGGCGGTCGGGCGGCGTTCATCATGGTCTCATCTGCCGATTCAACCGTGGGTTCGGTCGTTCACTCATGTCCGGGGGACCTCGTCCCGATGGGTACCGTCCTGCCCCTGGCCGGCAACGGCACGGCGGGCCCAATTCGGCAGGAATCGGTGGTTGCGGCAAATTTTATTTCAGTAACTGAGTGCCTTCAGTGCCCGACCGCCTCGACTACCCTCGTGCAGTTGGAACTGGCCGATCCGAATCTCTTGCTACTCCTGATCGGGTGTGGCCACTCGCTCGGCGACGACCTCTCCGAAGACCTTCAGCGGCTGATCGCCCGGGAGATCACCGACAGCGCCCGGGTTCTCCAGAGTCGGCACGGGGACGCCGGTGACGTGGTGAGCCACATCCGGGACGGCCGGATCGTCTGGGTGTCGCCGTCGGTTGAGGGCGTTCTCGGTGCGCCGCCCGCCTACTGGATGGGCCGGGAAGTGCGGGAGTTCATTCCCCCGGAGGAGCTTCCGGATTACGCCGGCTGGACGCAGACCGTTCTCGACGGTGGGGTGATCAAGGAACGCATTCGCCTGATGTCGGCGGATGGCGCCGTGCACTGGATCCATCTGCACGCCCGGCCCTGCCTTGGCCCCGATGGTCGGCAGGACGGAGTGACGGCCGAATTCCGTCTGGCCGATGACGAAGTGTCCGCGCGACAGGAGGCTGAAGATGCGCGTCGGCGTCAAGCCCGGGCGGATGCGCGCTACCGGCGGCTGATGGACAACGCCGCCATCGGCATGTGCTTCATCGATCCGGACGGCCGCTTCGAGGCGGTCAACGAAGCGCTGTGTCAGTTGTTCGGATACGACGCAGAGACCCTGATGGGCAAGACCTGGCAGGAGCTGACGGCTCCGGACTATCTGGAAGCGGACCTGAAGAAGGTCAACGACATCCTGGCGGGCCACAGCGACTCGTATCGCACGATCAAGCAGTACGTCCATGCCGACGGTCACCTGATCTGGGGAGATCTGTCGGTGAGTTGCGTCCGCGACGAGAACGGAAGAGTGGAGACCTTCGTTTCCCAGATCGCCGACATCACCGCCGCGATGGAGGCGAACGCGCGCAATCATGTTCTGGCGCAACGTCTCCAGAAGCAGAGCGAACGTCTGAGCCGAGAGCTCAGGAGCGCCGCTGCGTACATGTCGTCGATCATGCCGCGTGGTCTGACTGGACAGGTCGGTGTGCAATCGCGTTACCTACCATCCCGGGAACTCGGTGGCGACTGCTTCGACTACACCTGGATCGACGACGATCACCTGTTGGTTTATCTGATCGATGTTTCCGGGCATGGCATTGAGCCCGCGCTGTTGTCGGTTTCGCTGCACAACATATTGCGCTCGGGATCTTTCGCGACACCGTCTCTCCTGGCGCCCGAGGGGGTGCTGATGGAACTGAACCGTCTGTTTCAGATGGACCAGCAGAACGACCACTACTTCACCGTCTGGTACGGGGTTTATGAGGCGTCCACTCGCACCCTTCGCTATGCCGGCGCCGGTGCCCCGCCGGCCTTCGCATTCCATTCCGGGGCGGGTGCAGCGGTCACTGAACTGTCGGCGACCGCTGTGCCCGTGGGAATGTTCGCGGACGCGGTGTTCACCGCGTCGACCTTCGTGGTTCCACCCGGATGCCGGATCCTGCTTTACAGCGACGGCGCCAGCGAGATCGACCTCGGCGGCGGCCGGCAACTCGGGTTGACGGGCTTCAAGAACGTGTGCGCCAGGACCGCCGAATCGCCGGACTGGTCGCTGGAGGAACTCCTTGAAGAGCTGCGATCACTGACCCCCGGAGGAGCCTTCGAGGACGATTGCTCACTGATCCAGCTGGTCTTCGACTGACCGCATTCCGAGGTGTCCTCCCAAGACCAGCCAGGCTTTGCTTCCGTTAGGCCGACCGCCGGCGCAGGCCGCCCTTGAGCAGAATCTCGCGCTCGGCCTCGCTCAATCCGCCCCAGATGCCGTAGGGCTCACCGACCTTCAGCGCATGATTTCGGCACTGCGTGATCACCGGGCACTGCCGGCACATCTGCTTGGCGCGCAACTCACGCTGGACCCGTGCCCGGCCACGCTCGCCGTCGGGATGGAAGAACACGGCGGAGTCCTCGCCACGGCAGAGGCCATTCATCTGCCAGTCCCAGATGTCGGCGTTGGGTCCAGGTAGCTGTTGCGGCTGAAGCATCGAAATCCCCTATCCCGGTGCATATCTCGCACTCGTGCCGTCACGCTATGAGGGGCGGCGAAAGACCGTCAATAGGTCTGCCCTGTGGCCAATCGCATAGCCGCAGCACCAGAATTTACGTCACGTTCATCTTTGGTTTCAGGGCCTGGAACGCAGTCGATGAAAGGCCAGCGGGATCCGGGAAACATTGAGCGTTGACAGCCGCAGTTGACACGGCCGTAACGTGGTGACCACAAACTCTTAATCCGATGAATTCACCTCTTTTGACCGACGTCGCATTCGGTCCAGACCCGGGCCGGTGGCCTCTGCCCACAGCGCAGACCGCCGGTGACTTGTGGTTGCGTGCGGTGGCCGCGGGAGGCCAGGGACGTTACGGCGCGGCCCGCGCCGATCTCGATGAATTGCTGCGCCGCAAGCCTGTCGGCCGGCTGACCTCGCTGGCGCTGAGCACTCACGCCTCGTTCCTGCGGCAGACCGGCTGGCATGTGTTGGCGCGGGGCTGGGACGGCCGGGCCTGGGCATGCTCCGGCGGGGATCCCGAGAGCGCCATCGACGCGCTGGTCGGATTGGCGGCCGATGCACTCGGGGTGGGACGGTTCCCCGCCTCGGCGGCACTGCTGGAGCGCGCCGAGGGTCTGCATCGGTGCGCCGGCGTACTCCCGACCCGGCTGTCGGTCCGGCTGGCCTGGGTCCGGGCCGAATTGGCCATGGTGACCGGCGACGGAGCCGCCGCCGTCGCCCACGCCCGTCGCGGCGTCGAACTGGCCGAATCCGCCGTTGACGACCTTCGTCGCCACCGGATCAAGAGCAGCGTCGTGCTGGCCGCCGCATTGTGTTGTGCCGGGGATCTCGACGGCTCCAGGGAGGTGGCCGACATCGCCCTGGCCGCCACGGCCGCTCACGGCCTGGTGCCATTGCAGTGGGCGGTGGCGTCCCTGCTCGTCGACATCGGAAGTGCAGTACGGAGTGCATCCGAGGTGGCCGAAGCCCGGGATCGCAGTGACGCATTCGTCACGCGCCACGGCGGGCGCTGGAACCGCAGGTAACGGCCCATCGCAGTTCGGGCCGATATTGTCTCTAGCTGAACCTCGCTGCCGGTGAAAACCCGCAAGTAACGTTGGAGAAGCCTTCGTCGATGACCATTCCAGGAGAACGTCTCGACGCCGCCGTTGCTGAGGCAGTGGCCGGTAGCCGGGATGCCCTCCGAGAAGTTGTAGAGATCATCCGACCCATTGTGGTCCGGTACGTGCGAGCACGGATCGGGGCCAATGAGCGGGTGGGACTCTCCGCCGACGACGTTGCTCAGGAGGTTTGCTTGGCCGCCATCCAGGCGCTGCCGCGCTATCAGGATCAGGGACGCCCCTTCCTGGCCTTCGTGTACGGCATCGCTTCCCACAAGGTCGCCGACGCGCATCGTGCGGCCGGCCGTAATCGTTCCGACCCGACCGACGAGGTCCCGGAGCGCTTCTCCGTCGACGACGGCCCCGAGCAGATGGCCATCAACTCAGACTCGGCCGCCCGGATGCAGAAACTGCTGGCCGTCCTGCCGGACAAGCAGCGTGAGATCCTGACCCTGCGCATCGTGGTGGGAATGTCCGCCGAGGAGACCGCTGAGGCGGTGGGCAGCACGCCCGGTGCGGTCCGGGTGGCCCAGCACCGCGCGCTGGCCCGGCTGAAGTCCGAGATCGCCGGAGCGGGGCACGAATATGCCTGACATCGGACGTAATCAGGAACCCTCGCTGGACGAGATCCGCCGCAGTGACAGCTTCCTGGACGCTCTGGCCGGTGGCCTTTCCGCTGAGCCGGCCGACCAGGCCGACGCCGCGCTGGCTGCACTGCTGGGCAACTGGCGCGACGAGAACCGCTGGCCACCGGACACCGGATTGATCTCCGAGCCGCAGGCCATCGCAGCCCTCGAGGCGGGGCTGGCCGAGGAGCGGTCCGGCGGTCTGCGCGACAAGTGGGCGCCGCCCGCGAAGTCGTTGGGAGGCTCAGCCAACCGTTCCCGGCGCGGTCTGAGCGTCGTCGGTGCCGCGGCAGCGGCGATGCTCGCCATCGGCGGCTTCGGTGCCGTGGTGTCCGGCGCCGGACCCGGCGACTCGCTCTACGGGCTGCGCACCATGTTGTTCGGCGCGCCCAAGCAGGTGCGCGACGACCAGGTGGCGCTGGCCGCCCGGACTGAGATGCAGCAGGTGCAGCAACTGATCTCCCAGGGCAATTGGCAGCAGGCCGAGGAAAAACTGGTCGCGGTCAGCAGCCAGGTCGCCGGCATCGGTGACCAGGAGCAGAAGCAGCAGTTGCTCGACCAGTTCAACGATCTGTCGGCCAAGGTCGTGGAGAAGAATCCGGAGGCCACCGCGCCGCCCGGGATCACCTACACGGTGCCGCCGTCGGCGACCGAGCTGGTGCCGGCGGTGGTGACCCCCACCAGCGCGAGCGAATCGGCGACCGGTGCCACCGAGTCCGGCAGTTCGAGCGTCCCGGCGACCACCCCGACCTCGGCGGCGCCGACGTCGGGAACACCTGCCAGTACCTCGGGAGCCGGCACGTCGGGAGCCGGTACCTCGGCGGCGGCCACCTCGGTGCCGTCCACCTCGGCGGCCAGCACCTCGGCGACTCAGCAGAGTCAGGCGAGCACCACCGCCACTAGTGCCAAGCCGTCGACCAGCAGTGCGGCCAGTTCTGCGACCACGACCCCGTCGGCTGCAGCGGCCACCACGACCACCGCACCGCCGAAGTCCTCGACAGGAGCTGCGACCAGCAGCACTGCGACGAGTTCTGCGGCCAGTGCTGGTGCCACCAGCGCGACCAACACGCCGGCAGCCACCACGACCGGCGCCACCAGTGCTGCGACCTCGGTGGCACCGTCCTCCAGGGCCGCAGCGACCACGGCGGCACCGGCGACCACGGCTGCACCGGCGACCACGACTCCGCCGGCTGCGGGCGGGGCCAAGACCACCGCCGGAGGGGCCGCACCTGCTCAGGCCAGCACCACGGCCGTCCCGTCACAGCAGACACAGCAGGCACCGCAGTCACAGCAGCAGGTGGTGACCCCCACCACGACGACGGTCCTGATTCCGCTGCCGGTCCCCGCCGGCTAGCGCTTGACCGGGCGTCTTCTCAGCGGAAGTTGTCGTAGTCCGTCGCGGCCTCGTTGATCGAGGCGTCGGCGTAGCCACGGCAGTAGTCCCATGTGACGTAGGCGTCGGGTTCGGGATCGAAGGCGGGCTCATGCGGCCGCACTGTTCCGTCGACCAGAAGCTGAAGCAGGTTGGCGCGCAACATGTCCCAGTCGTGGTAGTGATCCTGGTGGCAATCATCGCAGCAGACCACCAGGCCGCGGATTCCCCGGTGGGCAAGCAGTGCCTCGTAGACCGAGAGATCGGCCAGATCGGCCTCCACCGCGGCGCGTTCCTGCGGGTCGAGCGGCTGACCGGGTTCCAGGGCATCCAGCGCCGCGGACGGGTCACTCGGGTCGTCGGCGAACGGGTCAGGCGGCAGGCCAGGCGGCAGGTGGTCGCGCACGTCTCCACAGTACCCGGCAGCCGATAGGATGAGGGCTTCGTTGAAGTCCGTTGACTGGAGGCCGCGCCGATGTCCATTGCCGAGGGCAGCACCGACCGTGTCGACGGCCTCAACGGCCTGATGACCCCGACGGTCAGCGCCCCGGTGCACACCGGGGGCGACGATCCGAACAAGGTCGCCATGCTGGGCCTGACCTTCGACGACGTGCTGCTGCTGCCGGCCGCCTCCGACGTGGTGCCCGCCGGCGCCGACACCTCCAGCCAGTTGACCCGCAAGATCCGGCTCCGGGTGCCGATGGTCAGCTCCGCGATGGACACCGTGACCGAGGCCCGGATGGCGATCGCGATGGCCCGCGCCGGCGGCATGGGCGTACTGCACCGCAACCTGTCCGTCGTCGAACAGGCCGGCCAGGTGGAGATGGTCAAGCGCTCCGAAGCCGGCATGGTCACCGACCCGGTGACCTGTTCGCCGGAGAACACCCTGGCCGAGGTCGATGCCATGTGCGCCCGGTTCCACATCTCCGGGCTGCCGGTGGTCGACGCCCGCGGCGCTCTGGTGGGCATCATCACCAACCGCGACATGCGCTTCGAAGTCGACATGAGCAAGCCGGTCTCGGAAGTGATGACCAAGGCTCCGCTGATCACCGCGAGCGAGGGCGTCAGCGCCGATGCGGCCCTTGGTCTGTTGCGGCGCAACAAGATTGAGAAGCTTCCCATCGTCGACGGGCACGGTCGGCTCACCGGATTGATCACCGTCAAGGACTTCGTCAAGACCGAGCAGCACCCCTACGCGACCAAGGACAGTGACGGCAGGCTCCTGGTCGGCGCCGCCGTCGGTGTCGGCGCGGACTCCTGGCAGCGCGCCACCGCACTGGTCGACGCGGGCGTCGACGTGCTGGTGGTCGACACCGCACATGCACACAACCGCCTGGTGCTGGACATGGTTGCCAAGGTCAAGGCCGAGTTCGGGCACAAGGTCGAGGTCATCGGCGGCAACGTCGCGACCCGTAGTGCGGCCGCCGCACTGGTCGCCGCCGGCGCCGATGCGGTGAAGGTCGGCGTCGGACCCGGTTCCATCTGCACCACCCGCGTGGTTGCCGGTGTCGGCGCCCCGCAGATCACCGCGATCCTGGAGGCCCACGCCGCCTGCGCGCCCGCCGGCGTGCCGGTGATCGCCGACGGCGGCCTGCAGTACTCCGGGGACATCGCCAAGGCGTTGGCCGCCGGGGCGTCCACCACGATGCTCGGCTCGCTGCTGGCCGGCACCGCCGAATCGCCGGGTGACCTGATCTTCGTCAACGGCAAGCAGTTCAAGAGCTACCGCGGCATGGGCTCGCTGGGTGCCATGCAGGGCCGCGGCGAAGCGAAGTCCTTCTCGAAGGACCGCTACTTCCAGGACGATGTGCTCTCCGAGGACAAGCTCGTCCCGGAGGGCATCGAGGGCCGGGTGCCGTTCCGCGGTCCGCTGTCCACCGTCATCCATCAGCTGACCGGCGGCCTGCGCGCCGCGATGGGATACACCGGCGCGACCACCATCGCCGAGTTGCAGCGGGCTCAGTTCGTCCAGATCACGGCCGCGGGACTCAAAGAGAGTCACCCGCACGACATCACCATGACTGTCGAAGCGCCCAACTACTACGCCAGATAACTACGACGCCCCGATAAGGCCACACTCATGCGCGACATCGTTGAAATCGGTGTGGGCCGAACCGCCCGCCGGACTTACGAACTCGACGACATCAACATCGTCCCGTCCCGGCGGACCCGTTCGTCCAAAGACGTCTCCACCGCCTGGCAACTCGACGCCTACCGCTTCGAGATCCCGGTGGTGTCACACCCGACCGACTCTCTGGTCTCCCCGCAATTCGCCATCGACCTCGGCCACCAGGGCGGTCTCGGCGTGCTCAACGGGGAAGGTCTGATCGGCCGTCACGCCGGCGTCGAGGACAAGATCGCCGAGGTGCTGCGGGTTGCCGCCAAGGACGACGACCCATCGGCCCCGGTCCGGCTCTTGCAGCAATTGCACGCCGCCCCAATCGATCTCGATCTGCTCGGCGAGGCGGTATCCCGGGTCCGGGAGGCAGGAGTCACCACCGCGGTTCGGGTCAGCCCGCAGAACGCCCAGGCGCTCACGCCCACGCTGGTTGCCGCCGGCATCGACCTGCTGTTCATCCAGGGCACCATCATCTCCGCCGAACGGGTGGTGCAGGGCCGCGACGGTTCCGGCGATCCACTGAACCTCAAGACCTTCATCTCCGAACTCGACGTGCCGGTGGTCGCCGGCGGTGTTCTCGACCAGCGCACCGCACTGCACCTGATGCGCACCGGCGCCGCCGGCGTCATCGTCGGCTACGGCTCCACCGCGGGGGTGACCACCAGCGACGAGGTCCTGGGCATCAGCGTGCCGATGGCGACCGCGATCGCCGACGCCGCCGCCGCGCGCCGCGAGTATCTCGACGAGACCGGCGGGCGGTACGTGCACGTGCTGGCCGACGGCGACATCTACACCTCCGGCGATCTGGCCAAGGCGATCGCCTGCGGCGCCGACGCGGTGGTGCTCGGCACACCGCTGGCCGCGGCAGCCGAGGCGCTCGGCGGGGGTTGGTTCTGGCCGGCCGCGGCCGCGCACCCGTCGCTTCCCCGCGGTTCCCTGCTACAGGTGGCAGAGGGGGAGCGGCCGTCGCTCGACCAGGTGCTCAACGGACCGTCCGACGACCCGTTCGGCACCTTGAACCTGGTCGGCGGACTGCGCCGGGCGATGGCCAAGGCCGGCTACTGCGACCTCAAGGAATTCCAGAAGGTCGGGCTCACCGTCGGCAGGTGATCCCGAATGCCTGCCGGGCCATACTGAACTGATGGAACCGGACTACGACGTTCTGATCATCGGCTCGGGCTTCGGCGGCAGCGTCAGCGCGCTGCGACTGACCGAGAAGGGGTACAGGGTCGGCGTCCTGGAGGCCGGTCGCCGCTTCGCCGACCACGAGTTCGCCAAGACCTCGTGGCGGCTTCGGGAATTCCTCTGGGCTCCGATGCTCGGCTGTTACGGCATTCAGCGCATCCACCTGCTGCGCAACGTGATGATCCTGGCCGGGGCCGGCGTCGGCGGCGGTTCGCTGAACTACGCCAACACCCTCTACATCCCGCCGGACCCGTTCTTCGACGACAAGCAGTGGTCCGACATCACCGACTGGCGCTCGGAACTCATGCCGCACTACGACCAGGCCCAGCGGATGCTGGGCGTCGTCAAGAACCCCACCTTCACCGATGCCGACCGGATCATGAAGGAGGTTGCCGAGGAGATGGGTGTCGGTGACACCTACACGCCGACCCCGGTCGGCGTCTTTTTCGGCCCGGACGGCGAGAAGGTGCCGGGCAAGACGGTGCCCGACCCGTACTTCGGGGGCGTGGGACCGGATCGCACCGGCTGCATCGAGTGCGGCGAGTGCATGACCGGCTGTCGGCACGGTGCCAAGAACACTCTGGTGAAGAACTACCTCGGCCTTGCGGAAAAGGCTGGGGCACAGGTCATTCCGATGACCACGGTGACCAGTCTGCGCCAAGGGGGCGACGGTCTCTGGGAGATCGACACGGTTCGCACCGGGCGTTGGGTCCGCAAGCACAAGTCCACCTTCACCGCCCGCCAGGTCATCCTGGCCGCCGGCACCTGGGGCACCCAGAAGCTGCTGTTCGCCATGCGTGACACCGGCACCCTGCCGCACGTGTCGGACCGGTTGGGGGTACTGACCCGGACCAACTCGGAGTCCATCGTCGGAGCCGGGCGCTATCACGCCTCGCCGGATCTCGACCTCACTCACGGGGTGGCGATCACCTCGTCGATCCACCCCACGCCGGACACCCACATCGAGCCGTGCCGGTACGGCAAGGGGTCCAACGCGATGGGACTGTTGCAGACCCTGATGACCGACGGTTCCGGCCCCGGCGGCAGCGACGTGCCGCGCTGGAAGCAGTTGCTGAAGGCCGCCGTCGCCAACCCGCGCGGGACGGCGCGGATGCTGATGGTCCGGCAGTGGAGCGAGCGCACGATGATCTCGCTGGTCATGCAGCATCTGGACAACTCGATCACCACGTTCACCACGAAGGGCCTGCTGGGCCGGCGGATGACCAGCAAGCAGGGCCACGGCGAACCGAACCCGACCTGGATCCCGGTCGGCAACCAGGTGACGAGGCGAATCGCGGAGAAGATCGACGGTGTGGCCGGTGGGACGTGGGGGGAGATGTTCAACATCCCACTGACCGCGCACTTCCTCGGCGGTGCGGCGATCGGCGAGAGCCCGGCCGACGGCGTCATCGACCCCTACCACCGGGTTTACGGCTACCCGTCGCTGTATGTCGTTGACGGCGCGGCGATTTCGGCCAACCTCGGTGTCAACCCGTCGCTGTCCATCACCGCGCAGGCCGAACGGGCCGCCGCGCTGTGGCCCAACTCCGGCGAACAGGATCAGCGGCCGGCGCAGGGGCAGCCGTATCAGCGGATCTCGCCGATCGCGCCGAAGTATCCGGTGGTGCCGCCGATGGCGCCCGGGGGGTTGCGCAACCTGGGAATCACCCCGGTGACCTCCAAGCGGTCGAAGACCCCCGCGCGCTAGTCGGCGTCAGTCGGGCCGCCCTTAGACTGTGCCGGTGGAATCGGTGCACTCAGGATCGCCTCGTCCCGTCCTGGTGGTCGACTTCGGCGCCCAGTACGCCCAGTTGATCGCCCGTCGTGTCCGGGAGGCCCGGGTGTTCTCCGAGGTGATCCCGCACACCGCGACGGTGGATGAGATCAAGGCAAAGGACCCGCAGGCGATCGTGCTGTCCGGTGGACCGGCCAGCGTGTACGCCGAGGGGGCGCCACGACTGGACCGGGGAGTGTTCGACCTGGGCGTGCCGGTGTTCGGCATCTGCTACGGATTCCAGGCCATGGCGCAGGCGCTCGGCGGCACCGTGGAACGCACCGGCACCAGTGAGTACGGCCGCACCGATCTGAATGTGGCTGGCGGTGAACTGCATTCGGGTCTGCCCGCCACCCAGCCGGTGTGGATGAGCCACGGCGATGCCGTCACCTCCGCTCCGGCCGGGTTCGAGGTGACTGCCAGCAGCGCAGGTGCCCCGGTGGCGGCGTTCGAGGACCGTTCCCGTCGGCTGGCAGGGGTGCAGTACCACCCCGAGGTCATCCACAGCCCGCACGGCCAGCAGATCCTGAGCCGGTTCCTGCACGACTTCGCCGGAATCGGCGCCACCTGGACGCCGGCCAACATCGCCGACTCGCTGATCGAGGCGGTGCGTGAGCAGATCGGCGACGGCTACGCCATCTGCGGTCTGAGCGGTGGAGTGGACTCCGCGGTGGCTGCGGCACTGGTGCAGCGGGCCATCGGCGACCGGCTGACGTGTGTGTTCGTCGACCACGGTCTGTTGCGTGCCGGTGAACGCGAACAGGTGCAGCGCGATTTCGTGGCGGCCACCGGCGCCCGGCTGGTGACCGTCGACGCCGAGGAGCGCTTCCTGGACGCACTCTCCGGGGTGAGCAACCCCGAGGGCAAGCGCAAGATCATCGGCCGGGAGTTCATCCGGTGCTTCGAGGGTGCGGTGCGGGATCTTGTGGCGCAGAACGATGCTGAAGATCATCACATCGAATTCCTGGTGCAGGGAACCCTGTATCCCGACGTCGTGGAATCCGGCGGCGGCACCGGTACGGCCAACATCAAGAGTCATCACAACGTCGGCGGCCTGCCGCCGGACCTGAAGTTCAGTCTCGTCGAACCGCTGCGCCTGCTGTTCAAGGACGAGGTGCGTGCGGTCGGCCGCGAACTCGGCCTGCCCGAGGAAATCGTTGCCCGCCAACCCTTCCCGGGTCCAGGGCTGGGGATCCGGATTGTCGGCGAGGTCACCGCGGAGCGCCTGGACACCCTGCGCCGCGCCGACCTGATCGCCCGCGAGGAACTGACCTCGGCCGGCCTGGACAACCAGATCTGGCAGTGTCCGGTGGTGCTGCTGGCCGACGTCCGCTCGGTGGGCGTGCAGGGCGACGGGCGCACCTACGGCCACCCGATCGTGCTGCGTCCGGTGTCCAGCGAGGACGCCATGACCGCGGACTGGACCCGGGTGCCCTACGAGGTACTGGAGCGGATCTCGACGCGGATCACCAACGAGGTGCCCGAGGTCAACCGGGTGGTTCTGGACGTGACCAGCAAGCCGCCGGGCACCATCGAGTGGGAGTAGCTGGTTAAGTGCTTGACGCCGAAGCGATTTCGGCGATCGAGGCATCCAGCATCGCGTTGAACTCGGCGTCGCTCTGCTGCTCGGTCAGGCCCTCGGTGAGCGCCCGCGAGAAGCTTGCGATCATTCCGTGGTTGCGCGACAGCCGTTGGCAGGCCTCGGCGCGGGTGTAGCCGCCGGACAGTGCCAGCACCCGCATCACCCTCGGATCGGTGACCAGGTCCTGGTAGAGATCGTCGGTCTCGGGCAGGGTCAGTTTGAGCATCACCTGCCGGCCCTCGCCGAGGGCGCCGAGACGGTCGATGATCGCGGTCTTCAACTGCTCCTCCGCCGCACCCTTGGCAGGGGAGTGAATATCGACCTCGGGTTCGATGATCGGCACCAGCCCGGCGGCCAGGATCTCACCGGCCACCTCGAACTGCTGGTCCACCACCGCGTCAAGTCCCTTGCCCGGCAACGTGATAAGCGAGCGCATCTTGGTGCCGAAGACACCCATGGGGGCGGCGCGCTGCAGCAGTGCGTCCAATCCTGGAATGGGCTTCATCAACTGCGCGCCGTCCTGTTCGGCGGCAAGCCCGGAGTCCACCTTGAGGATCGGCACGATCTTCTTGACGTTCCACAGGTAGTCGGCGCTCGGCCGGCCGTCGATCTCGCGGTCCATGGTGTCCTCGAAGAGGATCGCCGCGATGATCCGGTCGCCGTTGAAGGCGGGGCTGGTGATGATCCGGGTCCGCATCCGGTGGACCAGATCGAACATCTGCTCGTCGCCGGAGTAGGTGTTCTCGGCTATCCCGTACAGACGCAGTGCCTTGGGTGTGCTGCCGCCACTCTGGTCGAGAGCGGCGACGAAGCCCGACCCGTGAGCGACCTTGTCGGCCTGTTCGGTGTTCATGTCAGCCATGCTTCCACCTCTTGACCCTGTCGGGGCGCCGGTGTTTACTCCTTTATCGAACATACATTCGAAAAAAGCGGTGCTCGACGGCGATCGGAGGTAGGCCATGACTGCGTCAGCTGCTCTTCGCCTCGACCGCGCTGAGCAGCTGCAACAACTCCGGCGCCAGATGGCGGCGGTGTCCGGGAAGGTGGGCTCCGGCCGGTCCGCAGGAGTTCCGGCGCCGGAGGTCCTGCCAGCCGGCGAATCTTTGCTGCCGGTGCCGGAATCCCTGGCCGGACTGCTTCCGGCCGGGTTGCCGAGGGGCACGGTCGCGGTGCTGTCCGGGGCCCGTTCGGTGCCGGTCGGGATGACCGCCGCGGTGACGGCGGCCGGCGGTCATGTCGCCGTCGTCGGGGTGCCGGACTTCGGACTGCTGGCCGCCGCGGAGATGGGCGCCGACCTGAGCCGGGTCGCGGTCATTCCCAACCCGGGCGCCGATCCGGTCGAGGTGGCCGCGGTGCTGATGGATGGTATGGATCTGGTGGTGCTCGGCCTGGCCGGGCGCCACGTGCCGATGACCCGGGCCCGGGCCGTGCTGGCCCGGGCCCGGCAGCGGGGTTGCTCGCTGGTGGTGACCGGGGGTGACTGGCAGGGCGCCTCGATACGGATGGACGCCCGGGTGCGCGGCTATGACATCACCGCCGACATCACCGCCGGACCGGGGTTCGGCCGGATCGGCGCGGTGCAGGTGTCGGTCCGGCTGACGTCGGGGCGATGACCTTGCGGGAGAAGGCTTCCCGGGTGCTGGCCGTCTGGTGCATGGACTGGCCGGCGATGGCCGCGGCGGCATCGGCCGGGCTTCCGGCCACCGCGCAGATCGCGGTCACCTGCGCCAACCGGGTGGTCGCCTGTTCTGCCGCGGCCCGGGGCGCCGGTGTGCGCCGGGGATTGCGGCGGCGTGAGGCCCAGGCGCGCTGTCCGCAGGTGCATGTCGCCGTCGCCGATGAGGCCCGCGACGCCAGGTTCTTCGAGGGCGTGATGGTGGCGGTGGACGGTGTGGTGCCACGGGCCGAGGTGCTGCGACCGGGTCTGCTGGCGCTGCCGATCCGGGGTGCGGCCCGCTATTTCGGATCCGAGCAGGCCGCTGCACAACGGTTGGTCGACGCCGTCGCCGCGGCCGGCGCCGAGTGTCAGGTGGGGATCGCCGATCAACTCGCCACCGCCGTCTTCGCCGCCCGGGCCGGCCGGGTGGTGGATCCCGGTGGGGATGCGGCCTTCCTGTCGGAACTGTCGATAAGGCAGCTGTCGACTGAGCCGAGCCTGTCCGGTCCGGGACGTGTGGAGCTCGCAGACTTGTTGTGGCGCTTAGGTATCCGCACCTTCGCCCAGTTCGCCGAGCTGCCCCGCGGGGATGTGGTCTCCCGGTTCGGTTCGGATGCACTGATGGCCCACCGGATGGCATCCGGTGAACCGGGGCGTGCCCCGGGTGGCCGTGAGCTGCCGCCGGAACTCGACGCGGTGCTGATCTGCGATCCGCCGATCGACCGGGTCGACGCCGCCGCATTCGCCGGGCGCACCCTGGCCGCCGCCCTGCACCGCAGCCTGGAGGCCGCCGGTGTGGGATGCACCCGACTGGCCATTCATGCCGTCACCGCCGGCGGCGGCGAGTACAGCCGGGTGTGGCGCTGTGCCGAACCGCTGACCGAGGATGCCACCGCCGACCGGGTGCGCTGGCAACTCGACGGCTGGCTCAATCAGCGGGCAGCTGAGCGTCCCACCGGTCCGGTGACGATGCTGCGACTGCAGCCTGTGGAGGTCGTCTCCGCCGAAGCCCTGCAACTGCCACTGTGGGGTGGCCTCGGCGAGGAGGACCGGATGCGGGCCCGTCGGGCCCTGGTCCGGGTACAGGGTCTGCTCGGTCAGGAGGCGGTGCAGGTGCCGGTGCTCAGCGGCGGCCGCGGACCGGTCGAACGGATCACCCTGACCCCGCTCGGGGACGAGCCGGTGCCGCGGGCTGAACCCGACCGGCCCTGGCCCGGTCAGCTGCCGTCCCCGTCACCCACGGTGCTCTACGAGGACAATCCGGTGGAACTCTTTGATGCTCAAGGCAATCCGGTGCGGGTGAGCATCCGCGGAATGTTCACCGCTGATCCCGCCCGGCTCGGTGACGCGCCGTTGGGGTGGTGGGCCGGTCCATGGCCGGTGGACGAACGATGGTGGGAGGACGGCGCCTCCGGCCGCACCGCCCGGGCGCAGGTGCTCATCGAGGGCCGGTCGGCCGGCGAACCCCCGCGGGCGTTACTGCTGTGTTATCGCCGCCGGCGGTGGTATCTGGAGGGGGCCTATGAATGAGGCCCTATGAATCAGGTCCCAGTCTGAGAGGCGAGTCGCTCCCGGAACCAGTCCGGCCACGACTGCTTGGCGAAAGTGGTCGCGTCGACGCAGACATGGGTCATGGTCGCCTCGGCGATCAGGTCATCGCCCCGGGTGATGGTGTACCGGCTGCGCAGCGAGGTGTTGCCGGGAGGTTCGATCGCCACATCGACTACCAGGTCGTCGTCGAACGTCGCCGGTGCGCGGAACCGCAACTCCGCCGCGGCCACGACGAAGTCGATACCGTTGTCGATCAACGCTTTATAGCCACCGGTGAATTCGCGCAGCGCCTCGGTGTGGGCCATGTCCACCCAGGTGAGGTAGTGGCCGTTGAACACCCGGCCCTGCATGTCGCACTCGGCGTAGCGCACCCGCAGGGGCATCGCGAAGTGCGCCCCGGCGCTCAATCCTTGGGCGCTCAATCCCTGGGCGCTCAATCCTGATCGGGCGCGAAGTTGGTGATCCCGTCCCAGTTCACCAGTGTCCAGCCGATGTCCGGGTTGCCGGACACCACCACCTGGGCGTTGTTGGGGAGCGGATGATCGGTCAGCAGGCTGTTCTTGGCGTTGCGCGAGTTGAGCAGCGTCCACATCATGATCGCCAGCCCGCTGGAGAAGGCGACCGGCTTGTTCTCGCCGCTGTCGTAGATCTTCTGCACCGCACCACTGAACGCGCCGTTGAACTGATTTCCGTTCACCGAACCGGGGATGCCGAACCGGCGGTCACCCTTGAGCCACGCCTGCGGGCCGAGCAGGAAGGTGCCGGAGGTGTCCGACATCGGGACGTCCTCGAACCAGCCGGCCGAGATCTCGTTGAGCCCGGGCAGCACCGTTACCTGCTCGCCGAGCGCCTTGGCCATCGGTGCGGCGGTCTGCTGGGTGCGGGTCATCTGCGAGGCGTAGATGCCGTCGTACTTGTTGCCGGACAACTTGTTCGCCAGCGATGCGGCCTGTTCCTGGCCGGCGGCGGTCAGCGGCGGACCGGGGACCACGGTTGAGGCCACGCCGCCCGCATTGGCTTCGGACTCCGCGTGCCGGATGAACGTCAGGGTGATGTTGCGCTGCTCTGCGGCGGTGTTGGAGCCGCAGGCGGCGAGCAGGAC
>MTBK01041777.1_pt1 | contig 74493 bp, 55 predicted proteins | sample 1535981 | NCBI WGS metagenome assembly MTBK01 (sample SAMN06109225, study PRJNA356200) | anaerobic digester metagenome | isolation source: biogas reactors fed with pig manure or primary and secondary sludge | place: Spain | collected 2016-06-30
TGTGGCGCCACCCGCGGGCTGCACGCACATCACATCCGGCACTGGGAAGACGGCGGCCCCACCGACCTGGACAACCTGGTCCTGCTCTGCCCGTACCACCACCGGCTACACCACCGCGGCGACATCACCATCACCGGACCCGTCGATGATCTGACCGTCACCGACATCGACGGCCAACGACTCAGTTCAGGATCACTGGCACGACCACCCACCGGGCCCCCACCGGATGTCCCGCCCTGCCGAGGACCACTCGGCGAACGCGCCGACTGGTGGTGGTACGACCCCTACCAGCCACAGCCCTCACCGGCGAACTGACCGCGATCTTTCGTCGGACTGCAACGTCATTCCGGGGTTCGCAGTCAGTGCACGCCCTCCATCAGCGTGCTGATGCGGGGCGCCAGCACCCAGACCACCACACCCACCGCGATGGCGACGCCGCCGAGGATTCCGAAGTAGGCGAACTCGTGGGCCGCGTCGTAATAGCGAGCCAGCACACCCGACATCGCGGTGCCGAGGCCGACCGAGAAGAAATACAGCGCCATCATCTGGGACCGGAATGCGTTGGGCGCCAACTGCGTGGTGACCGACAACCCGATCGGTGACAACAGCAGTTCCGAGACGGCGAACGCCGCCATGATCGCCACCACCGCCAGCACCGGCACCGTGCGGCCGGAACCGCCCGCCAACGGCAGAAACAGCAGGAAGGCGCACCCCATCCCGATCACCCCGTAGGCGAACTTGCGCGGAGTGGTCGGCGCGCTACGGCCGAGCTTGGTCCACATCAGCGCGAACAGCGGCGACAGCAGGATGATCCACACCGGCTCCATCGAACCGATCCAGCTCGACGGTGCGGTCCAGCCGAACAGGGTCCAGTTGATCCTCTCGTCGGAGTAGACCGCGAGCACCGTGAAGATCTGCTGAAACAGCGACCAGAACACGGCATTGGCGAGGAACAGTGGGATGAAGGCGCGCACCCGGGTTCGCTCGATCGGCTCGACCCGGCTGCTGGTGAGCATGGTGGCGAAGTAGGCCACCGACGCGATGATGATCAACAAGGTGGTGACCTGGGACAGGTTGGCCAGCTTCACCACACCGGTGGCGAAGCCCACCCCGATGAACACGATCACCGCCGCCGCCACCGCGGCCGCGCGCCCCAATGCCTGGCCCGACAACGGATGCGGCACGGTGCGCCCGTGTTCGCCGAGATTGCGCCGGAAGATCACGTACTGGGTGAGTCCCAGCGCCATACCGACCGCGGCGGCACCGAAGCCGTAGTGGAACCCGATCCGGGTCTGCAGCAGTCCGGTGATCAAGGGACCGGCGAACGCGCCGATGTTGATGCCTAGATAGAACAACGTGAAGCCGCCGTCGCGGCGCGGGTCGCCATCGGCGTAAAGCGTCCCGAGAAGCGACGACGCGTTGGCCTTCAGCGCGCCGGCGCCCAGTGCGATCAGCACCAGACCGACCGCCACCCCAGTGAGTCCGGGCAGGATCGCCAGCGAGATGTGGCCGCACATCACCACCACTCCGCCGTAGAAGACGGTGCGTTCCATGCCCAGGACCCGGTCGGCCACCCAGCCGCCGAGCACGGTGGACAGATAGACGAAACCGCCGTAGGCGCCCACGATCCCGGTCGCGGTGGCCTTGGGCATGCCCAACCCGCCGTCGGTCAGCGAGTAGTACAGGTAGTAGCCCAGGATGGTGAGCATCCCGTAAAACGAGAACCGCTCCCACAACTCGACGCCGAACAGGTTGATCAGACCGACCGGATGGCCGAATCGCGTGCGTGGGGCAGTTTGAGTCACGCCGATCACCCTAGACTTCGCGACGTGAAAGTGGCCTCGATCCATCTGGCTCCCGGTAGTCACCTGCCGATGCGGAGCATCGACACGGTCGAGGCCGAAGCCGGCAAGGGCCTTGTCGGCGACCGGTATCACGGCAGCAGGCACCGCCAGGTCACCATCCAGTCCCGCGAGGCCCTCGACCGCACCGCCGATCAACTCGGCTACGAGTTCGACGCCGGTGCGACCCGCCGAAACATCACCGTGGACACCGGCGACATCCCCACCAAGCCCGGATCGCGGCTGCGCATCGGCGAGGTGGAGTTCGAGGTGGTCCGGGTCGCCGCACCCTGCCGGCTGATGGAGGACGCCGTCGGTCCCGGCGCGACGGCGGCACTGCGCGGCCGGGCCGGATCCGCCTGCCGGGTCCTGAGTTCGGGCACCATCCGCGTCGGCGACCCGGTCGAACTCCTCGACGATTGAACCCCGGAAAGTGAATACCGCCCTACTCGGGTTTGCCGCCGCGCTGAGCCTGATCGTCGCGATCGGCGCGCAGAACGCCTTCGTCCTGCGTCAGGGCATCCGCGACGAACACGTCCTGCCGGTGGTGATCCTCTGTGCCGCATCGGATCTCATGCTGATCATCGCCGGTGTCGCCGGAGTCGGGGCATTGGTCACCAGCCATCCGCAGGTGATGACGATCGCCCGGTACGGCGGTGCGGCATTCCTCATCGGGTACGGACTGCTGGCCGCCCGTCGGGCACTGCGGCCACAGGTGATGACCCCGAGTGCGGACGGACCGGCGCGACTGTCCGCGGTGCTGGCGACCTGCCTGGCGCTGACCTTCCTCAACCCGCACGTCTACCTGGACACCGTCATCCTGCTCGGCACGCTCGCCAACCAGCAGGGAGACAAACGCTGGCTGTTCGCCGCAGGGGCCGCCGCGGCCAGCGTGGTGTGGTTCTTCGGCCTGGGGTTCGGCGCGCGCCGACTGGCCGGTTTGTTCGCCTCGCCCGGGACCTGGCGGGTGCTCGACGGACTGATCGCGGTCACCATGGTGGCCCTGGGTTTGTCGCTGTTAGCGACATAGGATCGCTGTCGTGTTCAACCGACGCGAGTTCCTGGGACTCGCCGGCGCCGCGGCGCTTACCGCGGCATGTTCCCGCGACGGCGCCACCGGCGACTCGAACGGCAAGGCCGTCATCGAGCACGTCTTCGGCGAGACGACGGTGCCGTCCCGGCCCAGCAGGGTGGTCAGCGCCGGGCTGACCGAACAGGACGATCTCCTGGCCGTGGGCGTCGTCCCTGTCGCCGTCACGAACTGGTTCGGCGACCAGCCCGCCGGTGTGTGGCCCTGGGCGCAGCCGAAGCTCGGCACGGCGAAACCAGCTCTCCTCAACCTGGACAACGGAATTCAGGTCGATCGCATCGCCAGCCTGAAACCCGACCTGATCGTGGCGATCAACGCCGGCCTTGATGCCGACACCTATCGGAAGCTGTCCGTCATCGCACCCACCATCGCCCAGTCCGGTGGCGACGCATTCTTCGAACCGTGGAAGGACCAGGCCCGCGCGATCGCCCGGGCGGTGTTCAAGACCGATGAGATGGGTCAGCTGATCGACACCGTCGATGCCCGGTTCAGTTCTGCCGGGCAGGCCAACACCGCGTTCAAGGACAGAACGGCGGTCCTGCTCTCCGGCGCCGTCACCGGGGACACCGTGACCGCGACGGTGTCCGGTTGGCGCACCGAATTCCTCACCGCGATGGGCTTCCGGATCCCGGAGAACCTCAAGGGCATGGCCGGCGGCGATGGACATGCCACCATCGGCCGGGCCGATCTCGCCGCCGCCCTGCGTGAGGCCGATGTGCTGATCTGGATGACCGAGAGCGACGCCGCACAGGCCGCTCTGCTCGCCGACCCGACGATCGCCACCCTGCGGGCCACCGGTCAGGACCGCAATGTGTTCACCGGCGAGGATCTCGCCGGCGCCATCGCCTTCGCCTCCCCGCTGTCCTATCCGGTGGTGGCCGAGCAGTTGCCGCCGATGCTGGCACGCGCCCTAAGCTGACCCCCGTGACGACCCCCGGTTTCGCGCAGGTCGGTAGCCGCTACTACCCCGTGCTGGTGGCGGTTTTCACCGCGCTGGTGATCATCTCCAACGTCTCCGCCACCAAGGGGGTGGCATTCGGTCCGATCATCACCGACGGCGGGTTCATCGTCTTCCCGCTCACCTACATCATCGGCGACATCCTCGCCGAGGTGTACGGATTCCCGGCGGCCCGGCGGGCGATCCTGCTCGGATTCCTGATGAACGGCCTTGCCGCACTGGCCTTCTGGGTGACCGTGTACCTCCCCGCCGCTGACTTCTATCCGAACCAGGAACACTTCGCCAACGTCGTCGGCGCCTACACCCAACTCATCGTCGCCGGTCTGGCCGGCTTCATCGTCGGCCAGACCATCAACGCCTGGACCGTCGTCAAGATCAAGGAACGCACCAAGGAGAAGCACCTGTGGGCCCGACTGGTCGGGTCGACGTTCGCCGGCCAACTCGGCGACACCCTGGTCTTCTGCGCCATCGCCGCGCACGCCATCGGCATCTCGACGTTCTCCGACTTCGCCACGTACACCGCACTGGGATGGCTCTACAAGACCGCTGTCGAGGTGGTCATGCTGCCGGTCACCTACCGGCTGATCGCCTACGTCAAGCACCACGAGCCGACCTACGCCCCGCTGGTGTGATGAAGGTCCGGGACTGATGAGGATCCGGGACTACGGAGACCGGGCGCTGTTGCTCGAATGTGGTTCCGGCGACGAGGTTCTCGCGCTTGCGGCGGCACTGCGCCGCGGCGACATCCCCGGGATCGGCGACATCGTTCCGGGGGCGCGCACCGTGCTGGTGACGCTGGCCGGTCCGGGTCAGCAGACCGCACTGCGGGAGCACCTGGCCTGTCTCGACATCCCCGCCCCGGCCGAACGCACCGAATCGTCACACGCCGACGTGGTGATCGACGTCGTCTACGACGGCACCGACCTGACCGAGGTGGCGGCACTGACCGGGCTGACCGCCGGCGAGGTGGTCGAGGCCCACACCGGAACGCCCTGGCGGGTCGGATTCGGCGGATTCGCACCGGGTTTCGCCTATCTCGTCGGTGGCGATCCGCGGCTGCAGGTGCCACGCCGCGCTGAACCGCGGGTCCGGGTACCGGCCGGATCGGTGGCGCTGGCCGGGGAGTTCAGCGGGGTCTACCCGCGCGAGTCACCGGGCGGCTGGCAGCTCATCGGGCGCACCGGCGCCGCGCTGTGGGACGTCGACCGCCCACAACCCGCACTGCTGGTTCCCGGCATGTGGGTTCGGTTCCGGGCCGTCGCATCCGGTCCGGCGGAGCAGCCATGACGGCTCTGCAGATCCTGACAACCGGGCCGTTGGCCCTGGTGCAGGACCTCGGACGGCCCGGACTGGCCCACGTCGGAGTGGCCCGGTCCGGCGCGGCCGACCGCCGGGCACATCGGCTGGCGAATCGGCTGGTGGCCAACCCCGCCGATCTCGCCACCGTCGAAATCACCTTCGGAGGTTTGGCCGCCCGGGTCCTCGACGGCAGCGTGGACATCGCGGTCACCGGCGCCGACGCCTGTGCGACCGTAGACGGAATACCGTTCGGCGCCAACAGCATTCGCCACGTCCAGGCCGGTCAGGTCATCTCCCTCGGCGTCCCGGCGGCGGGAATGCGCAGCTACCTGGCCGTCCGTGGCGGAATCGCCGTCACCCCGGTGCTGGACTCCCGCAGTTTCGACACCATGTCGAAGCTCGGTCCGGACCCGCTGCGACCGGGCGATGTGCTGCCGGTCGGCGAACCGCCCACCGGCTTCCCGGAGATCGAAGTCGCGCCCGTCGCTGCGATCGCGGCCGGCCCGGTGGAACTGCGGCTGGTTCCCGGCCCGCGGGATGACTGGTTCGACGATCCCGATGCGCTGGTGCGCACCGACTGGGTGACCTCCGGCCACAGCGACCGGGTCGGTGTGCGACTGGTGGGTCCGGCCCTGACGGCGCGCCACCCCGGACGCCAACTTCCCAGCGAAGGCGCAGTCCGGGGATCCGTCCAGGTGCCGCCGAACGGGCAGCCGGTGATCCTCGGACCGGACCATCCGGTCACCGGCGGCTACCCGGTGATCGCGGTGCTGCTGGACGCCGACACCGACCTGGTCGCCCAACTGCGGCCGGGTCAGCCGGTGCGGCTGCGCTGGGCGCGCTGAACCCCGGCCGGACCGCGGGTTTCGGCTGTACTGTGTGACCTGCGACACCTTGGAGGTGTGTGAGGAGGTCAGATGTCCAGAGCCAGCGAACTCGCCGAGTTGCATCACCTGATCGGCGGGGTGCGGAGTTGTGTTGCGTCGTTGCAGGCGCACTACGGCGAAGGCCCGGCCATGCGCCGGGTGGTCCTTGACACCGAACGCCTGCTCGCTGACCTCGAACTGCTGGATATGGACGCCCGGGAGCTCGAGGTCGCCCCCCACGAGGTCGCGGCCTCGGTGGAGAAGATCCCCGTTCCTGACACCCCGTATGACCGGGAGTTCTGGCGCGACGTCGACGACGAGGGTGTCGGCGGCAGCGCAAAGCGCTGACCCGCCGCAAACCCGCGGTCACTGTGGCGCGGGTTACAACCACCCGACCCGTTTTGAATTCGCCACAGGCACGTGGGTAACCTTCGATCCAGTTGAGTCGAAGGGGACCACCAGATGAGCGCACCCACGGAGAACCGGCGTGCCACCGGCGTTTTCTCGCCCGGTCGGGCCCAGATCGCACAGCGCACGCTGCGCACCGACAACTGGCTGAAATCGCCGATCCTCACCGATCTGGGTTTCGCGGCATTCGTCATCTACGCGACGGTGCGGGCGTTCCAGCGGGACAACTTCTTCGTGGAGAAGTACCACTACCTGACGCCGTTCTACTCGCCGTGCATGTCGGTCAAGTGCGGCGAGGCCAGCGAGTTCTGGCCGCAGATCCTGCCCGGTTCGGGCTTGCTGTCCTACCTTCCCTACGCGCTGCTGTCGCTGCCGTTCCTGCTTCTGTTCCGGCTCACCTGCTACTACTACCGCGGTGCCTACTACCGCTCGGTGTGGCAGTCCCCGACCGCCTGCGCGGTGGCCGAGCCGCACGCGACCTATACCGGCGAGACGCGATTCCCGCTGATCCTGCAGAACCTGCACCGGTACTTCTTCTACATCGCCGCCCTGCTCTCGGTGATCAACACCTGGGATGCGATCAACGCCATGCACTCGCCGTCCGGTTTCGGCTTCGGCCTGGGCAACGTCATCCTGTGGGTCAACGTCATCCTGCTGTGGACCTACACGGTGTCGTGCCACTCCTGCCGGCACGTGATGGGCGGTCGGCTCAAGCACTTCTCCCAGCACCCGGTGCGCTACAAGCTGTGGACCGAGATCAGCAAGCTCAACGTCCACCACAAGAAGTTCGCGTGGATCACCCTGGGCTCGCTGATGTTCACCGACTTCTACATCATGCTCGTCGCCAGCGGCGCGATCTCCGACCTGAGATTCATCGGTTAACCAGCCTGTCGGACAAGCGGTTCGCCCAATATTTTGAGTGAGGACATACATGGTTGACGTTGAGCGGCATCAATACGACGTGGTCGTGATCGGCGCCGGTGGCTCAGGTCTGCGCGCGGTCATCGAAGCCCGGGAGCGGGGTCTGAAGGTCGCCGTGGTGACCAAGTCGCTCTTCGGCAAGGCCCACACGGTGATGGCCGAGGGCGGCTGTGCTGCCGCCATGGGCAACGCCAACCCCAAGGACAACTGGAAGGTCCACTTCGCCGACACCATGCGTGGCGGCAAGTTCCTCAACAACTGGCGGATGGCCGAACTGCACGCGCAGGAGGCGCCGGACCGGGTGTGGGAGCTGGAGACCTACGGCGCACTGTTCGACCGGACCAAGGACGGCCGGATCAGCCAGCGCAACTTCGGCGGCCACACCTACCCGCGGCTGGCCCACGTCGGTGACCGCACCGGCCTGGAGATCATCCGCACCCTGCAGCAGAAGATCGTCTCGCTGCAGCAGGAGGACAAGGCCGAGACCGGCGACTACGAGGCCCGGATCAAGATCTTCCACGAGTGCGCGGTCACCGAACTCATCAAGGACGGCGACCGGATCGCCGGCGCCTTCGGCTACTGGCGCGAGACCGGCAACTTCATTCTGTTCGAGGCTCCGGCCGTGGTGCTCGCCACCGGCGGCATCGGCAAGTCCTTCAAGGTGTCGTCGAACTCCTGGGAGTACACCGGCGACGGGCACGCCCTGGCGATGCGGGCCGGCGCCGGCCTGATCAACATGGAGTTCATCCAGTTCCACCCGACCGGCATGGTCTGGCCGTTGTCGGTGAAGGGCATCCTCGTCACCGAGGGCGTCCGCGGCGACGGCGGGGTTCTGAAGAACTCCGAGGGCAAGCGCTTCATGTTCGACTACATCCCCTCGGTGTTCAAGGGGCAGTACGCCGAGACCGAAGAGGAAGCCGACCAGTGGCTCGCCGAGCAGAGTGGGTCGGGCGACGGCACGGCTCGCCGGACCCCTGATCTGCTGCCCCGCGATGAGGTGGCGCGCGCCATCAACACCGAGGTCAAGGCCGGCCGCGGCACCCCGCACGGCGGCGTCTACCTCGACATCGCCTCGCGGATGACGCCCGAGGAGATCAAGAAGCGGCTGCCGTCGATGTACCACCAGTTCCTGGAGCTGGCCGAGGTCGACATCACCAAGGACGAGATGGAGGTCGGTCCGACCTGCCATTACGTCATGGGCGGTATCGAGGTCGACCCGGACACCGGCGCCGCGGCCACCCCGGGCCTGTTCGCCGCGGGCGAGTGCTCCGGCGGTATGCACGGTTCCAACCGTCTCGGCGGAAACTCGCTGTCGGACCTGCTGGTGTTCGGCCGTCGCGCCGGACTGGGCGCCGCCGACTACGTGAGGGCACTGTCCAGCCGTCCGACGGTGTCCGACGCTGCGGTCGACGAGGCCGCCGAGATCGCGCTGACCCCGTTCAAGGGACCGCAGGGCACGGCGAAGCCGGAGAACCCCTACACCCTGCACGCCGACCTCCAGCAGACGATGAACGACCTGGTCGGCATCATCCGCACCGGCGAGGAGATGCAGGAGGCGCTGGACCGGATCGAGGGGTACAAGGTCCGCTTCCGCAACATCGAGTCCGACGGCAAGCGTCAGTTCAACCCGGGCTGGCACCTGGCCATGGACATGCGCAACATGCTGCTGGTCAGCGAGTGCATCGCCCGCTCCGCGCTGACCCGCACCGAGAGCCGGGGCGGCCACACTCGTGACGACTTCCCGAAGATGGACTCCGACTGGCGTCGGGCCCTGGTGGTGTGCCGCACCGAGGGCGACGACCCGGTCATGCCGGAGGTCCGGGCGACCCGGGAGATCCAGCCGTCCATGCGGGAGGATCTGCTGGAGCTCTTCGAGATCGAGGAACTCGGCAAGTACTTCACCGACGAAGAGCTCGCGCAACATCCGGGACAGAAGGGCTGAGCTGAGATGAGCTACGAAGCGAAACTGCGGGTGTGGCGCGGCGACGAGGACGGCGGCGAGCTGCGCGACTACGAGGTCGGTGTCAACGAGGGCGAGGTCGTCCTCGACATCGTGCACCGGTTGCAGGCCGAGCAGACCCCGGACCTCGCGGTGCGGTGGAACTGCAAGGCCGGCAAGTGCGGATCATGCTCGGCGGAGATCAACGGCCGCCCGCGGCTGATGTGCATGACCCGGATGTCGACCTTCGATCCGGCCGAGACCGTCACCATCACCCCGCTGCGCACCTTCCCGGTGATCCGCGATCTGGTGACCGACGTCTCGTTCAACTACGAGAAGGCCCGTCAGATCCCGTCTTTCGCGCCGCCGAAGGATCTGCAACCCGGCGAGTACCGGATGGCCCAGGAAGACGTCGAGCGTTCGCAGGAGTTCCGCAAGTGCATCGAGTGCTTCCTGTGCAACAACGTCTGCCACACCATCCGGGACCACGAGGAGAATAAGCAGTCCTTCGCCGGTCCGCGGTACCTGATGCGCGTCGCCGAGTTGGACATGCATCCGCTGGACACCCTGGACCGTCAGCACATGGCTCAGGACGAGTTCGGTCTCGGGTTCTGCAACATCAACAAGTGCTGCACCGAGGTGTGCCCCGAGCACATCAAGATCACCGACAACGCGCTGATCCCGATGAAGGAGCGCGTAGCCGACCGCAAGTACGATCCGGTCGTCTGGCTCGGCAACAAGCTGTTCCGCAGGGGCAAATAGCCCCAGCGTCGAGTGAGGAGCCACGCAGAAGTTTCGCGAGAAGCCATCTGCGTGGCTCCTCACTCGTTTCCGGCAGCGAGCAGCGGCGCTAATCCGCCAGCCGGCGAAACATGCTGCGGTGGAAGACGATCGGCGAGATCTCGCCGTGCACGGTGACCTCGCGGATTCGCATCAGCACGATGGTGTGATCACCGGCGGGCAGTTCCTGCTCGATCGTGCTCTCCAGCCACACGCCGGTGCCCTGGATGAACAACGCGCCGGCCGCTGAGGACACGGTCGTCAGTCCGGCGAACCGGTCCCCTGTCTTGGCCGCCAGCGTGCGCGCGTGCTGAGCATGTTCCTCACCCAGCACGCTGATCCCCAGCGCCTGTACCCGCTGCAGCTTCGGCCACGTCTCGGAGGTGTTCTGCACACAGAACGACACCAGCGGGGGGTCCAGCGACACCGGCACGAAGGTGCTGGCCGCCAGGCCTACCCGGACCCCGTCGATCTCCGCGGCGACCGCGACGACACCGGATGGGTGATGGCCGAAGGCCTCACGGAGTGCGGTCGGGCTGAGGTTGCTCATAGCCGCTCCATCTTCACACGCGGGTAGCCTGGCGGCCGATGTGGATCACCCTGCTGGTCATGGCTCTCGCCGTCAGCCTGGAACCCTTTCGCATCGGGATGTCGGTGCTGATGCTCAACCGTCCGCGCCCCCGGCTGCAACTGACGACCTTCCTGGGCGGCGGATTCCTGATGGGCCTGTCGGTGGGTGTCGTGGTGTTGTTCGCGGTCGAATCCCGGCTGCCGAAGTCCGCGCATTTCACGCTGCCGAAGGTACAGATCGCCATTGGCGCGCTGGCCCTGCTGGCGGCGGCCTACCTCGCACTCACCAGAGGGCGGCCCCGCACCCCACCGGTGTGGCTGATCCGGCTTCTCGAGGACCGATCGCTGTGGGTGGCCGGGGTGGCCGGCCTGGGCATCGCGCTGCCCTCACTGGACTATCTGGCGGCACTGGCCGTCATCGCCGCCGGCGCGGCCACCGCCGGCGCGCGGCTCACCGCCTTGCTGATGTTCAACGTGGTCGCGTTCACGCTGGTGGAGATCCCGCTGCTGGCCTACCTTGTGGCCCCGGAGCGAACCCGTGCCGCGATGACCGGACTGCATCACTGGATCCGCGCCCGGCGCAGGCGCGAAGTCGCGGCCCTGCTGGCGGTCGTCGGAACCGTGCTGCTCGGAGTAGGCCTGCTCGCAGCCTGATGCTGTCTGAAACTCAGCGCGGACTGTGCGTCAGCACGTACTGAGCACCGGCCAGCAGCTGTGAGATCGGATCGGAGCCGCCGCCGAAGGCCGCCTGGGTGGCCGGCGCAGTGACCGCCGCGGGATCGTAGCCGTTGACCGGATCGACTTCGATCGGCGCCGTCGCCGGATCGTCGTTACGCGAATAACCGCTGTCCACATAGGGTTTCAGCACCGCATCCAACTGGTTCAGCGTCTCTTCGGGCACATCGAGGTACTTGAACGGCAGCACCAACGGAAGGTGCTGTTCGGGGATCAGATACGTCGTCGTGCTGGCGCCCCTGGAGTTGACCGTCGTCCTGATGTTGCGTTCCGGCACCATGCTCGGGTTGGTGAACGCCACGGCGGTGTGACCGGTCGCCAGACCCACGATCGCGTTGGCGACGGCGATGATGTTGTCCTGCCGGTCCGGCCAGTCGGCGATGCTGTCGTAGGCCGAGACGAACATGTGGGTGTCGTACTGACTGTCCACCGGTTCCGGAATCCGGTAATCCAGCGCCGGGACGACGCTGCCCACCGGAAAGTTCTGGGTCAGGAAGCTGGAGCCGAAGGCGTGCCGGGCGATCGGGTCGCCGTACGTTGCGAACGAATACTGATCGGCCGGCGGGGCGGAGGGATCGCCGGCCAGCCGGGCCTGGACGGCGTTGAGCACCAGAGCGCCCTCGGAGAGTCCGATCGCGGTGCCCTGACCGCCCTCGCGCATCCTCCGCTCGAGGTTGCCCTCCCCTTCGTCGACCGATTCGCCGATACTCGGGCCGTCGATGCCCACACCCGGGAAGGAGTCGTCCAACTTCCCGATGCCCGGGAACAGTTGTTCCAGGACGTGGCCCTGGACCTGGCCCGCGGGGTAGTCGACGATCTCGCGGTTCAGACCCGGAAACCAGTCCGCGCCGGTGCGCCGGATGTACTCGTCGTAGGGAATGCCGAGAACGTGCGCGCCGCCCAGTGCGTAGCCCCGGCCCGGTGTGCCCCGCTCACCGTCCGGGTGGGTGCCGTACGGAGTGACGTCATCGGCCGTTGCGATTCCGCCGGCAGTGGCCAGCGTCATCAGCGTGGTCACGGCGGCGACCAACTTCCTCATGCCTGTCCACCCCCTACCCGTGACGGCCACCAGTTCGCCTTACCGACCAGAGTAGCCATCGCCGGCACCGTGACGGTCCGCACCAGGAAGGTGTCCAGCAGGATCCCGGCCCCGATGACGAAGCCGCCCTGGACCACGGTGCCGATGCTGGAGAACAGCAGACCCCACATCGAGGCCGCGAAGATCACGCCTGCCGCGGTGATGACACCGCCGGTCGACGACAGCGTCCGGATGATTCCGTACCGGGTGCCGTGCGGCGCCTCGTCGCGCAATCTCGACGCGAACAGCAGGTTGTAGTCGGCACCGACGGCGACCAGCACCACGAAGGCCAGTGGCGGCACCGTCCAGTGCAACTGCTGGCCGAGTCCGAACTGGAAGAACAGCACACCGATGCCCAGCGCCGCGAAGTACGAGATCACCACGGATCCGACCAGATACAGCGGCGCGACGACGGCCCGAAGCAGCAGCATCAATGTCAGGAGCACCACGATGAGCGTGACGATGACGATGTACCGGATGTCGCTGTTGTAGTAGTCGCGGGTGTCACGCAGTGCGACGGGATAGCCGCCCATCGAGATCGACGCATCCGCCAGGGCGGTGTTCGGCTGGGCGCTGCGGGCGGCGTCGGCGATGGCGCCGACCTGATCCATCGCCGCATCACTGAACGGATCGAGCTTGGTGAACACCAGATAGCGCACCATGTGTCCGTCCGGTGAGATGAACGCCTTGGCCGCCGCCTGGAAATCGGGAAGTGCCAGCACCTCGGGCGGGATGTTGAACCCCGCCATCGCCGGGCCGGTGGCGTTCTCCTTGAGCGACAACAGGAATGCCGCCGCCTGGTCGAGTCCGGTGCGCATGGTGTTGATCTGTTCGACGACCTGATCCACCCCGTTGGCGACCTCCCGGCTGCCCTTGGCGGAGCGATCGGCCCCCTGCTGGAGCTTGGTCAGGCTGTTCTGCGCTCCACCGGGGCTGTCCAGCCCCATGGTGTGCATCACCTTGGTGAGGTTGGCGAACGCATTGGTCAGCTGGGTCAGCGTGGAGTTGAGAGACTGCTTGTCCTGCAACGACTCCAACTGTCCGGCCAGACTGTTGATCTCGTCCATGGTGGCGTCATTGCGCCCGTCGACCAGGCTCTGGAAGTGGCCGCGGGTCTCGGCGCAGGAGGGGTTGAGATCGCAGACGACGTTGCCCTGCAACGCCAGCAGCACCGGACCAACCCAGCCGAACAGGTCCCGGGCCGCGGTGACGCTCACGCCCATCGAGTTGCCGAGTTCGTTTATCCGGTTGACGAGTTTGGCCGCGACCTCGACATTGCGCACCAGCTTGTCGCCGCCGTACTGGCCCTTCAGTGCGGTGAATGCCTCCACCATGCTCTGCACGTTGACGGCGATCTGGCCGACCTGACCGCGCACGTCGGACAGCCCGGTCGCCAACGTGTCGGCGCCCTTGGCAAGCCGGTTGAGATCGCCCATGTTCTCGGCGATCATCGCCGAGCCGTCGGCGAGCCGGCCACCGACCAGGCCGGCCTGATAGGTGGCCCGGAACTCGTCGGGCACCACGCCGAACGGGCGGGTGATCCCGTTGACCATCGAGATGTCCGGCAGTTGGCCGATGCGTTCGGCCATCTGTTCCAGGTCCGCCAGGGCCCGCGGCGAACGCAGATCGTGCGGCGACCGGATCAGGACGAAGGACGGGATGAACTGGTTCAGGCCGAAATGCCGTTCCAGCGCCGCGTAGCCCACCGAACTCGGGTCAGAGGCGCGCACCGCCTTGCGATCGTCGTAGTTGAACTTCGCCCATCCCGCACAGCCGGCCAGCAGTGCCAGCACCAGCAGGCTGGCCACCAGATGCACCCGCGGCCTGCGCACGATGCGGATCCCCGAACGCCGCCAGAATCGGGCGGTCAGTTCACGCCGCGGCGCGATCCATCCGCGCGGTCCGACGACGACGAGGATGGCCGGCAGCAGGGTCACCGCCGCCAGGAATGCCACCGCGACACCGATCGCCGAGGACACACCGACGGTGGAGAACACCCCCATCCGGGCGAAGCTGATGGCCAGGAAGGTGAGGCCGATGGTGGCCGCCGACGCGGCGATCACCTTGCCGACCGAGGCCAGTGCGTGCCGGACCGCCTCGTCGGAGCTCTCACCGCGACGCACGTAGTCGTGGTAGCGGCTGATCAGGAAGACGGCGTAATCGGTTCCGGCGCCGGCGATCATCGCGGTCAGCAGGATGATGGCCTGATTGGACACCCCGAGACCGGCGAACTCGGACAGCCCGGCGACCAGAGACTGGGCGATCACCAGGGATATGCCGATCCCGGTCAGCGGCAGCAGCATGGCGATCGGATTGCGGTACACCACCAGCAGGACCAGGAGCACCAGCACCGCGATCGCGATCTCGATCGGCCGGCGGTCACGTTCACCCGCGGCGGTCAGATCCGCGACGGTGGCAGCCGGACCCGCCAGGTGCACCTCCAACGGGCTTCCCGCAGTGGACTTTTCAACGATGTCGGCCACCCGGTTGAACGCGGCATAGGACTGCGGGGTGCCCAGGGCGCCGGCCAGTCCGACCGGCAGCACCCAGGCCTTCTTGTCCTTGCTCGTCAGGAACGCACGGAGCGCGGGCGTTCCGACGAAGTCCTGCAGCGTCACCACGTCGCGCTGGTCGGCACTGAGCGCTTCGACCAGTTTCCGGTAGGTGGCTTCGTGAGCGGGTCCCAGTCCATTGGCGCCCAGCCCGCGCTCGTCGGTCAGCACCACCAGCAGCAGATCGTCGGTGCCGGCTTCCTGAAACGCCTTGGGCATCTGCCGGCCGGCGACAACCGATGGCGCGTCCGCGGGCAGCATGGTCAGCGGATGCTTCTGCGCCATCTCGGCGAGATTCGGCAACGACAACGGCAGCACGACCGCCATCGCCACCCAGAAACCGATGACCGCCAACGGCCACCGGGTGATCAGATCAGCCAGCCGTCGCACGGGAGTCCCAGTCGCCGGTGTCGGCGATCCGCTCGCACACCGATTTCATCGCCGCGATGTAGCGGGCAACCGACTTCTGGGCGATCGGGTTGTCACCGAACAGCACCGACATCGCGGTGCCCTCCTCGTAGCGGAAGATGTAGATCGTCAGCTGATACGAGAACCGGCCGTCGGAGTAGATGCCGATGTTGTCGGAGTAGCCCATCTCGGCCGCCGCCAGCACGGCGTTGAGCGGTGCGGCGCCGCCGTGCAGGAAGTTCGAGACCGGGAAGTTGGGCCGCGGGTTCTCCAGCCACGGCGCGAGTTCCAGCACCCGGTAGTACGGCACCCTCGCCAGTTTCAGGCCGGAATCGAAGGACTCCTGCGCCGCCCAGGCGGCCTCGCCGAACGACGTCGCGGCGATCGGCACGGTGATCGGAACAAGTCCGGTGAACCAGCCCTGGGTGGTGAAACCGTCCGAAGTCCGGCGGGTGTCCCGCGGCGTCAGGCCGTAGTAGGTCACGGCGCCGGTCAACTCGTGTTCGACCCTGGCGGTGGCGGCGTAGAGGCCGCCGACGAAGCGGGCCCCGGCCGCCGCGCAGGCCGCTTCGAATCGGGCGGTCTGTTCGGCGTCCAGAAGCATCTCGCCGACCATGTCCGCGACGGTCGGTTCGGCCGCGTTGCCTAACGGCAGCGGGAACTCCGGAAGGGTATTGCCGTTGTTCTCGGCAAACTCGATCCAGGCCCGGACATCCGGCGAATCGACGGTCAGATCCGCCAGTGCGTCGCGCTCCTGGAGGCAGAAATCGTCGAAGCTTCCGGCGTCCGGAAGGGCCATCGGCTGACCGGTCAGCATCAGCGAGGAGTACATGCCGTGCGCCTCCAGCATGGTGATCCCGATCAGGGCGGCGTCGCCGTGAACGTGGTCGATGCTGGCGTAGAAATCGAAGTGATCCTCGGCCTGAACAATTCCGAAGGAAAAACAACCCCATTCGAATGGGCTCGGAATGTCGACGATATGTTTCCGCGCTTCTTCGGCAGTCATTTCGCCGTGGTCGACGGCCTCGAATTCAATATCGGCGGGATCGGCGATGCTGTGCCTGATCACGTCGCCTTCGCCGTCGTACTCGAACCAGCTGCGATAGGTGTCATGGCGCCGCAGATAGGCGTTGATGGCGTGGTTCATCGCAGGAATATCACACTGACCAGGCACTTCGCAGGTGGCGATGATTTGTCGCGAATAGTCGAGTCCGGCGGCCTCCTGCCGGTGCACACCACGAAGATGCTGCGCCTGCATATAGCTCACCGGCACCGGACTGACCGGCGCCTGCCGGGCCTTCTGCTTTGCGGAATCCGTCGGATGCCAGGAAATCAACGCACCCGGGCTCGGCGTCCAATCTTCGATTGTGCCGATGGTGATCTTCCCGATGTGCACTATTTCCCTTTCAAATCTGTCAACAGCAACGGCTGCGGGCCGGCGACACCGGTGACCGCACCAACATAGTCCCTGTTCCGGCGGGGGTCTCCCCGTCGACCGGAAAGGGCTGGCAAGGGGGCCGCCAGACGGTTCCGACGAGCCGGTACCGGCGGCCGCGGGTGGCCCCTCCACCGAGGGCGACGTTAGCCAGCCAGCAACCTGCGTGCCATACTTGGCGACGGGAGTTCAGGCGACGGGGATTGGGCGGGCCGAGGCCGCCCGGAACGGAATCCGGGTCTGACACGTTCTCCCGCAGGCGATCGACACTTCACCCGGCCGACGCGGGGAGCGCAACCTCATGGCAAGTACCGAGCATCCGACCGGGCAGGCGCCCCGGTTCGCGATCATCGGCTACGCGGCGCGTCTTCCCGGTGCCTCCGATGCCGACCAGTACTGGGATGTGCTGCACGACGGCCGCGACGCGGTCTCGGAGGTGCCCCAGGATCGCTGGGACGTCAATGAGTTCTTCGACCCCGACGTGTCCGCGCCCGGCAAGGTCGTGACGCGCCGCGCCGCCTTCGTCGATGACGCCACCGGATTCGACGCCCCGTTCTTCGGGGTCTCGGCGCGCGAGGCCAATCTGATGGACCCGCAGCACCGGATGCTGCTGGAGACCGCCTGGCGCGCGGTGGAACATTCCGGCACCTCGCCGACGGCGCTGGCCAACACCCGGACCGGCGTCTTCGTCGGCCTGTCCACCCACGACTACCTCGGCATGGCCTCCGACGAGCTGAGCTACCCCGAGGTCGACGCCTATCTGGCGATCGGCACGGCGGCGGCGGCCGGCGCCGGCCGGATCAGCTACCGGCTGGGACTGCAGGGCCCCGCGGTAACCGTCGACACCGCATGCAGTTCGTCGCTGGTTGCGATCCATCAGGCCTGCCAGGCGCTGCGCCTCGGCGAATGCGATCTGGCATTGGCCGGCGGCGCCAACGTCCTGCTCAGCCCGGCCACCATGATCACCTTCTCGCAGTCGCGGATGCTGGCCCCGGACGGCAAGTGCAAGACCTTCGACGCCTCGGCCGACGGCTACGTGCGCGGCGAGGGGTGCGGTGTCATCGCCATCAAGCGCCTCGAGGACGCCCTCCGCGACGGCGACCGGATCCGGGCGGTGATCCGCGGCAGCGCGGTCAATCAGGACGGCGCATCCGGCGGATTGACCGTCCCCAACGGTGTGGCCCAGCAGCGGGTGATCACCGAGGCACTGGAGCGGGCCGGACTGACCCCCGGCGACATCGACTACCTGGAGGCGCACGGCACCGGGACGTCGCTGGGTGATCCCATCGAGGTTCAGGCCGCCGCCGCCGCACTCGGCAAGGACCGCGACCCCGGCCGGCCGCTGCTGATCGGCTCGGCGAAGACCAACATCGGTCACCTTGAGGCGGCCGCCGGCATCGCCGGAGTGCTCAAGGTCGTGTTGTCCCTGGAGCACCAGGAACTGCCCAAGCATCTGCACTTCCGGAACCCGTCGCCGCACATTCCGTGGGACCGCATCCCGGTGAAGGTGGTGGACGAGGCCACCGCCTGGGGCCGTACCGAACGGCCCCGAATCGCGGGGGTCAGCTCGTTCGGTTTCTCCGGTACCAACGCCCACGTCATCCTCGAAGAGGCGCCGGAGGTCTTGGCCGCCGGACCCGTCGAGCCAGCCGATGACCGCCGGTTCATGGTGCTTCCGCTGTCGGCCCGTACCCCGGCCGCGCTGGTGTCGACCGCCGAGAACTATTGCAGCTGGCTCGATGCGCACCCGGACGCGACGTTGGCCGACGTATGTCTGACCGCCGGGGCGGCACGCGCCCACTTCGAGTACCGGGCCGCTTGCGTGGTGAATTCCGTTGACTCCGCACGCGATCTACTCGGTGCGATCGCCGACGACCGCCCGGCGTCGGGCCTGGTGCGCGGCGAAGGCGCCGATGCGCCGAAAACCGCCTGGCTGTTCCCCGGACAGGGAAGTCAGTACGCCGGCATGGCCCGGGAGTTGTTCGAAACCGAACCGGTGTTCGCCCAGACCATGACCCGGTGCGCCGACGCAGTGGCCGGCATGCTCGCAAAACCCTTGCTGGACATCATCTTCGATGCCGATGGCGGGGATGCGCTGCAGCAGACCGGATACGCCCAGCCGGCGATCTTCGCCGTGGAGATGGGCCTGGCCCGGCTATGGCAGTCGTGGGGCTTTGAACCTGACGTGGTGCTGGGACACAGCGTAGGGCAGTATTCGGCGGCCTGCGTGGCCGGCGTTTTCGGTCTCGAGGACGGTGCCCGGTTACTGGCCGAGCGCGGCCGGTTGTTCGGCGACCTGCCCGCCGGCGGACGGATGGCGGCGATCTTCGCCGACCCGAACCGGGTCGAACGCTTCACCGATGAATTCCCGACCCTGTCGGTGGCGGCCTACAACGGCGCCAACACCGTGCTCTCGGGACCGGGTTCCGATCTGGAGATGGCGGTCGCCCGGTTGAGCGCCGACGGCGTGCGCTGCGACTGGCTGGACACCAGCCACGCCTTCCATTCGGCGCTGCTGGACCCGGCACTCGACGAATTCGAGTCCTACGCGAACAGCTTCGAATTCGCACCGCCGCAACGGATTCTGGTGTGCAACCGCACCGGAGCCGCACTCGGTCGCAACGCAGTACTCGACGGCTCCTACTGGCGCCGCCATGCGCGCCAGCCGGTCGAATTCGCCAAGGGTGTTGCGACGCTGGCCGAACTCGGCGTCACCATGCTGCTTGAGGTCGGTCCACAACCGGTGCTCACCGCCGCGGCCCTGCGGGCCTGGCCGGACCAGGCGAGCGCACCGAAGGCGATCCCGTCGCTGCGCCGCAACCGGGGTGATCACCGCCAGATCGCCGAGGCACTGGCAGGCACCTACGTGGCGGGGAACCTGCCCGACTTCAAGGCCTTGGCACCGGAATCGGCACGCAAGCTGGACCTGCCCACCTACCCGTTCCAGCATCGCCAGTACTGGTTCCGGGACAAGCAGGCCGCGCTGGCCCCCAAGCAGGACAACGCAACCCGCACCGAGGCCGTCCGACTGCTCGAGGACGGCCGGATCGAGGAACTCGCAGCCCTGCTCGACGGCGCCGCCGCGATCGGAAGCCAGAGCACCGCCGATGTCCTGAAGAAGCTTGCGGCACAACACAACATCCAGCGCAACGCGCAATCCATCGCCGATGCCCGCTACGAGATCCGCTGGGAGCTCTCGTCCCAGGCGGGCGCCACCGACATCGGCGAGGGCGCGGCGTGGCTGCTGATCGGCGACGACGCCGCGATCATCGCCCCACTCGCCGAGGCGCTGACCGCCCGCGGTCACCGGCACCGCGTCCTGGGACTTCCGGCGTCCGACGCCGACGAGGAGCGCCTGGCCGCCGAACTGCGCGCCGCCGTGCACGACGAACCGGCGCTGCGCATCCTGAACGTCGCGGCGCTCGATCCTGACGGCGCGACCTCGATGCGGTCGCTGCTGCGGATGCAGCACCGGATCCTGGGCGGCACCCAACGGCTGTTCCGCGCCGCGGCCACAGCCGAACTGCGCACGCCGATCTGGGTGATCACCCGCGCCGCACAGCGAATCACCGACTCAGACATCGTGTCGCCGGAGCAGACCACCCTGTGGGGGTTCTGCCGTGTCGCGGCGCTGGAATACCCCCAGGTGTGGGGTGGACTCGCGGACCTGTCCTCGACCGGCGCCGACGACTGGGCGGAACTGATCAGGCGGGTCATGGCGGCGGCGCCGGGCGAGGATCAGATCGCGCTGCGTGAACACCGGGTGCACGTTCCCCGGCTGGTCCGGCGGACCGGCCAGCCGAATCCACGCCCGCTCGAATTACGTTCCGATGCAACCTATCTGGTGACCGGCGGGCTCGGTTCCCTGGGACTTGAGATCGCCGGCTACCTGGCCGGACATGGCGCCCGGCAGTTGGTGCTGACCAGCAGGCGGGCCCCCGGCGAGGCGGCACAGCGTCGCATCGACGTACTGCGTGAGCAGACCGGATGCGACGTCCGGGTGGTCGCGGCCGACGTCGCGAATCCGCACGATGTCGCGCGGTTGCTGAGCAGCGTGCAGGCCGAACTTCCCCCGTTGGCCGGCATCGTCCATGCCGCGGGCGAGAACAGCACCGCCCCGTTGAATTCATTGGACAACACCGAGGTGGACCGCGTCTTCTCCGGGAAGGTCTGGGGCGCCTGGTATCTCAGTGAAGCGATCGCAGATCTGAACCTGGACTTCTTCCTGACCACCTCCTCGATCTCCTCGGTGTGGGGCAGCTTCGGACAGAGCGCCTACAGCGCGGCCAACGCCTTCCTGGACGGACTGACCTGGCGACTGCGCACAGGCGGCCTTCCCGCGGTCAGCGTCAACTTCGGCCCCTGGTCAGCCGGGATGGCCGATGAGCAGGCCCGCGCGCAACTGGACCGCCGCGGTGTGCGCACCCTTTCCCTGGCGGATGCGCTGGCCGGGATGGCCGACGTCATGGTGTCCGCCGGAGCAGGAACACCGGAGGCCGTGGTGGCTCGGGTCGACTGGGCTCGGTTCCTGCCGATCTACTTCCAGGCCGGACGTCGTGCGCTGCTGGCCGAGGTGGCCCGCGAGGTGCCGGAATCGGTTTCTTCCGTGGCGGATTCGTCGGGCAGCACCCGACTGGTCGCCGAACTCACCGCGGCTCCGGTCCAGCAGCGCAAGAAACTCGTCCTGGAATACCTGCGTGACGCCGTGGCGGAGGTGACCCGGGTGGACGCGGCCGAGATCCGCGAGGAGGCCGGATTCTTCGACCTCGGCATGGACTCGTTGATGGCCGTCGAACTGCGGCGCCGGCTGGAACACGCGGTCGGCCACGAACTCCCGGTCACGCTGGCCATGGATTACCCGCGAATCACCAATGTCGCGGACTATCTGCTCAGCGACGTCCTGAAACTCAACGAACGCGAGGGCGCCAAGGCCCTGAATCGAGCTGGGGTACAACCGACCTCGCTGGCCGGCGCCGCGACGGACGAGCCCATCGCGATCATCGCGGTCGCCTGCCGCTTCCCCGGCTCCCCCGATCCCGACGCGTACTGGGATGTGCTGTCGCACGGCGTCGACGCGATCCGTGAGATCCCCGAGGACCGCTTCGACATCGACGAGTACTACGACCCCGATCAGCAGACGCCGGGCAAGATCTACACCCGCAGTGGCGGCTATCTGGAGAGCGTCGACGAATTCGATCCGGAGTTCTTCGGCATCTCACCGCGTGAAGCACTCTGGATAGATCCGCAGCAGCGGTTGATGCTCGAAATCGCCTGGGAGGGATTGGAAAGAGCGGGTTACGCGCCGTCGAGTCTGCGCGGCACCCGCACCGGCGTGTTCGTCGGGGTGGCCGCCAACGAGTACTCGCTGCTGTTGTCCAACGACTCCGTCGAAGGACTCGAGGCGCACTTCATCACCGGAAACGCGCTCAACGCCATCTCCGGCCGGGTGGCCTTCACCCTCGGCCTGGAAGGCCCGGCCGTCGCGGTGGACACCGCGTGCAGTTCCTCGCTGGTGGCGGTTCACCAGGCCAGTCAGGCCCTGCACTCCGGCGACTGCGACATGGCCCTGGCCGGTGGCGTCAACGTCCTGCTGAGCCCGGCCTCCACCGTCGCGGCATCCCGCGCCCGGATGTTGTCGCCCGACGGTCGGTGCAAGACCTTCGACGCATCCGCCGACGGCTACGCCCGCAGCGAGGGCTGCGGCGTGCTGGTCCTCAAGCGACTCTCCGATGCGCAGCGCGACGGGGACCGGATCTGCGCGGTGATCCGCAGCAGCGCGGTCAACCAGGACGGCGCCTCCAGCGGTCTCACCGTGCCCAACGGCGGCGCGCAACAACGACTCATCGGCGCTGCACTCACGCGCGCCGGCCTGAGCGGCGGGGACGTCGACTACCTCGAGGCACACGGCACCGGCACTCCGCTGGGCGACCCGATCGAGGTGCAGGCCGCCGCGGCCGTCTACGGCGCCGGCCGCGACCCGAACCACCCGCTGCTGATCGGATCGGCCAAGACCAACATCGGGCACCTGGAATCGGCGGCCGGCGTGGCCGGCCTGATCAAGGTCGTGCTGTCCCTGCAGCACGAGCTGCTGCCGCAGAACCTGCACTTCCATCATCCGTCGTCGCATATTCCGTGGGACTCGCTGCCGGTGCATGTCGTCGACGAGCCCACCCCGTGGCCGGCCGGCGACCGGCCGCGACGGGCCGGTGTCAGTTCGTTCGGCTTCACCGGGACCAACGCCCATGTGCTCATCGAAGAGGCGCCCGCGCCGGCGGATGAGCCCGCCGACGATCTGCCGGCGTCCGGAACCGAGCCTGAGCAGTTCCGGCTCCTGCCGCTGTCGGCGCGGTCCGCCCCGGGCCTGATGGCATTGGCACAGCGCTACTCCGCCTGGCTCACCGAACATCCCGACGTGTCATTGGCCGACGCATGCTTCACCGCCGGCGCCGGACGGTCACACTTCGAGCACCGCGCGGCCGTGGTCGCCGATTCGGTGCACGAGGCCAAACTCCTGCTCGACGATCTGGTGGAGAACCGGCAGCGGCCGGGCGTCGTTCGCGGCGAGTGCACCGATCCCCCGACCACCGCATGGTTCTTCCCCGGGCAGGGCAGCCAGTACCCCGGTATGGCACGCGAGTTGTTCGAGGCGGAACCGGTGTTCGCCGACACCGTTCGGCGGTGCGCGCAGGCCGTGGATCCGATGCTCCCGCAGCCACTGCTGGACGTCATGTTCTCGACCGATCGCGAAGCGGCAGAGACGTTGCGCAACACGGCCTTCGCCCAACCGGCGATCTTCGCAGTCGAGATGGGCCTGGCCCGGTTGTGGCAGTCCTGGGGCATCGAACCGGACGTGGTGTTGGGCCACAGCGTCGGCCAGTACGCGGCGGCCTGCGTCGCCGGAGTGTTCAGTCTCGAGGACGGCGCGCGGCTCATCGCCGAGCGCGGCCGGCTGTTCGGCAGCCTGCCGGCGGGCGGCCGGATGGTCGCGGTGTTCGCCGACCCCGAAGACGTGGAGCGGGCCGCAGAGGGATTCCCGCGGGTTTCGGTCGGCGCCTACAACGGACGCAACACCGTGCTGTCCGGGCCTGCCGAGGATCTGGATCAGATCGTCGCCGCCTGCAGCGCGGAGGGGACCCGCTGCACCTGGCTGGAAACCTCGCACGCCTTCCACTCCGAACTGCTCGACCCGGTGCTCGACGAGTTCGAGTCTTTCGCCAGACAATTCGACTACGCCGTTCCGACGATGCCGCTGGTCTGCAACCGGACCGGCGCGGTGCTCACCGGTGAGACCCCGATCGACGCGCAGTACTGGCGGCGGCATTCACGTCAGCCGGTGCAGTTCACCGAGAGCGTGCGAACCGTTGCGGCCCTGGGCTGCTCGGTTCTGATGGAGATCGGCCCGCAGCCGGTCCTGACCGCGGCCGCGCTGCAGTCCTGGCCGGAGTCCTCGGCCACCCCGCGTGCGATCGTGTCGCTGCGCAAGGGCACCGACTCCCAGCGTCAGATCACCGAGGCACTCGCTGCGGCATACGTCAGCGGCCACCGGCCCGACTTCTCGGCCATGCATCCGGGGCATCGGCTGGAACTGCCGACCTATCCGTTCCAGCGCCGCCGCTACTGGCCGAAGGCCTCGGTGCTCACCAGCACGGGCGGCGACGGCGTCCGGGTGTCCGGAATCCTCGGCAGCGCCAAAGATCTCGCCTCCGGCGACACCGTGTACACCAACGTGCTGTCGGTCAAGACGCAGCCATGGCTGTCCCACCACGTCATCTACGGCACGGTGGTCGTTCCGGGAGCGACTTACGCCACGATGGCGCTGGCCGCCGCCGGAGCGCCGGCCCGGGTGAAGGAAGTCTTCTTCTACGAGCCGATCATCCTGCCGGAGAAGGCCTCTCGCGAGGTTCAGCTCACCATGCATCCCCTCGAGGCTGGAGGCGGCTGGAAGTTCCAGGTGCACAGCCGTCCGTTCGGGGTCCGCGATGCCGAATGGTCGCTGAACGCCGACGGCCAGGTCGTCACCGGCGCCGACGACACCGTCGAGACCGGCGGCGAGGCGGTCGACGAGGCTGTCGAGAAGCTGAACCGGATCAACCCGCAGCAACTGTTCGACACCTTCAACGACATGGAACTGGCCTGGGGTCCGACCTGGGCCACCTCGCTGAAGTCGTTGTGGGTCGGTGAAGGTGAGGCGATCGGCGACGTCTCGGTCGGCGACGAACTGGCCGAGCATCTCGGCAGCGAACCCGTGCATCCGGTGCTGCTCGACCTGTGCACCGGCGTGGCGTTCCCGGCCTTCCCGGCATTGCTCGCCGCCGAGCACGGAGTGGCCGATCTGTTCCTGCCGTTGCGGTACGGACAGGTCGAGTTGCGCGAGCAGATGCCGAAGCGCTTCTGGTGCCGGGCACGTTGGCACGCCAGCAGCCTCGAGGGCGAGACCCAGGTCTTCGACATCGACTTCGTGGATCGCGACGGACATCGGCTCGGCGGAATCAGTGAGTTCACCGTCAAGCGCGCACCGCGCGAGGCATTGCTGCGCGGCCTCGGTGGCGACACCACCCGACTGCTTTACACCGTCGGCTGGCACGAGGCTGCGGCGCCGATGCGCAACGACGGCGACCGGACCGGCACCTGGCTGACGTCCGACGAGGTGGATCCGCACGGCTGGCCGCAGGCCTTCGCCGACGTCGCCGAACGGGGCGCCCCGGTCAGCGGAATCGTCTGGCGCAGCGGCGCCACACCGGGAACCGAGGAGTCGGCCGCCGAACTCGAGGCACGACTGGAGAGCGAGGTCAGCTCCCTGCTCGCCGCGGTGCACGCCGCACTGGCCGAGGAGAAACTGAACCTCACCGGCGGTTTGTGGATCGTCACCGAACGCGCGGTGGCGACCGAACCCGGCGAACCGGTCGATCCGGTGCGGGCCGCACTGTGGGGACTGGGGCGGACCATCATCGCCGAGCAGCCCACGCTGCGCTGCCGGCTGGTGGACTGCGACTCCTTCGAGGAGTCGACGAGTTGGATCGCCGGCGCCCTGGGCACCGCGGTCGTCGAACCCGAACTCGCGGTGCGGCAGGGCAAGTTCCTGGTGCCGCGGCTGCTGCACTGGGCTCGCAGCGGTCAGCTTGCGATGCCGCGCACAGATGACTACGTGCTGGCCCCGACCGAACGTGGCGCGATCGACAACCTGCGCCTGACCGAGGCGGAGGTCGGTCCGCCGGCCGCCCACGAGGTGCAGGTCCGGATGGAGGCGGCCGGGCTGAACTTCCGCGACGTGCTCAATGTGCTCGGCCTGTACCCGGGCGATCCCGGACCGATCGGTGGTGACCTCTGCGGCGTCGTCACCGAAATCGGCTCAGAGGTGGCCGGTTTCGAGGTCGGCCAGCGCGTCATGGGCTTCATGCAGGGGGCGTTCGCCAGCCGGATCAACGTGCCGGCCCTGCTGCTGGCCCCGGTGCCCGCCGGTATCGACCCGGTCGGCGCAGCGACCATCCCGGCTGCCGCCCTGACCGCAAGGCTCTCCTTCGACTGGGCCAAGCTGCGCCCCGGGGACCGGGTGCTCATCCATGCCGCCAGTGGCGGCGTGGGCCTGGCGGCGATCCAGTTGGCCCGGCACTGCGGCGCGACGGTCTTCGCCACGGCGAGTGCCTACAAGCGGGCCACCCTGCGGGAGATGGGCGTGGAGTACGTCTACGACTCCCGCACAACCGATTTCGCTGACCAGATCCTCGCCGACACCGACGGCGAGGGCGTCGATGTGGTGCTCAACAGCCTGACCAACGAAGGCTTCGTGGAGGCGACCGTCCGGGCGACCGCCAAGGGCGGACGGTTCGCGGAGATCGCCAAGCGCGACATCTGGAGTCCTGAGCAGATGGCCGCGGTGCGCCCCGACATCGACTACGGGATCATCGCTCTCGACGCGACGACCGTGAACGACCCGCACCACATCCAGCGGCTGATGAACGAGGTGTCGCAGGGATTGGCCGACGGCGAGTGGGAGCCGGTGCCCGCCGAGGTCTACCCGCTGACCGAGGCCAAGTCCGCGTTCCGCCGCATGCAGCAGGCCCGGCACATCGGCAAGATCGTGCTGCAGATGCCCAAACCGCTTGCGCCGCGGGGCGATCGGAGCTACCTGGTCACCGGTGGCCTCGGCGCGCTGGGTCTGCACACCGCGGCGTATCTGGCCCAACTGGGCGCCGGCGACATCGTTCTGACCAGCCGCCGAAGCGCCGACGCCGAAGCCGAACGCGCCATCGCCGCGATCACCGAACGATTCCACTGCCGCGTGCACGTCTTCTCCGCCGACGTCGGTGACGCAGACGAGCTCGCCGGACTGCTGACCAGGATCCGCGCGGAACTGCCTCCGCTCGGCGGTGTGGCACACCTCGCCGGTGTTCTCGACGATGCCCTGCTGCCGCAACAGGATCTCGAGCATTTCCGGACCACGCTGCGCCCCAAGGCCTTCGCCGCACAGCGGTTGCATGAGCTGACCAAGGACGACGAGCTGGACTTCTTCATCCTGTACTCGTCGGCCTCGGCCGTGCTGGGTTCACCGGCCCAGGCCAACTACGCATGCGCCAATGCCTTCCTCGACGGGCTCACCGCGGCGCGCCGGGCGCACGGCCTGCCGGCCACCGCGGTCAACTTCGGCCCGTGGGGCCGCGGCGGCATGGCCAGCTCGCAGGTCGTGATCGCCAATCTCGGCGCTCAGGGCATGATGCCGCTGGAGCCGGCGGCGGCGCTGGCCGCCCTCGGCGAGGTCGTCCGGCACGGCACCGGGCAGGCGACGGTCCTCAAGGCGAACTGGCAACGGGCCGCCAAGATGTTCGGCGGTGTCCGGCCGCCGCTTCTGGACAACGTGTTGCCCACCGGGGACGCGGAGGGAACCGGCGACAGCGAGTTGCTGCGCCAACTGCAGGAGATCCCGGTGGCCGCGCGCGCCGGCTTCATCACCGAGTTCCTCCAGCGCGAGGTGCAGGGTTTCCTGCGGCTGGCGCAGCCGCCGGCGGCCACCAGCAGGTTCCTCGACCTGGGCACCGACTCGCTGATGGCGGTCGAACTCCGCAACCGGTTGTTCGGACAGTTCGGGGGCAAGTTCGACATCAGCCCGACGGCGGTGTTCGACTATCCGACGATCGGGGAACTAGCCGAGCATCTGGTCTCGCAGCTGCCCGAATCGGATGAGACGGCGCCCGCCGGGACTGCGGATCCGGCGCCCTCAGGGCAGTGACCTCGCCTCTGCTGGCCAGGGAAGATTGACCTAGATCACACTTTGTTGCGTTCGTGTTACCGACGAGTATAGTTGGCCAGGTTACTGGTGGGTAACTTAGATCCGAGTACCCAACCCTGAATGTGGCGTTTCCATCGAGGAGGAACTGTGGGCCACTACAAGAGCAATGTTCGCGACCAGGTTTTCAACCTGTTCGAGGTGTTCGGCCTGGACCAGGCCCTCGGTGAAGGCACCTTCGCCGACCTCGACGTCGACACGGCCACCGAGATGCTCGCCGAGATGGCGCGCCTGGCCGAGGGTCCGCTCGCGGACTCCTTCGTCGAGGGCGACCGCAACCCGCCGGTGTTCGATCCGGCGACCCACTCGGTGAAGATCCCCGCAGCCTTCAAGAAGTCGGTCAAGGCCTTCATCGAGGGCGGCTGGGACAAGGTCGGTCTGATCGAGTTGCTCGGCGGCGTGCCCGCACCCAAGGCGCTGCTGTGGGCTCTGCATGAGCATGTGCTGGGTGCCAACCCGGCGGTGTGGATGTACGGCGGCGGTGCCGGCTTCGCCTCGATCGTCTACCACCTCGGCACCGAGGAGCAGAAGAAGTGGGCCGTGCTGGCCGCCGAACGCGGCTGGGGCTCCACCATGGTGCTGACCGAGCCGGACGCCGGCTCCGATGTCGGCGCCGGCCGCACCAAGGCCGTCCAGCAGCCCGACGGCACCTGGCACATCGACGGCGTCAAGCGGTTCATCACCTCGGCCGACTCCGATGACATGTTCGAGAACATCATGCATCTGGTTCTCGCGCGCCCCGAGGGCGCCGGACCGGGCACCAAGGGTCTGTCGCTGTTCATCGTGCCGAAGTTCCTCTTCGATCCCGAGACCGGCGCTCCCGGTGAGCGCAACGGCGCCTTCGTCACCAACGTCGAGCACAAGATGGGCCTGAAGATCTCGACCACCTGTGAGCTGACCTTCGGCCAGCACGGCGTTCCGGCCAAGGGCTGGCTGGTCGGCGAGGTGCACGAGGGCATCGCCCAGATGTTCGACGTCATCGAGCAGGCTCGAATGATGGTGGGCACCAAGGCTATTGCGACGCTGTCGACCGGCTACCTCAACGCGCTGGAGTACGCCAAGTCGCGCGTCCAGGGTGCCGATCTGACCCAGATGATGGACAAGGCCGCACCGCGCGTCACCATCACCCACCACCCGGATGTCCGGCGTTCCCTGATGACCCAGAAGGCTTACGCCGAGGGTCTGCGTGCGCTGTACATGTTCACCTCCACCTACCAGGACGCCGAGGTGGCCAAGAAGCTGCACGGTGTCGACGCCGAGCTGGCGATGAAGGTCAACGACCTGATGTTGCCGATCGTCAAGGGCGTGGGTTCGGAGCAGGCGTACGCGAAGCTGACCGAGAGCCTGCAGACCTTCGGTGGTTCCGGCTTCCTGCAGGACTACCCGATCGAGCAGTACATCCGTGACGCCAAGATCGACTCGCTCTACGAGGGCACCACGGCCATCCAGGCGCAGGACTTCTTCTTCCGCAAGATCATCCGTGACAAGGGCCAGGCGCTGGCCCATGTCGCCGGCCAGATCCAGGAGTTCGTCACCAATGAGTCCGGCAACGGCCGGCTCAAGACCGAGCGCGCTCTGCTGGCCAAGGCTCTGGAGGACGTCCAGGCGATGGCCGCCACGCTGACCGGCTACCTGATGGCCGCGCAGGAGGACCCCAAGAGCATCTACAAGGTGGGCCTGGGTTCGGTGCGGTTCCTGATGAGCGTCGGCGATCTGGTGATGGGTTGGTTGCTGCTGCGCCAGGCCACCGTCGCGATGGCGGCGCTCGACGCCGGCGCCGCCGGGGCTGACCGCTCCTTCTACGAGGGCAAGATGGCCGCCGCGTCGTTCTTCGCCAAGAACTACCTGCCGCTGCTTACCGGCACGCGTCAGGTGCTCGAGACGATCGACAACGAGGTCATGGAACTCGACGAAGCCGCCTTCTAAATACGGACGAAACGATGGCCCCGGGACTTCGGTCTCGGGGCCGTCGTCTTTTAGACGGTTAGCTGGATTGGCCCCGATTCAGACATCGGGCGGGTCATCACCGCATGTGAAAAGGACCTACCCGCCGATGACCTTCGACTCTTCTCCCTGAGCGTGGTTTTGCTAGTTTTCAGAGGTGACCGGGCCCCCGAGCAAGAAGGCCGACAGCCAGCGCAATCCGCTGGCCAACATCGTGGAACCGTTCACCAAGGCCGGCGGCTACTACGCCCGGTCCTGGGGGGCCTATCTGGGCGGCACCCGCAACGAACTGCCGGTGGCCCGGCCGACCCTGTCGCTGGCCACCCACGCACTGCGGGACGAACTCGTCCTCGTCGGCCTGCTGTGGAAGCGGCCGCTGAGTGACCCGGCGGCCTACCAGCGGATCAACGGCGAGGTCGAAGCGGCGATCGACCTCTACAGCCGCAACGGCTGGCTGGAGAAGCCCCAGGGGTTCTTCTCGGCTCCGCCGGTGCCGACCGAGGTTTCGGTCCGAAAGTTCAGCAGCCGCAACCGAACCCATGAACGGCTGTCCTTCGACAGCGGCTACGCACCACACCCCGGCGAGCCGGGGGCGCAGCGCTGGATGGGCTATACCGGGAACATGCGCGAGTACGCGCTCATGCTGCGGCACCGGGAGGACGGGCCACAGGGACCGCGCCCTTGGCTGGTATGCGTGCACGGCACCGAGATGGGTCGCGCCGGACTCGACATGACCCTGTTCCGGGCCTGGCATCTCCACGAGAAACTCGGCCTCAACGTGATCCTGCCGGTACTGCCGATGCACGGGCCTCGGGCGAAGGGCCTGCCGAAGGGTGCGGTGTTCCCCGGCGAGGACGTGATGGACGACGTCCACGGCACCGCCCAGGCGGTGTGGGACGTCCGCCGGGTCATCGGCTGGATCCGATCCCAGCAACCCGGCGCCAGGATCGGCCTGAACAGCATCTCGCTGGGCGGCTACATCGCAGCCCTGGTCGCCAGCCTCGAGGACGACCTGACCTGCGCCATTCTCGGCGTTCCGCCGGCCAACCTGGTCGAGTTGCTCGGCCGGCACTCCGGTCTTGCCAAGGACGATCCGCGTCAGCAGACCCTTGACCTCGCCAAGCCGATCGGCCGGATGGTGTCGCCGCTGGGACTTGAGCCCAAGGTGCCGGCGGGCGGCAGATTCATTTACGCCGGGGTGGCCGACCGCATCGTGCACCCGCGTCAGCAGGTGATGCAGTTGTGGGAGCACTGGGGACGGCCGGACATCGGCTGGTACCGCGGCGGTCACACCGGATTCTTCGAGGCCCGGCCGGTACAACGCTACGTCGACGCCGCGCTGGTGCAGTCCGGTCTCATCGCGGACCCGGACAGCAGGTAGGCCCCGAAGGCCGCCGCTGGAATCCCCTCTTTCCCAGCGACGGCCTCTGATACGAGGATGGCTCCGTACCGCCGCCGGGTCGGGGGGATTAGACGCCGATACGGAGCTATCCGGGGCAGGTTTACCCGGGCCGGCCGTTCACCAAACCCGTCAGGCTTCCAGAATTGCGGTGACACCCTGTCCGCCGGCCGCACAGATGGAGATCAGCCCGCGCACCGGCCGGCCCGTTTGCGCCTTCTTCTCGGCGAGTTGCTTCGCCAACTGGGCGACGATCCGTCCACCGGTCGCCGCGAACGGGTGTCCGGCGGCCAGTGAGGAACCGTTGACGTTGAGCCGGGTCCGGTCGATGGGACCCAGCGCAGCGTCCAGACCCAGCCGTTGCCGGCAGTACTCGTCGGACTCCCAGGCCTGCAGATGCGCCAGCACGACCGAGGCGAACGCCTCGTGGATCTCGTAGAAGTCGAAGTCCTGCAAGGTGAGTCCGTTCCGCGCGAGCAGGCGCGGGACCGCATACGTGGGCGCCATCAGCAGTCCGTCGGTGCCGTTCACGTAGTCCACCGCGGCGGTCTCGGAGTCGACGAACCAGGCCAGCGGGTTCAGCGCGTGGCGTTCGGCCCACTCCTCGGAGGCCAGCAACGCCACCGAGGCGCCATCGGTCAGCGGCGTCGAATTGCCGGCAGTCATGGTGGCGTCGCCGCCCTTGACGCCGAACACCGGCTTGAGGGTGGCGAGTTTCCCGGCACTGGAATCCGGCCGAAGGTTGTTGTCGCGGTAGAGGCCCAGGAAGGGTGTCACCAGATCGTCGAAGAAACCGCGGTCGTAGGCGGCCGCCATGTTGCGGTGGCTGGCGACGGCCAACTCATCCTGATCGACCCGTTTGATACCCATCTGCCGGGCGGTGACCGCAGCATGGTCACCCATCGACAGGCCGGTGCGCGGCTCGCCGTTGGTGGGAATCTCCACGCCGACCGCGGCCGGCAACCGGCCCGCCAGCTTGAGCCGTTCGATGTTCGACTTCGATCGGCGCACCGCCAGCAGTGCCCGACGAAGGTTGTCCCCCAAGCCGATCGGAGCGTCGGAGGTGGTGTCCACCCCGCCCGCCGCGGCCACCTCGTAGCGTCCGCGTGCGATCCCGTCGGCCGCGGCGATCGCGGACTGCAGACCCGTCCCGCAGGCCTGCTGCAGATCGAAGGCCGGGGTGTACGGGGACAGCGAACTGCCCAGAACGCATTCGCGCATCAGGTTGAAGTCGCGGCTGTGCTTGAGCACCGCGCCGCCGATCACCATGTCCAGGCGTTCGCCGGCCAGTCCGAACCGGTCCGCCAGACCGTTGAGAACCGCGGTGAACATGTCCTGGTTGCTCGCCTCGGCGTAGGCGGTGTCCGAGCGGGCGAACGGAATCCGGTTGCCGCCCAACACAGCGACCCTGCGACCAGTAGTCATGCGCCCATCCTACGCACCCACCTTACTCTGGAGTAAGTTAGGTCCATGGCCTCCGATCTGTTGTCCCAAGTCCTCAATTCCGCCCCGGGATCGTTCGTCGCCAAGCAGTTCGGCCTTCCCCAGGCCGAGACGTTGCGCCGCTACCGCCCGGGTGAAACTGCCCTGGCAGGCGCGCTGCTGATCGGTGGCGAAGGGCGTCTCGTCGAACCGATGCGGGCCGCACTGGCAGACGACTACGACGTCGTCGGCAACAACCTCGGCGGCCGGTGGGCGGACATCTTCGGCGGTCTGGTCTTCGACGCCACCGGAATCACCGAACCGGCGGGACTGCGCGCGCTCTACGAGTTCTTCACGCCACTGCTGCGCAACCTCGGACCGTCCGGCCGGGTGGTCGTGCTGGGCACCAACCCGGACGCGGCCGCAAGCACCGATGAGCACATCAGCCAGCGCGCACTGGAGGGGTTCACCCGCTCGCTCGGCAAAGAACTGCGCCGCGGCGCCACCGTGGCGCTGGTCTACGTCTCCCCCGATGCCGCGCCGAACGCGAGCGGTTTGGAGTCCACGCTGCGGTTCCTCCTGTCCGGGAAGTCGGCCTACGTCGACGGCCAGGTCTTCCGGGTGGGCGCAGCGGATTCGGTGCCGCCGGCGGACTGGAACAAGCCGTTGGCCGGCAAGGTCGGCATCGTCACCGGCGCCGCCCGCGGGATCGGCGCCACCATCGCCGAGGTCTTCGCCCGCGACGGCGCAGCCGTGGTCGCGATCGACATCGAGGATTCGGCGCAGGCCCTTGCCGAGACGGCCGCCCGGGTCGGCGGCAGCGCCCTGCCCCTGGACGTCACCGCCCCCGATGCCGTCGAGCGCATCACCGCACATCTGGCCGCGCAGCACGGGGGCCGGGCCGACATCCTGGTCAACAACGCCGGCATCACCCGGGACAAGCTGCTGGCCAACATGGACGACGCGCGCTGGGACGCGGTGATCGCGGTGAATCTGCTTGCGCCGCTTCGGCTCACCGAAGGGTTGGTGGCCAACGGCACGATCGGCGAGGGTGGCCGCATCATCGGCCTGTCGTCGATGGCCGGTATCGCCGGCAACCGAGGCCAGACCAACTACGCGGCAACCAAGGCCGGGATGATCGGCATCACCGAGGCACTGGCCCCATCGCTGGGTGAGCGCGGCATCACCATCAACGCGGTGGCGCCCGGTTTCATCGAGACGGCGATGACCGCGGCCATCCCACTGGCCACCCGGGAGGTCGGCCGTCGGCTGAACTCGCTGTATCAGGGCGGCCAACCGGTCGATGTCGCAGAGACCATCGCGTACTTCGCCAGCCCGGCCTCGAATGCGTTGACCGGCAACGTGATCCGGGTCTGCGGCCAGGCGATGCTGGGGGCGTGAACCATGGCGCTGAGTAATCTGTTGCGCGCGGCCCTCGGTTCGCTTCCGCTCATCCCCCGCGGCGACCGAATCCCCGATCGCACCCTGGTCATCGACGAACTGCCGATCGACGCGTCGAACGTCGCGGCCTACGCCGCGGTCACCGGACTGCGGTTCGCCGACGCGGTGCCGCTGACCTACCCGTTCGCGCTGACCTTCCCGACGGTGATGGAGTTGATCACCGGGTTCGACTTTCCCTTCGCCGCAATGGGTGCGGTGCATGTGCAGAATCTGATCACCCGGCACCGGCCGATCGCGGTGACCGACACCGTGCGCGCGACGGTGCACGCCGAGAACCTGCGTGAGCATCGCAAGGGACTGCTCGTCGACGTCGTGACCGCGCTGACCATCGGCACCGACCCGGCCTGGGAACAGGTCACCACATTCCTGCATCAGCAACGCACGAGTCTGTCCGACGAGCCCAAGCCGGAGCCACCCAAGGCGCCGAAGCTGCCGCCGCCCAATTCGATCCTGCGCATCACACCGAAGCAGATCCGCCGCTACGCCTCGATCGGCGGTGATCACAACCCGATACATACCAGCGTCGTCGGCGCCAAGCTGTTCGGGTTCCCGACCGTGATCGCACACGGAATGTTCAGCGCGGCCGCGGTTCTGGCCAATATCGAGGGACAACTCCCTGATGCGGTGAGCTACGCCGTCAAGTTCGGCAAGCCGGTGCTGCTGCCGGCCGCCCTCGGCGTCTACACCGACCGGACGGCCGGCGGCTGGGACATCGCCGTGCGCAACATGACGAAGGGTTACCCACACCTCACCGGGTCGGTGCGGGCCCTCCCTTGAGGCCCCGCCAGAACAGGTTGATCAGGAGTTCGGACGCCTCACTGACATCGGCGTCACCGACGCTGACCCGGGCCGCGACCGCCTCGCCGGCGCCCACCAGGGCCACCGACATCATGTGGAAGTCGCTTTCGGGCTGGGGATCCCGGGTGCCCGACTCCAGCAGTCGGGCGACCATGTCGATGATCCGCTCGCGGCCCTCGCGGACGGTGTGGGCGAAGGCCTGCGAACTGGTGGCCTGGGCGTAGAGCACGATCCACGACGCCCGGTTGGCGTCGATGTACTGCAGCACTGAAACGATGGTGCGGCGCAGCAGCTCCCGCGGACTGAGCTTCAAGTCGATATCGGCGCGCACCGCGTCGATGAACCGGCTCAGCTCGCGGCTGAGGCAGGCGGCGAACAACTCCTCCTTGGAGCCGTAGTACAGGTACAGCATCGGCTTGGAGATCCGGGCCTGCGCGGCGATGGCGTCCATCGACGTCTCGTGATAGCCGTTGACCGAGAACATCTGCACGGCGGCGTCCAGCATCTGCTGCTCACGGACCGCACGCGGCAGCCGCTTGGTGCCCCCCGCCCCGCCGACCATGACGGGCTAGCCGCCGCAGCGCGCGCTGGTGCCCTTGATCCCCGCCAGTCGCAGTACCGAGCCCTCGACGGCCGCCATCGACAATTCGCCACTGCTGACGGCCTTCTCGAGCCGGTCCAGCACGGCGGGCACCTCGTCGGTGGTGATCCACAGCGCCTCGTCGACGCCGGCCTGCAGCGTGCGCAGCACGGCCTCGGCGACGCCGTAGCGCGACGAGATGGCGGCCATGCTGGACAGATCGTCGGAGAAGATCGGTCCGTTGAAGGCAGGTCCGCCGTAGCCGCCGCTGCGGAGCAGGTTCACCGCGGCCGGGCTCAGGCTGGCCGGGGTGTCACCGGTCAGACCGGGGACCTCCAGGTGGCCGAGCATCACCGCGACGGGCGCCTCGGCGGTCAGCGTGCGATACGGCACCAGGTCGCTGGTCATCAACGCCGACAACGGCGGGGTGCTCACCGCGCCGGCGGTGTGCGAATCTCCCGAGCCGTGGCCGTGGCCGGGGAAGTGCTTGAGCACCGGAAGCACACCGGCGTCGCGCAGGCCGCGGGCGTAGGCGCCGGCGTATGCGGTGACGGTGGCGGGGTCGTTGGAGAACGAGCGGTCGCCGATGACGGTGTTGGCGCCCTGATCGGAGACGTCGACGACAGGGGCGAAGTCGACGGTGATCCCGAGACCGCGCATCTGCCGGCCGCGGGCCAGCGCGATCGCGTAGACCTGATCGGGGGTCTGGGTCGCGGCCAGGGTGCGGGCCGCGGGCTGCGCACCGATCAACGAGGACAGCCGGGAGACCCGACCGCCCTCCTCGTCGGTGCTCACCGCCAGCGGCAGCGGGCCGATATTGGAGATGTCGGCCAGCGTGCCGTCGGTCAGCATGGACAGGTCGGTCCAGCTGCCGATCATGATGCCGCCGACGTGGGAGTTGCCCACCACCGCGCGGGCGTCGGCGGCGTTCTTGACGCCGACCATCAGCAACTGCGCGAGCTTGTCGCGGGTGGACAGCGCGGTCAGATCACCGCAGAACGGCTTGGCCGGTGCGGCCGGGGCCTGGATCGGGCCGGCCATCGGCGTCACCGGACTCTGAGCCGAGCTCACCTGGTCGGACGACGACGACTGGGTACGGGTGGCGGGCGCCGAGCAGCCGGCGATCAGCAGTGGAACCGTCGCGCAGGCTGCGACAGTGCGAAAAGAGACCATCCGGACATGCTTGCACATCCGGCCCGGCCGGCCGTACATGCTAGGTTCACCAGCATGACCCGCTTCATGGTGCCGGCCGCCGCCAGTGCCCTGGTCGGACTGTTGTTGGGAGCCGCCTCAGTGTTCGGGGTGACCCTGATGATCCAGCAGGACACCAAGCCGCCACTGCAGCCCGGCGACCCGGCGTCGTCTGTGCTCAACCGCGTTGAGTACGGCAACCGCGGCTAGCTCGAGGCCGCTGTCCCGTCGCTGGCTTGCCGGGATCTTCGTTGTCGCCCTCCTGCTGTGCTTCGCCCAGCGGCCCGGGCTGATCGCCCCGGACACCAAGCTCGACCTGACCGCCAACCCGTTGCGCTTCCTGTCCCGGGCGGCGACGCTCTGGAACAGTGACCTGCCGTTCGGCCAGGCCCAGAACCAGGCCTACGGCTATCTCTTCCCGCACGGCGCGTTCTTTCTGATCGGCCACGAGATCGGGATTCCCGGCTGGGTGATCCAACGGCTGTGGTGGGCACTGCTTGTGACCGCGGGTTGCTGGGGGCTGCTGCGGGTGGCCGAGGCGCTGGGGATCGGCACCACGCCCTCCCGGTTGGTGGGCGCGGTGGCGTTCGCGCTGTCGCCGAGGGTGCTGGGCACGGTCGGCTCGATCTCCTCGGAGACGCTGCCGATGATGCTGGCGCCCTGGGTGCTGTTGCCGGTGATCCTGGCACTGCAGGGAAAGGGGTCAGCACGGGTGCTGGCCGCCCGCGCCGGGATCGCACTGGCACTGATGGGTGCGGTCAACGCGGTCGCCAGCCTGGCCGCGTGTCTGCCGGCGATCATCTGGTGGGCCTGCCACCGGCCGGACCGCCGGTGGGTGCGGTTCTCCGCGTGGTGGCTGCTGGCCTCGTCGCTTGCCATCGCCTGGTGGGTGGTGGCACTGCTGCTGCTCGGCCGCGTCAGTCCGCCGTTCCTGGATTTCATCGAGTCCTCCGGGGTGACCACGCAGTGGACCTCGCTGACCGAGGTGCTGCGCGGGACGTCGGCGTGGACGCCGTTCGTGGCCCCCAACGCCACCGCGGCCTCCTCGCTGGTGACCCAGCCCTCGATGATCATCGCCACCGTGCTGGTGGCCGCCGGCGGTCTGGCGGGCCTCACCTTGCGGTCCATGCCGGCCCGCGGCCGGCTGGTGACCATGCTGCTGGTCGGACTGGTGCTGCTCACCGCCGGTTACGCCGGTGGACTGGGATCGCCGGTGGCACACCAGGTCCAGGCCTTCCTCGATGCGGCCGGGGCGCCGTTGCGCAATGTGCACAAACTCGAACCGGTGATCCGCATCCCGCTGACGCTGGGGGTGGCGCACCTGCTGAGCCGAATCCCATTGCCGGGCAGCGTTCCCCGCCCGGTCTGGCTGCGCGCCTTCGCCCACCCCGAGGACGACAAGCGGGTGGCGGTGGGCATCGTGGTGCTGACGGCCCTGCTGGTCGCGACGTCGCTCGCCTGGACCGGCCGGCTCACCCCGCCGGGTGCGTTCCGCGCCATCCCGGACTACTGGCACCAGGCCGCGGACTGGCTCACCGAACACAAGGCGGACGGTCCGACGCCGGGCCGGGTGCTGGTTGTTCCCGGCGCACCGTTCGCCACCCAGGTGTGGGGCACCAGCCACGACGAGCCACTTCAGGTTCTCGGCGAGTTCCCCTGGGGGGTAAGGGATTCCATTCCGCTCACTCCGCCGCAGACCATCCGGGCGCTGGACTCGGTGCAGCGACTCATCGCGGCCGGGCGTCCCTCCGCCGGCCTGGCCGACACGCTGGCCCGTCAGGGCATCTCCTATCTGGTGCTGCGCAACGATCTCGATCCGGAGACTTCCCGATCGGCCCGGCCGCTGCTGGCGCACCGGGCCATCGACGGTTCACCCGGACTGCAGAAGGTGGCCGAGTTCGGCGAGAAGGTCGGTCCGGGCACCGTGGACGGGTTCATCAGCGACAGCGGTCTGCGCCCGCTTTTCCCCGCCGTGCAGATCTATCGCGTTGACGCTCAAGCCGATTCGTCCGGGAGGAATCCGGGTGCCCCCTACCTGACCGACGCCAACGACATGGTGCGGGTGGCCGGCGGCCCGGAGTCGCTGTTGCGGATCGACGAGCGCCGGCGACTCCTCGGCGCCGCGCCACTGGGGCCGATGCTGCTGACCTCCGACGCCGACCGCGCCGGATTGTTCACCCCGCCGGGGCGCGGGGTGATCGTGACCGACACCCCGGTGGACCGCGAGACCGATTACGGCCGGGTCGACGATCATTCGTCGGCCACCCGGGCCGCCGGCGACCGCCGCACCACCCACAACCGGGTGCCGGATTACCCGGTGCCGGACGCGGCCCCGGTGCACGGGCAGTGGTCCGGCGGACGGCTCAGCGCGTCGAGTTCGTCCTCGGATGCCACCACGCTGCCCAACGTGTCGCCCTCGAGCAGTCCACTGGCCGCCGTCGATCTCGACCCGGCCACCGCGTGGGTGTCGAACTCGCTGGAGCCGGCACTGGGACAGTGGCTGCAGATCGACTTCGACCATCCGGTGACCAACGCCGCGCTGACCATCACCCCGAGTGCCACCGCCGTCGGCGCCCAGGTTCGCCGCCTGCAGATCGCCACCGCCGGCGGCACCACCACGCTGAGCTTCGACACCCCGGGCAAGCCGCTCACCGTCGCACTGCCCTACGGCGAGACGCCGTGGGTGCGGATCACCGCGGTGGGCACCGATGACGGATCCTCCGGCGTGCAGTTCGGCATCACCGAACTTTCGGTGACCCAGTACGACGCGTCCGGGTTCGCGCACCCGGTCGATCTGCGGCATACCGTCGTGGTCCCGGCACCCGCGCCCGGAACACCCGTCGCCGCATGGGATCTCGGGTCGGAGTTGCTCGGTCGCGACGGCTGCGCGGACTCCCCCGACGGTGTGCACTGTGCGGCGTCGATGTCGATGGCCCCCGAGGAACCGGTGACCCTGAGTCGCACCCTGACCGTCCCCACCGCGGTCGACGTGACCGCGACGGTGTGGGTGCGGCCCCGTCAGAGCCCGAGGCTGGCCGACCTGATCGCCGCGCCCGGGACCGCCCGCGGCAGCGGCGAGGCCGACCTGATCGACATCCAGGGCTCGGCGTACGCCGCCGCCGACGGTGATCCACGCACGTCGTGGACGGCGCCGCAGAACGGGGTGCAACACCATCTCGCCCCGACGCTGACCGTGACACTGCCGCGCCCGGCAGAGGTGGCCGGAGTTCGTCTGACGCCCAGCGCCTCGGTGCTGCCCACCCATCCGAAGATGGTGGCGATCGACCTCGGGGATGGTCCACAGGTGCGGACCCTGGACTCCGCAGGAGGACCGCAGACCGTCGCACTGCATCCGCGGGTCACCGACACCATCCGGGTGAGCGTGTTGGACTGGGATGACGTAATCGACCGCACCGCACTGGGTTTCGATCAGCTCAAGCCGCCAGGGCTGGCCGAGGTGTCCGCGCTGTCACCGCAGGGCGCCCCGATCGCCGCCGCCGACGCGGCGGCCAACCGCACCCGGCGTATCGAACTGGCCTGCGGCCAGGGCCCGGTGGTCGCGGTGTCCGGCCGGTTCGTGCAGACCTCGGTCTCGACCACGGTCGGCGCCCTGCTCGAGGGCAGGCCGATACCGGCCAAACCGTGCGACCCGGCGCCGGTGGCACTGAGGGCCGGAACTCAGGAGTTGCTGATCTCCCCCGGAGCCGCCTTCGTCGCCGACGGGATCGAACTCGACGGGCCGCTGGCCACCCGGCTGCAGACCGCACCGACCGTCGCCGCCGACATCCGCAGCTGGAGTTCCGACCGTCGGGAGATCGACGTGCCGCGCTCGCCGGCGGCCCGGGTGCTGGTGGTGCCGGAGAGCGTGAACCCCGGCTGGGTGGCGCACACCGCCGACGGGGCGACCCTGACCCCGGTCGTGGTCAACGGATGGCAGCAGGGCTGGGTGCTCCCCGACGGCCTGCAGGGAACGATCGCCCTGAGCTTCCCCTCCAATGCGGCCTATCGCGCCGGATTGATCTCCGGCCTGGCCCTTCTGCCGGTGCTGCTGCTGCTCGCCCTGGTGCCGGCCCGCCGGCGGGTGCGGCCGTGTTCCGCGTCGCGGCCGTGGTCGCCGGGCCCGCTTGCGGCCGCCGGGGGTCTGGCCGCCGGGGCGGTGATCGGCGGGGTGGCCGGCGCGGTGATCTTCGGCGCGGCGCTGCTGGCCGGATACCGGCTGCGCGACCGGGACCGGATCGCCCTGGCCGTCGTTCCGGTCGGTCTCATCCTCGCCGGATGTCTGTTGTCGCGCTATCCATGGCGGTCCGTGGACGGCTACATCGGTTTCTCGCCGTGGGTGCAGCTGCCGGCGCTGATCGCCGTCGGCGTGCTGGTGGCAGCGGCGGTCACTGAAAGGGATACGGCCACAACCTCTTCTTTGTGAGGCCGCTTCTTCGTAAGGTCGAAGGATGACAGTGGAAACCGTCCGGGGCGCCATCCCGACCGAAGGTCTGGGAGTCACACTGATGCATGAGCACGTCTTCGTGCTCTCCCCGGAGATCATCGCCAACTATCCGGAAGGCTGGGGCGACGAGGCGGCCCGCGAGGACGCCGCCGTCGAGAAACTCAACGCGCTCAAAGCCGCCGGAGTGGACACCATCGTCGACCCCACCGTCATCGGGTTGGGCCGCTACATCCCGCGCATCCAACGGGTGGCCGCCCGGACCGACCTGCAGATCGTGGTGGCCACCGGGGTCTACACCTACGGCGATGTCCCGATGTACTTCCACTTCACCGGACCGGGCACCGCGCTGAACGGTCCGGAGCCGATGATCGACCTGTTCGTCCGCGACATCACCGAAGGGATCGCCGGGACCGGCGTCAAGGCGGCGATCCTCAAGTGCGCCACCGACGAAGCCGGTGTCACCCCCGGCGTCGACCGGGTGCTGCGCGCGGTCGCCGCGGCACACCGCGCCACCGGGGTCCCGATCACCACCCATACCCACGCCCACAGCCGACGCGGCCTCGAGCAGCAGCGGATCTTCGCCGCGGAGGGCGTCGACCTGAGCCGGGTGGTGATCGGCCACAGTGGTGACACCACCGATCTGGACTACCTCGAGGAGTTGGTCGCGGCCGGCTCCTACATCGGGATGGACCGCTTCGGGATCGACAACGTGCTGGGCTTCGAGGACCGGGTCGACACCGTGGTGAAGATGTGCGAACGCGGTCACGCCGACAGGATGGTGCTGGCGCACGACGCGTCCTGCTACATCGACTGGCTGCCGGAGGCGGCACTCCCCCTGGTGTTGCCGAACTGGCACTACCTGCACATCCACCACGACGTGCTTCCGGCGCTGCGGAAGCGCGGCGTCACCGAGGAACAGATCACCACCATGCTCGTCGGCAACCCGCGGGCGATTTTCAGCCACGGGGGCGGCTACTAGTGGCCGAGCATCCGGTTCCACCCATCGGGACGGCGATCAGCCGGCTGGCCGCCGAGGATCCCGATGCCCCGGCGGTGACCTGCAACGGCCACACCCTGACCCGCGCGGCGTTGGACTCGACCACCAACCGGCTGGCGCGCGCCTACGCGGATCTCGGCGTGCGGCAGGGCGATTACGTCACCATCGCGCTGCCGAACTCGGTGCAGTGGGTTCAGGCCGTCGTGGCCACCTGGAAGCTCGGCGCGATCCCCCAGCCGCTGTCGGCCAGACTGCCGGACACCGAGTACAGACATCTGCTGGACCTGCGCCCGCGCGCCCTGCTGGTCGGCCGGCCTGATCCGCGCGGCGTCGTCCCGTCCGTTCCGGGAGACTTCGAACCCGGGCCCGAGGTCTCCGATGCCGCACTGCCGGAAGCGGTTTCGCCGTCCATCAAGTCGATGGCCTCCGGTGGCAGCACCGGACGTCCCAAGCTGATCGAGGCCGGCGTCGACGGCCGGTTCGCGGGGAACCTGGTGGCGGCGATGATGGGCAATCTGCCGACCGACACCCAACTGGTCTCGGTTCCGCTGAGCCACAACACCGGATTCACCTCGGCCACAACGGCACTGGCGACCGGGCAGCACCTGGTGCTGATGGACCGGTTCGACCCGCACGAGTTCCTGCGACTGATCGCCGAGTACCGGGTCAACTACCTGGCCACCGTGCCGACGATCATGCAGCGGCTACTGCCGGTCTATCGGGCCGGCTCCTACGACCTGTCCTCGGTGACACGCTGGTGGCATCTGGCCGCGCCGTGCCCGCCGACCGTCAAAGAGGCCTGGATCGAGATCCTCGGCCCCGACGCGGTGTGGGAACTTTACGGCGGCACCGAACTTCAGGCGCTGACCTTCATCAGCGGCGCGGAATGGCTCACCCACCGCGGTTCAGTCGGCCGGGTGGTGGCCGGGGAGATGACGGTGCTCGACGACGACGGCGAGGAGTGCCCGCCGGGGGTGGTCGGCGAGATCTACATGCGCCCACGGGAGGGCGGCAAGCCGACCTACCGCTACATCGGCAGTACGGCGAAGACCCGCGACGGTTGGGACTCGCTCGGAGATCTCGGCTGTTTCGACGAGGACGGCTATCTCTATCTGGCCGATCGCCGGGTCGACATGTTCACCGTCGGCGGGCGCAACGTCTACCCGGCCGAGATCGAGAATGCACTGTCCGAACATCCGGCGGTGTTGTCCTGCCTGGTTGTCGGCATCCCGCACGAGGACCTCGGTCAGGTGCCGCACGCCCTGGTGCACGCCGACGACGATCTGGACCACGGCGAGGTGACGGCGTTCGTCGCCGAGCGACTGGCCGAGCACAAGGTGCCGCGCAGTGTGGAGTTCGTCGACATCCCGTTGCGCGACGACGCCGGCAAGGCGCGGCGGACTGCGGTGCGCGACGAGGTCATCTCGCGACTGCGGGCTCAGGCTGATCCGTAACCGAGCTGTCCAGGGGCGGGATGTTCCGCCGCCGGTATTCCCAGTGCCGGAAGGCATTTCGGCACGGCGACTCGATCAGGGCATAGCTGACCGCCGCCATCGCGAAACCCAGCACCGTGGTCAGGACGAACACGACGATCAAATTGCCGTTGAACATGAACTTGCCGACCATCGGGAAGACCATCACCAGCGCGGCCAGATGCCAGATGAACAGACCGTAGGACCACCGGCCCAGGGTCACCATCACCGGACTGCCCATGATCGGGTGCGGGGTGCCGGGCCGGTCGAGCACGAACGGCGCCAGCAGCGCTCCGGCGACGATCGCCCCCATTGAGGTGCGGACGACGAATTGGCCCAGAGTGGCCGGCACCAGGTCCTTGGGCCCGGCCAGCGGCGAGGCGGAGATCAGATAGGCCACCAGGGCGATACCGAAGATCGCGGGCTTGTTGCGCGCCAGCCGGTGCGGCCAGCCGAGTGGGCTGACCGTCCACTCGGCCAACAGCATCCCGGCGGCGAACCAGGAGGCGTAGGCCGGCGGCCAGTTGAGGAAGTTCACGAACTCGGGCGTCTTGATCGGTAGCAGCCCCCAGCCGAAGCTGATCAGGGCGACCGCCGCGATCACCGGTACCCGGGCCCGCACCGGCAGCCGGTAGGCCAGCGCGGCCAGGATCGGCAACGCCAGATAGAAACTGACCTCCACCGACAGGCTCCACATCTGGGTGAGCCCGGCGGTCAGCGTCAACGGCACGTACACCTGGGTCAGCGTCAGGTTGGCCAGCCACACGGTGGGGCTGGCGTGGTTGGCCTCGGGCAGCAGCAGCAGAATGATCACCACCGCGACCAGGTAGCCGGGCAGGATCCGGACCAGCCGCGAGCGCAGGTAATGCCCGGTGGGCGGGCGGTGCCGCAGGCCGCGGGCGGCGGCGGCGTGGCCGCGCCACAGCAGGAACCCGGACAGCGCGAAGAACACCGCCACCGCCAGATCGAACCGGTGCAGAAGCCGTCCGACCACGCCGTTCGAGGTCCCGGTCTGGAAAGCGACGTGGGTCAGAACCACCCCCATGGCCGCGCAGGCCCGCATCCCCTCGACGGACGGTAGGAAGCTTCGCGTCCCCCCGACCTGCTCAGGCACGGCTGTCATCCCGCCAGCCTAAGCGGGTGCCCGGCTGTTAGGGTCAGGGCGGTTTACAGCGACTAGCGCAAGGAGGCGTGGACAGCGTGAATCGCGCAAGCATGCTGCGTCTAGCGGCAGCCGGCATCATCGGCCTGGGGGCCGCCCTGCTGATCGCCGCGGTACTGCTGTCCACCTATACCTCCGGCAAGATCCGGAAGATCCCGCTCGACATCGACCAGACCCTGGTTTCGGGCGGCACCGGCACCGCGCTGGACCCGGCCTCGCTGTCCGGCGAGAAGTTCGTCGTCGACAAGGACGTGCCGCTGGTCTCCCAGCAGGCCATCACCGTCGAAACCCCGGCCAACGCCCAGGTGGTCACCTTCCAGGTCGGCACCACCGTCCGTCGAACCGACCGCCAGCAGGACAACGGCCTGCTGCTGGCCTTGGTCGACACCGTGACGCTCAACCGCAGCACCGCCGAGGCGGTGTCCGACGACGAGCATCCGGGCGGATCGGTGCAGAAGCCTCGCACCATCGGCGACGAGAAGCCGTCGACCAACATCGCGCTGCCGCACGACGGGCTGTCCTACCGGTTCCCGTTCGACACCGAGAAGAAGTCATACCCGATGTTCGACGCGATCGCCCAGAAGGCGTTCGACGCCAACTACGACGGCGAGGACGACGTCAACGGGCTCAGCACGTACCGGTTCACCCAGAACGTCGGCTACGACGCCGACGGCAAGCTCGTCGATCCGATCAAGTACGCCTCGCTGTACGAGAAGAACGAGGAAGGCGAGGTCACCGCGCGAGCCGGGCTGTGGGGTCTGCCGGGCGATCCGTACGAACCGGTCACGATGACCCGGTACTACGCCGCGCAGCGCACCTTCTGGGTGGACCCGGTGTCGGGCACCATCGTCAAGGAGCAGGAGCACGCCAACCACTACTACTCCCGCGACGCCCTCAAGCCGGAGATGGCCCTGGCCGACTACAAGGTGACCTCGACCGAGCAGACCGTCGAGGAGCAGGTCGCCGCCGCCCGCAGCGAGCGCGATCGGGTGGCGCTGTGGTCGCGGATCCTGCCGATCAGCTTCGGCGCCTCCGGTCTGATCGCCCTGATCGGTGGATTGCTGTTGGGCGCGTTCGCGATTCGCGTCGAGTCGGCGATGTCCGAACCGGGCGAGGACGACAGCGACCTCGATCTCGGGCTGTTCGGCAAGGACGAGACCGGGCCGATGCCCGCCGCCCAGGCCGTCACCGAGAAGATCCCCACCCGGCGGGCCCCCACCGATCATCTCGAGCCCCCTGCAACCGACCGCTAGCCGCTGGGTTCTGCCGGGATACGCCTCGGCGTTGAGCCTCGCGGTGACCGCTCCCCTGCTCGCGCCGGGTTATCTGCTGGTGCGCGATGCGGTTTCCACTCCGCGGTCGTATCTGACCGACGCAGCCCTCGGACTGGGCGAATCCGCGCCTCGTGCAGTTCCCCAGGACGTCGCGATCGCGATGCTCTCGACCGTCGTCGACGGCGGGCTCGTGGTGAAGGCCGTTCTGATCGCCGCCCTGCTGCTGGCCGGCTGGGGCGCGGGCCGACTGGCGGCGCTGCTGCTGCCGGAGGCCGGCCTGCCCGGGCAACTTGTCGCCGCGACGCTGGCGATCTGGAATCCCTATGTCGCCGAACGACTTCTGCAGGGGCACTGGAGCCTGCTACTGGGTTACGGCGCGCTTCCGTGGGTGGCCGCCGCGATGATGCGAAAGAACTGGGCGGCGCTGGTGTTCTGGATGGCGCTGGCCGGGTTCACCCCCACCGGTCTGATGCTGGCGGCGATCGTGGCACTCGTCTGCGCGAGCGGACTTCGGTCGGCTGCCGCGGCGGTGGGCATCGCCGTCGCATCGGCACTGCCCTGGCTGACGGCTTCAGCGCTGGGTAGTGCGCTGAGCCTCGATCAGTCGGCCGGGCTGGCGCCCTTCGCAGCGCGCGCCGAGCCCGGCCTTGGAACATTGGGCAGCCTGGCCGGCCTCGGCGGTCTATGGAACGCCGAGGCCGTACCCCCAACCCGGACAACGCTTTTCGCCGTCTTGGGGACCGTCGTACTGCTGACCGTCGTGGCACTCGGGGTGGCCGCGGCGAGACGGCGGCCCGGGGTCGAGCCGTTACTGATGCTGGCCGGCGCGGCGGTCTTGCTGCCCGCGGCAATGGCCACCGCGCCCGGCCTGGCGGTGCTGCGGGTGATCGTCGAGGCCGTCCCAGGCCTGGCGGTGCTGCGCGACGGGCAGAAGTGGGTGGCGCTGGCGATGCCCGGTTATGCGGTGGCCGGCGCGGGGGCGGTGCTGACCTTGCGGCGCTGGGTGCGCCCCGGCGTCAGCGCGGTGGTGTGCGCGGCCGCGCTGATCGCGGTGCTGCCCGATCTGGCCTGGGGTGTGGGCGGCCGGATCACACCGGTGCGCTATCCGCCGGCCTGGACGGCCGTGGCCGCGCAGATCAACGCCGACCCGATCACGGCGGTGGCACTGCCGCCGGACAGCATGCGCCGGTTCGCCTGGGCCGGCCCGGCGCCGGTGCTCGACCCACTGCCCCGTTGGCTGCGCGCCGAGGTGCTGAGCACCGGTGACCTCGTCGTCGGCGGTCAGACCGTGCCGGGTGAGGGCGCGCATGCCCGCCAGGTGCAAAAGTTGCTGGCCTCGGGGGCCGACAGCGCACAGCTTGCTCGGGCCGGAGTCGGCTGGGTGGTGAACGAAGACGGCATGACGCTGCGACGCATCGGCGGCACGACAGTCGGGGCACCGCAGTGGAAGCGGACGGCGGTGATCCTGGCCCATCTGGTGTGGGCCGGGTTGCTGATCGGCGGTGCGATCAGAATGGCGGCGGCTGGGCGGCTGCGATCTCGGCGATCTGCATCGCCCGGCACCTAGCCCGTTCGGCGTTGATCTCGGCACGCAGCCGTCGTTCCCGTTCGATACGGTCTCGGCGGTCCTCGTCTCGGGACCGTCCCCGGGTGGGCATCGCCAGTCCGCGATTGCCTGCGGGCGGTCCGGTGGCTGGTGCGACATCCGGGTCGCCGGTCGGCGTGGCCAGCGCGGGATAGAGCCCGGCGCCGGCCGCCTCGGTCGTGTATCGGTGACCGGTGGGCGCAGTGAACGTGATTGTGCCGTCGGGAGATTGGCTCTCGGTCCAACCACCGGGACCGCAGTAGAAGGTCTTGACCAGGTGGTGAACACGGCAGTACTGCTTGAGATTAGACGGGTGAGTCCGGCCGACCGGATAGGGCGTCGTATGGTCGATGTCGCACACCGTCGCATCACAGCCGGGCCACCGGCAGGTCAGATCGCGCCAGCGGATGAATTCGGCGAGTGCCGCTGAGGGCCGATACCCGGGCTGAGACTTGTTGCCGGGCAGGGTCAGTGGCTTGAGCTTGGCGGTCGTGGCCTGATTCTTGATGGACTCGGCCGGCTGGATCCCGAAGCCGGGCAGATAGCCCGGCGTGGTGCCGGTGCCGTCGACCGTGGACTGCTCGGCCAGCACGTGGATCACCACAGGTGCCGCCCCGCCGGCGGCCACTGCCGGACATTCCGGGGAACCACAGCCACACATCAGCCGATCGGCGCCCGCGGCCAGCGCGCCGACCGCTTCGCTGCGTCGCTGCATAATGGTGCGCGGGTCGTTCGGGCAGACGGTGGCCGCCAGGGCGTCGAGTCGCTGATCGAAGGCCGCGGCGTCGGTGGCGTGGATATTGGCCCAGATACCGGCCATGCCTGGCGTTGTCGGCTTCACCTCGACGTAGCGGTTCTCCTCGACGTCGGGCGGAACCCGCACGCCATCGGCGTCGAACTTGGCGACCCAGCAGTCGATGCGATCGGCCAGCTTGGGGTTCGACAGTCTCATCCATTTCGGGGTGATGCGGGCCAGTGCGGCGTCGAGGTCGCCGATCGCAGCATCGTCGACATTCGAGGTCCGGTTGATGATCGCCGCCACCATCCGGAAGTCGATATCCCCGGTCGCGAAAATCGCCGCAATCTTGGGAAGGCGTTCCCGCAGTTCACGCGCGTACCGGATCTGGGTGCCGGCCCGGCCACGACTGATGTTCTGTGCGGCCGACACCTCGGCGGCGACCGCCTCGAACGGGTCAACACACCACATCGCGCGCTCTTCCCACTGGACCGCGCGGCGCGCATACAGCTCCCCCACCGCGACAAGCCTGAGGGCGATGGCCGCCGACTCGGCCCGGGCGGCGGCGCCCATGGAGTCGATGACGTCAGCATCGGTTTCGAACATACATTCGATACTGGCAGAAGGGTCCGACAGAAAAGGCAGGCGCTACATCACTCCGCTGACGCGACGCCCGTCGTGCACCGACTCCAGCACCGTGCGCATGGCCGCCGCACTCTGCGGCCAGGAGAACTCCGCACTGCGGGCGGCGGCCTTGGCGCCGAGTTCCTCGCGCAGCACCCGGTCGCCGAGCAGTTGCTCGAGACGGTCGACCAGTTCATCGCGATCGTCGACCAGCACACCGGTCACCCCATCGACCACCGAATCGGTCAGCCCGCCCGAGGACCGGTAGCCGATGGTGGGCACCCCGTGCTGGGCGGCCTCGATGACGGCCAGCCCCCAACCCTCCTTGCGGGAGGGCAGCACATGAACCCAACAGCGTTGCACCACAGCATGTTTGGTCACATCGTCCACGTGACCGTGGAACGTGACGGAGTCCGCGATACCGAGATCATCGGCATGCTGAACCAAGCGGTCCTGCCACCATCCGCCGCCGACGACGTCGAGATGCAGATCCGGCACCCGGGTGCGCAGCACCGCGACGGCGTCGAGGGCGTCCTCGATCTGCTTATGCGGCACCAGCCGGGACAGCACCACCGCGCGTGGGGTCGGCGAACGTTCATCGTCGAGGGTCTGCGGCGGCGCCTCGTCGAGTCCGTTGCGCACCACCGCCACCCGGCCGGCGTCGACGCCGAGGTCGGTCAGATCACGCACTGACGGCAGCGAGACGGTGACGTACTGATTGCGCCGGTGCAGCCGTGGTGAGAGCCGGGACTCGACGAACCAGCCGAACCGGCCGAGGAACCGTCCGGCGACCGGCCACTGATCCCGGTGACAGTGGTGCACCAGCACCACCACCCGGCGGCCGAACGCCAGCCGGGCCAGGAACGGCAGTCCGTTCTGGCTGTCGATCACCACGTCGGGCCGGACGTGCCGCAGCGGGCCGAGCCCGAGCCGGGCGGCGACCATGGCCAGACCCGCCCGGATGTAGACGGTGTGGCGCCCGCCGCCGCGGCTGATGCTGACGCCGTCGACGGTCTCGCGTCGGGACGCGCCGTCGTACCGGGCGGTGCGCAACGTGACGTCGATTCCGGACTGGGCCAGCTGCGAGCCGATCCGCTGCAGGTAGGTCTCGCTGCCCCCGCCCTGCGGATGGCCGGTGTCGCGCCAGCACAGCAGCAGCACGGAGCGAACGGGACCGGACATTCGGGCCAGCGTATCCCCTAGGCTGGATCTGATGGCCGTCACCGACCTGTTAGCCCAGCGTGCGACCCTGAAGAGGTCGGTCCGACTGCTCGGGGAGTTCCGTTACGAACAGAGCGATCCGGCGCGTTTCTACGGCGCACTGGCCGAGGACACCGCCGCCATGGTCGGCGACCTGTGGGGTGCGCGTCCGGCCGGCACCCTCCTCGACGTCGGCGGCGGTCCCGGATATTTCGCCGCCGCGTTCACCGATGCCGGCTGGAACTACATCGGGGTGGAACCCGATCCCGGCGAGATGCACGCGGCGGGCCGGGTCGAGCGCACCGGGCCGGGCACGTTCGTCCGGGCCTCCGGACTCGCCCTGCCGTTCGCGGATCGCAGCGTCGACGTCTGCCTGTCGTCGAATGTCGCCGAACACGTCTCCCGACCGTGGCAGTTGGGCGAGGAGATGTTGCGGGTCACCCGGCCGGGCGGCCTGGCGATCCTGTCCTACACGGTGTGGCTGGGTCCGTTCGGCGGTCACGAGACCGGGCTGTGGCACTACCTGGGCGGGGCGCGTGCAGCGCAGCGCTACACCCGTAAGAACGGGCGGCGGCCGAAGAACGACTACGGGTCGTCGTTGTTCGCGGTGTCGGCCGCAGACGGTCTGCGATGGGCGCGGTCAACCGGTGCCCTGGTGGCCGCTTTCCCCCGCTACCACCCGCGCTGGGCGTGGAAATTGACCGCTGTGGCGGGAGTTCGCGAGTTCCTGGTCAGCAACCTGGTGCTGGTGTTGTCACCCCGGAACTGAAACCTGTTCTCGTCGGCTCCCCGTCGGTAATGTGACCTGCATGACACAGACTGCGTACAAGACCGAATACGACAAGCTGTTCATCGGCGGCAAGTGGGTCGAGCCGTCCACCTCCGAGGTCATCGAGGTGCACTCGCCGGCCACCGGCGAACTCGTCGGCAAGGTGCCGATGGCCGCGGCCGCCGACGTCGACGCCGCCTGTGCTGCGGCCCGCAAGGCCTTCGACGAGGGCCCGTGGCCCCGGATGACTCCGCAGGAACGTCAGGCGGTGATCGCCAACGCGGTCAAGGTGATCGAGGACCGCGCCGACGAGTTCAAGTTCCTGCTCAAGGCCGAGACCGGTCAGCCGCAGCTGATCGTCGACATGATGCAGTACGGCGCGGCGCTGTCCGGGCTGCAGTTCTACGCGAGTGCCGCGGACAAGTTCACCTGGTCCGACATCCGCGACGGTATCTACGGCCAGACCCTGGTGCTGCGCGAGCCCATCGGTGTGGTGGGCGCGGTGGCGGCCTGGAACGTGCCGATGTTCCTGGCGTGCAACAAGCTTGGGCCGGCTCTGCTGGCCGGCTGCACCGTGGTGCTCAAGCCTGCCGCGGAAACCCCGTTGAGCGTCAACGCACTGGCGGACGCCTTCGCCGCGGCCGGGCTGCCCGAGGGCGTGCTGTCGGTGGTGCCCGGCGGCCCGGAGACCGGCCGCGCGCTGACCGCCAATCCGAACGTGGACAAGTACACCTTCACCGGTAGTTCCGCGGTCGGCAAGGAGGTCGGCAAGCTCGCCGCCGACAAGCTCAAGCCGTGCACGCTCGAACTCGGCGGCAAGTCGGCGGCGATCATCCTCGAGGACGCGGACCTGGACTCGTCGCTGCCGATGCTGCTGTTCGCCGGGCTGATGAACTCCGGTCAGGCCTGTGTGGCGCAGACCCGGATTCTGGCGCCGCGGTCACGCTACGACGAGATCGTGGAGAAGATCGGTGCGGCGGTGGCCGCGATGCCGGTCGGACTGCCCGACTCCCCGGGAGCGGTGATCGGACCGCTGATCAGCGCGAAGCAGCGCGAGCGCGTCGAGAGCTACATCGAGAAGGGCAAGCAGGAGGGTGCGCGCCTGGTCACCGGCGGCGGACGGCCGGAGGGTCTGGACAGCGGATATTACGTGCAGCCAACGGTTTTCGCGGATGTGGACAACTCGATGACGATCGCGCAGGAGGAGATCTTCGGTCCGGTGCTGTCGGTGATCCCCTACGAGACCGAGGACGACGCGGTGCGCATCGCCAACGACTCGGACTACGGCTTGGCCGGCAGTGTGTGGACCACCGACTTCGACAAGGCGATCGAGATTGCGTCGAAGATCCGCACCGGCACCTACGCGGTGAACATGTACGCCTTCGACCCGTGCGCACCGTTCGGCGGCTACAAGAACTCCGGGATCGGACGGGAGAACGGCCCGGAGGGCATCGACGAGTACGTCGAGCACAAGAGCGTGCTGCTGCCGTTCGGCTACACGCCGAAGATCTAGAAGACGATCCGGACGATCATCTCGGCGACCGCGGCCGGCTTCTCGACACCGTCGATCTCGATGGTGTGCTTCACGGTCAGGTCCGCGGCGGTTTCCTTGGCGGCGACCTCGGCCAGTTCCGAGCGCACCCGGATGCGGCTGCCCACCGGGACGGGGTTGAGGAAGCGCACCTTGTTGAGGCCGTAGTTGATGGCCAGCTTGGCGTTCTCGACGCGGAAGTTGTCCTTGCTCAGCGCGGGCACCAGCGACAGGGTGAGGAACCCGTGCGCGATCGGAGCCTTGTAGGGGCTTTCCTTCTTGGCCCGCTCCACGTCGATGTGGATCCACTGGTGGTCGCCGGTGACGTCGGCGAAGTCGTTGACCCGCTGCTGGTCGATCTCCAGCCAGTCACTGACGCCGAGCTCCCGGCCAACCAGTGCATTCGCGTCCTCGATGGATTTGATGACCTGCATGGATACCCAGCCTCCCTGGTCGACTATGGCCCGAATCATACAAATGCCGCGTCGCCGGACTGTGACGAGATCGACCGTGTCGCGGCTTGCCGCCCCTGGCTGCCATAACTATGGTTACGGTCATAGTTTCGCCCAAGGAAGGAGGCTACCGATGTGGCTGGTTGAGTTGAACTTCGCCGGTTGCCGGATTCGCCGCTGGGCCGAAAAGCGCCGGCACCTGATCGCGCCGGATCCGCGGTCGTTCACCCCCCGCGAGCTTGAGCCGGTGGGCTCGACGCGCGCCGCTTCCTAGCGTGACCACCCGCACCCGGGGCGCGACGCGGACCACCATGCTGGTCAGCGCGGTCGAGGTCCTGCGGGAGCGCGGAGCCGCCGGACTGACCATCGACGCCGTGCTGGAACGCAGTGGTGCCCCCCGCGGATCGGTGTATCACCACTTCCCCGGCGGTCGCAGCCAGATCCTCCGCGAGGCGCTGCAGTTCGCCGGCGCGGAGATCACCGCGCAGGTAGACCAAGCCGCCGATGTCAGCGCCATCGCACTGCTTCGGCAGATCGTCGCGTTGTGGAGCGATGTCCTGGTCGACAGCGACTACACCGCCGGAAGTCCGGTGCTCGCCGCCGCACTGGGCTGGGGTCAGGACGAACAGGAACTCACCGCGGTCGCGGCCGACATCTTCCGTCGCTGGCGCGATGCGGCCCGGGCGGCATACGTCCGCCAGGGCCTGTCGGCCACCGAGGCGACCGGTCTGGCGCACACCACCATCGCCGCCCTGGAGGGTGCGGTGGTGCTGAGCCGATCGATGCGCAGCCTCGACCCGCTCAATGACGTCGCCCGCGAATTGGAGTTCCTGATCAAGGCCCGCGAGTTCGTCGCCCGGGAGCTCCGATGATCGACCCCGAGACACCGATCCCGGTGTTACGCCGGTTCAACGTCAAAACGCTCGAACAGGACTACGACGATTGCACGGTAGTCGCGTCAATGCCGTTGGGCGGCATGCGAAATCCCCTGACCGGACTGCCCTCGGTCGCCGGGCTGGCCATCCTGGTCGACGATGTCGCGGGCCGGGCCAACTTCTTCCGGCGCGGCCGCGGACAGTGGACGGTCTCCAGCGAATTGACCGTCGAGCTGAACCCTGACGCCGCCGAGAGCCTGCTGGCCTCACCCGATGAGCCGGTGATCGCCAGCGCGCGGCCACTCGGGCTGGCGGGTCCCCCGTTGCTCGCCGTCTGCACGCTGACCCACTGCGGAGCAGTCATCGGCGGCGGCACGGTGCACACCATGCCGGTCAACGCCGGTCCCGGCGGTCCGCGGCGAATCGCTGACGATCCGATAGCCGGCGACCTGAATGCCTCACTGGCCCAGTTGATGGCCGTCGATCCACTGCCCGTCGAGGACGGGATCCACCGCCTGCACCAACGGACCGACCCGATGATCAACAACCTCCTCGGCATCGTGCACGGCGGAGTCAGCAGCGCCGGATTAGAACTGGTCGCCTCAGCGGCGATCAACTCCGCCGGCGCCGATCAGCCGATGCGAACCGCCTCGATTCGGGTGAACTTCCTGCGGCCGTTCGTCGCCGGTGCACAATCGGTTTATGCGGGAACAGCTCTGCGGGTCGGGCGAAGCTACGCCGTCGGTGACGCCCGGGCGGTGGGCGACGACGGAAAGGTCGCCGTCATCGCGCGGGTCACGGGCTATCGGTGAGCATGGCTGACTCCGCCGAGAGCTATGCCGCGCTCTGCGTGAACGAGCCCGAACTGGCGGCACTGCGCGGCCGGCTCCGGGAGTTCCTGGCGGCCGACCGTGACGAGTTCGGCTGGCGACCGTCGGTGGACGCCTGGTTGTCCAGTTGGGACGAGGGGTTCAGCGCACGACTGGGCGATGCGGGCTTCCTCGGTCTGACCATCCCCGAGCAGTACGGCGGACACGGGCTGGGCCATCTGCACCGCTATGTCGTCACCGAGGAACTACTGGCCGCCGGGGCCCCGGTGGCCGCGCACTGGATCGCCGACCGGCAGGTCGGCCCCGGCCTGCTGTCCTACGGCACCGAGGAGCAGCGCCGGCGGATCCTGCCGAGAATCGCTGCGGGGCGGTACTTCTCGGCGATCGGGATGAGTGAACCGCAGGCCGGCTCCGATCTTGCCGCCGCCGCCGCCCGGGCGACCCGGACCGACGGCGGCTGGGTGCTCTCCGGCATGAAGGTGTGGACCAGTGGTGCGCATCTGTCCCATCAGATCGTGGTTCTGGCCCGGACCAGTCCACTTGACCCGCAACGCCGGCACGCCGGCTTCAGCCAGTTCATCGTTCCGACCGATTCACCCGGCGTCACGATCAGTCCGATTGTGCTGATGTCGGGCGAGCACCATTTCAACGAGGTCACCTTCGACGAGGTGTTCATCGACGACACCAATCTGCTCGGCGAGGTCGGCGACGGCTGGCATCAGGTCACCGCCGAACTGTCCTTCGAGCGCAGCGGACCGGAGCGGATCCTGACCACCGCGCCACTGCTGACCGCGTTACTGCGGTCGCTGAGCACGCAGAACGACGTCGACGACCACACCGCCGCCGCCGTGGGCGACCTGATGGCCCGGCTGATCTCACTGCGCCAGCTGTCGGTGTCGGTGGCCCGGGCACTCGCCGACGGCCGGTCACCGGTGAATGAAGCCGCACTGGTCAAGGACCTCGGCACCCGGTTCGAGCAGGAATCGGTGGAACTGGCCGGCGGACTGCTGTCCTATGTCTCCGCCGATACCGAGGGCCGGGCCGAAGTGGCGACGCTGCTGGCCGCCGGACAGTTGCATGCCCCACTCTTCACGCTGCGCGGCGGCACCAACGAGGTGCTGCGCGGGATGGTGGCCCGAGGGATGGGGTTGCGATGAGCGCTTGCGCCAAGAGCGGAGTGCACCGATGAGCGTCCTGAGCGGCGGCGTATTCGGCAGCGCCACAGACGATCTCACCGATCTGCGGAATCTGGTCGACGAGATCGGGGCACGGTCCTTCGCGGAACGGATCGGGGGACGGTCGCTGCCCGATGCGTTCGACGCCACCGCCTGGCGTCATCTCGAGGAAGCCGGCCTCACCCGGCTGTCCAGCGCCCCGGAGTCCGGAGGCGGTCCGGTCGAGGCCGCCGTGGTGCTGCGGTCACTCGCCCGCCACGCCGTGTCCGTGCCGGTGGCCGAGACTGACGTGCTGGCCGGCTGGCTGGCCGCCCGAGCGGGCCTCGAAGTGCCGGAGGCCGGCCCACTGACCGTGGCCACCGAACTCGATGCAGTGCCCTATGCGAGCGAGGCGGCCGCTGTCGTGCTGGCCCTGCCGGACGGTGAGCGGCTACGCGCCGCTGTGCGCACCCCGGCGGATCTGTCGATCACCAAGGGGCACAACGCCGGCGGCGAACCCCGCGACACGGTGGCGACACCCGGCGATGGATTCGTCACGGTCGACGCCGCGACGGAACTCACCCGGCGCGGCGCATGGGCGCGCTGCGTTCAGACGATCGGCGCCCTGGATGCCGCCGTCGAGTTCTCCGTCGCGCACACCCGCGAACGCGAGCAGTTCGGCCGTCCGCTCAGCGCCTTCCAGTCCGTCCAGCACACGCTGGCCGGTATGGCCGGTGAGGTGGAGCGCGCGAGGGCCGCGACGGATCTGGCCGTCGCCGCGGCCGCCGACCATGGTTTCGGCAGCGATCAGACCGATTTCGCGGTCACGGTCGCGAAAGTGACTCTGGGACAGGTGGTGCCGACGGTGATCACCGCCGCGCATCAGCTGCACGGCGCCATCGGGGTGACGATCGAGCACCGGCTGTGGTTGGCCACCATGCGCGCCCGTAGCTGGATCGGCGAGTTCGGCGACAACGCCCACTACGCGCGCCGGCTCGGCCGGCTGGCGCTGAACACCGACGATCCGTGGACACTGGTCGTAGACGGCGCCTAGCTGCCCGTCCAATTCGGCGGCCGCTTCTCAGCGAAGGCGATCGCGCCTTCCTTGGCGTCCTTGGAGCCGAACACCGGCATGATGATCGCCATCTGCTCGCGCCACTGGTTCTCAGGCGTCCAGCCGCGCGATTCCACGATCACCCGCTTGGTTGCCGCAACCGCGAGCGGGCCGTTGGCGGTGATCCGCTCGGCCAGCGCGATGGCCTGCTCCAGCGCCTGTCCGGGCTCTGCCAGAACGTTGACCAGCCCCAGCTCATGAGCCCGTTCGGCGGGGAGGTTCTCGCCGGTCAGCGCCAGTTCCATCGCGATGGCGTACGGGATGCGCTGCGGGAGGCGCAGCAGCCCGCCGCCGGCGGCCACCAGTCCACGCTTGACCTCGGGGATGCCGAACGCCGAATTGCGGGCGGCGACGATGAGGTCGGTCGCCAGCGCCAGCTCTGTACCGCCGGCCAGGGCATAGCCCTCGACCGCGGCGATGAGCGGTTTGGCGGGCGGCCGCTCGGTGAACCCGAGACCGCGACCCTTGACTGCCACGTTCTCGCCACGGGCGAAGGCCTTGAGATCCATTCCGGCGCAGAATGTTCCACCCGCTCCGGTCAGAACCCCGACCGACAGACCGGGGTCCTCGTCGAGGGCGTCCATCGCGGCTGCCAGAGCATGGCTCACCGCGGCATTGACGGAGTTCTTAGCCTCCGGCCGGTTGATGGTGATGATCAGGATGCGGCCGCGCTTCTCGGTGAGGACGGCTTCTTCAGGACTGGACTCAGCGCTCATAGCAAGGATCGTAATAATGGCCGTTATGCGACCTGACAAGAACGGCTCCGAGGACATCAACCCGGAGCTGCGGCGGGTCGCCCGGTTCGTCCCGCGCCAGATCGTCCGCCCGTGGTCGCTGCCGCTGCTGAAGCGGATGCCCGTCATGCTGCGCACGGCTACTTCCGATGGTGTCGAGGTGCTGACCCTGCCGTCGGGCGCCGGTGTCCGGCTCTACCGGCCGGCCGGCGCTACCTCCGCGACCCCTGCGCTGCTGTGGATTCACGGCGGCGGGTACCTGATCGGCAGCCCGGAGCAGGACGACATGCTGTGCCGGCGTTACGTCGAGCGACTCGGCATCGTGGTCGCGGCGGCCCGGTACCGGCTCGCGCCGGAGAACCCGTACCCGATCCCGCTGGAGGACTGCTACAGCGTGCTCACCTGGCTGGCCGGCCTGCCCGGGGTCGATCCGGACCGGATCGCGATCGGCGGCGCCAGTGCGGGCGGCGGGCTCACCGCGGCACTGGCATTCCTGGCCCGCGACCGCGGCGACGTCACCCCGGTCCTTCAGGTGCTGTCCTATCCGATGCTGGACGACCGCACCACCGACCCGGCCCTCGACGCGCCCGGATTCCGGTTGTGGAACGCCGCCAGCAACCGGATCGGCTGGACCTCCTATCTGGGCGGCGCGGATCCCGCGATGGCGGTGCCGGCCCGGCGCACCGATCTCGCCGGCCTGCCGCCGGCCTGGCTGGGGGTCGGAACACTGGACCTCTTCCACGACGAGGACCTCGCCTACGCCGCGCGCCTCAACGCCGCGGGTGTGCCCTGCGAGGTGCACGAGGTTCCCGGCGCCTTCCACGGCTTCGACGGCATCGCGCCCAAGGCACCGATCTCGCAGGCTTATTTCGACAGCACGTGCGCCGGTCTGAGTCGCGCACTGGGAAAGGGCTGATCCGATGTCACTCGCACTGACCAGGGAACAGGGCGACCTCCGCGACGCGGTCGCCGATCTGCTGACCAAGCGATCCCCGGAGGCCGAGGTGCGGCGCCTGATGGCCGCGAAGTCCGGGTATGACGACGCCGTCTGGGCCGAACTGGCCGGGATGGGTCTGCTCGGGCTGACCATCCCCGAGGAGTTCGGCGGCGCGGGCGCGGGATCGGCGGAACTGGCCGTGGTCTGCGAGCAGATGGGCCGGTCCCTGCTGTGCGCGCCATACCTGTCGACGGCGGTCCTCACTCCGTATCTGCTTGCAGCCCTTGACGACACCGCCGAGTGCGCCGAGGTTCTCCCGCGGATCGCCGCGGGAGATCTGATCGCCACCGTGGCCTTCGCCGAGGCCGGATCGGCCCGTCCGGCAGAGCATCCGGGCACCACCGCCACCGAGGACGACGGCTGGCGGCTCTCCGGCGAGAAGACCTACGTGCTTGACCCGGAAGCCGCAGGACGCTTCTACGTCTACGCTGAAACCGGATCGGGCACAGGTATTTTCGCCGTCGACAGCGGTGCGCCGGGCCTCGCGGTCTCCGCCCTGGACACCATCGACCGGACCCGCCGGCAGGGCCGCCTCGTCCTCGACAACACGCCCGCCCGGCTGATCGGGACAGCGGCGACCGGACTGGCCGCGCTGAACACCGCCCTCGACCGCGCGGCGGTCGCCCTGATCGCCGAACAGGCCGGCGGGGCCATGCACGCCATGCAGATGGGTACCGATTACGCCCGTACCCGTTTCCAGTTCGCCCGGGCGATCGGCAGCTTCCAGGCGGTCAAGCACATGTGTGTAGACATGCTGTTGGAGGCGCAATCGGCGGTGTCGGCGAGCCGGCATGTCGCGACGGCCTTCGACGCCGCCGAGCCCGACCGGATCACCGATCTTGCTCTGGCACAGGCGTATTGCTCGGATGCATATGTGTCCGTGGCTGCCGCCAACATCCAGGTCCACGGCGGCATCGGATTCACCTGGGAACATCCGGCCCATCTGTATCTACGCAGGGCGCGAACCGACGCCCAGATCTTCGGTGACCCGGCCTGGCACCGGGAGCGTTACGTAACCCTTCGAGAGGAGAGCTGATGACCGAGGCGATCCGCACCGAGGTCCGGCAGTGGCTGGCGGAGAACTGGGAGCCGGGGCTTGACCGGGCGCAGTGGTCCCAGCGGGTGTTCGACGCCGGCTGGTCGGCGCCGAGTTGGGAACCGCAGTGGGGCGGCCGCGGACTCAACGACGCCGAATCCCGCGTCGTGGCCCAGGAGTTCGCCGAGGCGGGCGCGCGCGGCACCGGGATGGACCGCTCCGATCTGCTCGCCTGCACCATCCACGACCTGGGTACCGACGAGCAGAAGCGGCGGCTGATCCCGCCCTCGGTGCGCGGTGAGACGCGGTGGTGCCTGCTCTACAGCGAGCCCGGCGCAGGTTCGGATCTGGCCGGTCTTCGCACCCGGGCCGAGCGAGACGGCGACGACTGGGTGGTGAACGGGCAGAAGGTCTGGACGTCGTTCGCCAAGACCGCCGACTACGGACTGCTGATCGCGCGCACCGACCCGGATGTGCCCAAGCACAAGGGGATCAGCTTCTTCATCTTCCCGATGCGTCAGCCCGGGGTGGAGGTGCGGCCGATCCACCAGATCACCGGCGAATCGGAGTTCAACGAAGTCTTCATCACCGACGCTCGGGTGCCGCACGCCAATCTGGTCGGTGAGCCCGGCGGCGGATGGTCGGTGCTGCAACTCGCACTGGCCTACGAGCGGCGACTGATGGGCGACCTGGCCCGCACCTCCAAGGCCAACCGGGACCTCAAGCCCGATGCCGACAGCCTGATCGGGATGGCCCGCGCAGCGGGCCGGCTGGCCGACTCGTTCCTCCGCCAGGAGATCGCCCGGGTCGAGGGCTACGCGGCGGTGAACCGATGGAACACCAAGCGCGCCAAGGCGACCTCGGATCGCGCCGAGGCGGCAACCCTGCTGGCGCTGGGCAAGATCGCGATGTCACGGATCCTGCACGAGACCGCGCGGGTGCAGACCGGGATCGTCGGACCGGAGTCGATGCTGGCCGGACCGGACAACCCGGTCGGCGACGCGGTGACGTTCCGCACGCTCAACGCGTACTTCACCTCGATCGGCGGCGGCACCGACCAGATCCAGCGCAACATCGTCGGCGAACGGGTGCTCGGCCTGCCGAAGGAACCGGAACCGTTCAAGGACACCGCGTTCCGTGACCTGCCCGCCGGCGGCTGATTCAGCGCAGGTGCAAGGGGTCCTCGCCCCAGGCGATCCTGATGTCGGCGTCGATGTCATTCCTGATCTTGTCGCGGTGGTCGATGACCAGACAGGCCCGGTCGGCGGCCTGATACGGCGTCCAGTCCGGCTCACCGGGCAGACCCGACGGCTTGGCCGTCGCCGCGAAGTTCGTCCACCTGGCGCGGATCCGCTTGGATACCGCCTTGGCTCCCTTGACACCGCCGAGCTTGAGCGTCATGTCCTGCGATGACCCGAGAGTGCCCCAGACATAAGGCAATTCGGTGGCATGCGCGGCGCCGATCAGCAGCGCCTTCATCAACGGCGACGCGTAGTCGAACCGGTACAGGTACACCGGCGCCACGGTGTTGTGGCCTTCGGCCAGCCACACCGAGGGCATCCGGAACCCGACGTCGCTGGCGATGCTCACGCCGCGGGCCGCCCCCTTCTTACCGGCGTATGCCGAGCTGAGTTGCTCCTCGGTCGGCAGCTGAAGGTCGGGCTGCTCGCCGGCGATCTGATTGAACATCGAGGTGATCGCGCGCGGGGTGATCGGCATCAGCGGTGAGCGCATCAGCCGGAACAGTGCGGCCTCGTTGCGGTTGGTGCCGATGATCAGCGGAACCGGATGCGTTCTGCCCTCCCGGGCCAGTTTCACCGGGTAGTCGGTCAGCAGGTCGCCGTCGACGATCGGCACGAAGGCCAGCGCGCCCGGATTGCGGACCGGCACTTCGTCGAACACCTTCTTGGTGACCGCGATCAGCGCCTCCACCGGCACCTCGGCGAGCCGATGTTCCTCGCCCGCACCGATCTGGAGGTAATCCATCACCTCGTCGGTGACAAGCTGGGCACGACTGCGGTCGTACACCGAGGTGACCGGCGAGCTCTGCGCGATGGCCGCGGAGAAGAGGCCCTGCGCCTGCGGCACCGCCAGCAGCGTGGTCACGATTCCCGCACCGGCCGATTCGCCGAACAACGTCACCCGCTCCGGGTCGCCGCCGAACGCGGCGATGTTCTCCCGGACCCAGCGCAGCGCGGCCAGCACGTCACGCAGTCCGACGTTGGTGTCGCAGCCGGGCAGGTCCAGGAACCCGAAGGCCCCGAGCCGGTAGTTGAGCGTCACGACGATCACGTCACCGCCGGCGGCCAGCCGCCCGCCGGAGTAGTACGGCTGGCTGCTCGAGCCGAGCACGTAGGCACCCCCGTGCACCCACACCATGACGGGCTTGCCGGCCCCCGGCTGGGTGCCCGGCGGAGCCCAGACGTTCAGGGTCAGGCAGTCCTCGTCCTGTCCGGCGCCGAGGTTCATCGGGAAGTTGGGCACCGGCGGTTGCGGGCAGACCTTGCCGTAGGCGGTTGCGTCGGCCGGTTCGGTCCAGGGCTGCGGCGGCCGGGGCGCGCGGAAGCGCAATTCGCCCAGCGGCGGTGCGGCGTAGCGCACGCCCTTCCACACCGCTGACCGGCCGTCGTCGGTCCCACGCACCGGGCCGTAGGCCGTCTCAGCAACGGGTTGATCGGTGGTCATCCGGCTCTCTCCATGTGTCTGGCGTTCGCTTCAAGGTTACCCGTCGGTAATCCGCCGGCTAGAAGTGCAGCGCCGTGAAACGCCAGTCCAGCACCGGATTCCCGGCGTTTTCTCCGTCGGCGTAGACCTGTGAGCGCAGGGTCAGCACCCCACCGCGGTCACCGGGCAGCGGGTCAGCCGACTCGACGCGCAGTTCGCTGTGAAGGGTGTCACCTTCGTGGACCGGGCCGAGGTGCTCGCAGGACTGCCAGCCCAGCACCGTCACCAGATTCGGCAACAGCCGGGTGGCCTGGGCCAGCGCCAGCCCGATGGTGTGACCGCCGTAAACCAGCCGTCTGCCGCCGGCTCTCGCATCGTGATGGGTGGCGGCGATGTTGAGGGTCAGCCGGGCAAGTTCGGGAGCGCAACTGACGACGTCGCCGGTGCTGCGCAACACCGATCCGGCGATGTCCGGATAGAAGTGCGGCCCGGGTACCCGGGCCCGGAAGGCCGCGGCGTTCCAGTGCGCGGTCGGGTCGGCGGGCGCGGCGTCGGCGCCGATCTCCGAGAGGTCGTCGGCGTGCCTGGTGTCGCGGGGCGCAGATGGACTCAGTGGCAGCATCGCGCAGCGATGGAAGTCGAGCACCAACCGGCCCACCTGGTCGATGGTGGTCATCCGCAACGCGGCCAGGCCGGTCGCGGAACTGCTGTTCTGCTTGAGTCCCACCACCTCGGTGCGGGTGAACAGGGTGTCGCCGATCACCGGGAAGCGGTGGAACGTCAGTCCCCGGTAGAACAGGTTCGCCTTGACCCGCTGTGTCACCAGTGTCGACTGACCGATCGCCACGTCGCACACCAGCGCCGGGTGCGCCAGCGCGCCAGGAACCCCGGTCACGGCGTGCGCCAGTTCCGTGTCGAGTGCCAGCCGCAACCGGTCACCGAGGATCCCCTGATGGGCCGCGGCGACGCCGGAGGTCAGCGTCATCGACGGGGCCCAGTCGAAGACCTGCCCGTGCACCAGGTCGTCGAAGTAAGGGCCACCGGGTTCACCGCCACCGATGTGGCCGTAGAGCGTCACTGTGCCACCGTAGACCGTGGCACCATCAGCGCTGTGACAACGTAATGCCATGCCGGATCTCAATGACGAAGAGACACTTCTGGTGCAAACGGTGCGGGCATTCGTTGATCGTGAGGTCAAGCCGACGGTCCGCGACGTCGAGCACGCCAACACCTATCCGCACGACTGGATCGAGCAGATGAAGCGGATCGGCATCTTCGGGTTGGCGATCAGCGAACGCCACGGCGGTTCCCCGGTGTCGATGCCCTGCTACGTCGAGGTGACGCAGGAGCTGGCTCGCGGCTGGATGAGCCTGGCCGGCGCGATGGGCGGGCACACCGTGGTGGCCAAACTGCTGGAGACCTTCGGCACCGACGAGCAGAAGCAGGCGTACCTGCCGCGGATGGCCACCGGGGAACTGCGGGCCACCATGGCGCTCACCGAACCCGGGGGCGGATCGGATCTGCAGAGCATCACCACCTCTGCCCGGCGCGACGGCGATGAGTGGGTGATCAACGGTGCGAAGACCTGGATCACCAACGCGCGCCGATCCGGGCTGATCGCACTGCTGTGCAAGACCGATCCGCACGCGCAACCGCGTCACACCGGCGTCTCGGTGCTGCTGATCGAGTCGCCTCGTGCCGGCCTGGAGATCTCCCGCGATCTACCCAAGCTCGGTTACAAGGGTGTCGAGTCGTGCGAGCTGGCGTTCACCGACTGCCGGGTACCGGCCACCGCGGTGCTCGGCGGCGAGCCCGGCAAGGGATTCACCCAGATGATGAAAGGCCTTGAGACAGGGCGCATTCAGGTCGCCGCCCGGGCACTCGGAGTGGCGACCGCCGCACTGGAGGATGCGCTGGCCTACGCCCAGACCCGGGAGAGCTTCGGACAGCCGATCTGGCGACATCAGTCGATCGGCAACTATCTCGCGGACATGGCCACCACGCTCACCGCCGCCCGGCAGTTGACCCGGTATGCCGCGGAACGCTACGACAGCGGCGAGCGCTGCGACATGGAGGCCGGCATGGCCAAGCTGTTCGCCTCGGAGGCGGCGATGGAGATCGCACTGAATGCGGTGCGCATCCACGGTGGTTACGGCTACTCGACCGAATACGACGTCGAACGCTATTTCCGGGATGCGCCGCTGATGATCGTGGGCGAGGGCACCAACGAGATTCAGCGCAATGTCATCGCGGCGCAGTTGATCACGAGGGGCGGAATCTAGCCGCCGTACTTCGTGATCAGACTCTGCTTGTAGAGCTTGCCGGTGTCGGTGCGCGGAAGCGCTTCCTCGAATGAGATCGAGCGCGGACACTTGTAGTGCGCCAAGCGTTCCCGGAGCCAGACAAGCAGTTCCTCGGCCAGTTCCTCAGAAGCCTCGGCATGGTCGACCAGTTGTACCGCACCCTTGACCGACTGACCCATATCGTCGTCCGGGATGCCGAAGACCGCGGCGTCCATCACCCGGGGATGGGTGACAAGCAGGTTCTCGGCTTCCTGCGGGTAGATGTTCACTCCGCCGGAGATGATCATGTGATGGCGCCGGTCGGTGAGGTAGAGGAAGCCCTCGTCGTCGAGGTAGCCGACATCCCCGACCGTGCGCCAGCCGTGCCTGCTGGTGGACTCGGCAGTCTTCTCGGGATCGTTGAGGTACTCGAACTGGACGTCGGACTCGAAGTAGATCTCACCCGGCTCGCCCGCGGGCAGCTCGTTGCCGTCCTCGTCGAGGATGTGGACCGTTCCGATCAGTGCACGGCCGACGGAGCCCGGGTGGGTCAGCCAGTCCTCGGCCGTGATCAGGGTGAAGCCGTGCCCTTCCGAGGACGCGTAGTACTCGTCGACGATCGGCCCCCACCAGTCGATCATCTGCTTCTTGATCTCGATCGGGCACGGTGCCGCAGCGTGCATCACCCGCTGCAGACTCGACATGTCGTACGACTTCCGAACCGCCTCAGGCAGTTTCAGCATCCGGGTGAACATCACCGGGACGAACTGACCGTGGGTGACGCGGTGCTTGGCGATCGCGTCGAGGGTTCCCTCGGCGTCGAAACGCTCAAGTACGACGACCGGGATGCCCGCGGCCTGCATGCACGTCGACCACACGTTCGGCGCGGTGTGATAGAGCGGCGCCGGGCTCAGGTAGATGCCGTCGGGGTTGGCCCAGAACGCGACGATGGCGCCCAGTGGTGAGCCGGCCTCGGCCGGAAGAACGTGGCGCAGTTGGCGTTTGATGCCCTTGGGGCGGCCCGTGGTGCCCGACGAATACTGCAGCAGGTCGCCCTCGATCTCATCGTCGATGGGCGTAACGGGTTGGCCGGCAACGCATTCGGGATAGCTCTGCCAGCCGGCCAGCGAGCCGTTGGCGATCAGACGCAGTTCCGGGAGGCCGTTGGGCAACTCGGCGGCCAGACCTTCGAGGACCGGGCGCAGTGCAGCGGATCCCACGATGGCCTTGGCGGCGCTGTTGTCGATGATGTAGGCGGCCTCGGCCGCGGTCAGGTGGCTGTTGATCGGCACGTAGTACAGGCCCGCGCGCCGCGCAGCCCACACCACGACGTGGTAGTGCGCGTTGTTCTCCATGAGGATCGCCACAGCGTCGCCCTCGCGAAGTCCGGCGGCGCGGAAGGCATGCGCCAGTTGGTTTGCCCGGGCTTCCATTTCACCGAAGGTGACCACGTCCCCGGAGGGGTACATGATGACCGCGGGTTTGTCGGGCGCGGCCTCGGCATGCTCGCGGATCTGCATACCCGGATTCAGACCTCGTTCAGACGCTGCTTGAGAGCCTCGAACTCGTCGCGCAAACCGGTCGGCAGACGCTCGCCGATGAAGGAGAACCACTCCTCGATCTGCGGCAGTTCCGCACGCCACTCATCGGCTTTGACGGCCAGCGCCTCGGCGACGTCGGTCTGGTCGACGTCCAGGCCGCTGAGATCGAGATCACCGGCGCCCGGCACCGTGCCGATCGGGGTGGACACCCCGTTCGCGGTGCCTTCGACCCGTTCGACGATCCACTTGAGCACCCGGCTGTTCTCACCGAATCCGGGCCACAGGAAGCGGCCGTCGTCACCACGGCGGAACCAGTTGACGAAGAAGATCTTCGGCATCTTGGACTCGTCGGCGTTCTTGGCCAGGTCCATCCAGTGCTGGCAGTAGTCGCCGACGTTGTAGCCCATGAAGGGCAGCATGGCCATCGGGTCGCGGCGGATGGCGCCGACCTTGCCCTCGGCCGCGGCGGTCTGCTCACTGCCCAGCGTTGCGCCGATGAAGACACCGTGGTGCCAGTCGCGGGCCTGGGTCACCAGCGGCACCGTCGTCTTGCGGCGGCCACCGAACAGGATCGCCGAAATCGGCACACCCTGCGGATCGTCCCACTCCGGGGCCAGCGTCGGACACTGCGACATCGGGGTGCAGTACCGCGAATTCGGATGGGCCGCAGGCTGATCCGAGTCCGGCGTCCAGTCGTTGCCCTTCCAGTCGATCAGGTGCTCAGGCTCGCCCTCAAGACCCTCCCACCACACGCCGCCGGTGTCGGTCAGCGCCACGTTGGTGAAGACGGTGTTGCCGGCGGCGACGGTCTTCATCGCGTTGGGGTTGGAACTCCAGTTGGTTCCGGGCGCGACGCCGAAGAAGCCGAACTCCGGATTGACCGCGTACAGCCGGCCGTCCTTGCCGAACCTCATCCAGGCGATGTCGTCGCCGACGGTCTCGGCACGCCAGCCCGGAATGGTCGGCTGCAACATCGCCAGGTTGGTCTTGCCGCAGGCCGACGGGAAGGCGGCGGCGATGAAGTACGACTTGTTCTCCGGGGAGATCAGCTTGACGATCAGCATGTGCTCGGCGAGCCAGCCCTCGTCGCGCGCCATCACCGACGCGATCCGCAGCGAGTAGCACTTCTTGCCGAGCAGGGCGTTGCCGCCGTAGCCCGAGCCGAAGCTCCAGATCTCGCGGGTCTCCGGGAAGTGCGAGATGTACTTGGTGTCGCTGCAGGGCCAGGGCACATCCTTTTGGCCGGACTCCAGCGGAGCGCCCAGCGAATGCAGAGCCTTGACGAAGAACCCGTCATCGCCGAGCTTCTCCAGAGCCGCAGTGCCCATCCGGGTCATGGTGCGCATCGAGACGACGACGTACTCGGAGTCGGTGATCTCCACGCCGAGCTTGGGATCCTCGGCCCCGAGCGGGCCCATGCAGAACGGGACCACGTACATCGTGCGGCCGCGCATACAGCCGCGGTAGAGATCGGTCATGATCGCGCGCATCTCGTCCGGCGCCATCCAGTTGTTGGTGGGACCGGCGTCGATCTCATTCTCCGAACAGATGTAGGTCCGCGACTCCACCCGTGCGACGTCGGAGGGCTCGGACCGCGCCAGATACGAGTGCGGCTCGGAGCTCTCGCTGAGGTGGATGAAGGTGCCCGCGTCCATCAACTGGCGGCACAGCCGGGCGGACTCCTCGTCGGAACCGTCGGCGAACACCACCCGGTCCGGCTGGGTGAGTTCGGCGACCTCCCGAACCCAGGCCAGCAGGCCCGCGTGTTTGGTCGGCGCCTGATCCAGTCCCGGGATTGTCGCTGAGGTCATCGGTATCTCCCGCCTACGTTCACTTGATTGGAAGATTAACGCGAGCGCCAGGCCCGCTGTTAACCGGAGTATGTCCGATCAGGAGGGTGGGCAACCCCCGAACGGGCCAGACGTCAGCAGCGTCACTTCCGCGGCCAGGATCCGGGCGCTGGCCCGGTCTTCCAGGGCCGATCGCAGGCCCGCCACGACCTCGGTCGCCCACCGGTCGGCGGCCGCCCGTTCGGTCAGCAGCCGTCGGGCCCGGATCACCCACAGCGCCAGCATCAGACCGGCGGCCGCGGACCCGGCCGCCAGGGCGGGCGCCGACCCGGGCGCCAGGTCGGCCAGCGTCCGGCCCAGGGTCAGCGCCACCCCGGCGCCGAAGACCGTCCCGAGCAACGTGGCCAACCGGCCCTCCAGCGCGGCCGGTCGCGGCAGCGGGCGGCCCGGGAGGACCACCGGCTCGAGCCATCCGCCGGTGTCGCCCAACCGAAGGGTGAGCTCGGCCTCGGCCTCTGCGGCCACCCGGGCGATCCGGCGGCGGGCACTGCGGGCGAAGTCCTCGGCCCGGGTGGATGCCGCGGCGCCGGCCTGCAGTTCGGCACGCAGCGCGGTGCACGACGCCCGGATAGCCGTCACCGACTCGAGACGGATCTGCTGCAACCGGATCCGGGCCGCGAGGTCCGGACCCGTCCCGTTCGGCGGCCGGCCCCCATTCCCAACCGGCGACACCCGGACCGGCGGGCCGTCCATGGCCGCGCGAACGGCGTCGACCAGGTCGTCGACCCGAGCCGGGCCGACGACCGGAGCTGCGGCCACCCCGACCCATTGCACCGGCAACGTCGCCCGATTGAACCCGAGCACCGAACGCCAGCCTCGGTGAACGTCGATCTTGGAGACCGCCGCCACCACCGGGCCGGTGTGGGACGCCGTCAGCCGGGCCTGCGATCGGGTCATCGGTGCGGCGGCGGAGACGACGAGCACCAGCAGGACAACGGACCCAGCGACACCGGACCCAGCGACAACGGACCCAGCGGCACCGGACTCCGGGACGCCTTCGGAGACCTCGTATCCCGGCAGCCGCAACCGCAGTGCCGCGGCCACGCTCGTCGTCCCGGCTGACGGCGGACCGACCACCAGCACCCTCCTCAACGCCGGGCCCCCCAGAGCCTGAGCGAGCCGCGGGCCAGATCGGCGCCACAGGCCCGGTGCAGTTCGGACACCGGCCCGTCGGCATAGCGCCGCCAGCCGATCGCCGTGCACAACTGATCCGCGCGCAGGTGATCGGGACCGGCGACCCGGGCCAGCCCCGCCGACCGCACCACGTCGGCCGCGGCCGCCATCCGGGCCAGCACCACCTCGTCGCCGGCCAGGAATCCGGCCAGCCGTGCACCGTCCGGTCCGGCCGCCAGCGTGGTGAGTTCGGCCAGCGCGACGCCGATGCGCCGGTAGCGGGCCGGTGCGGCGGCCCGGGCGATCTCCGCACCGACCTCATCCACCCCGCTCACCCCGCGCAGGGCCGTGCGCACCGCCGTGCGGTCTGCACCGGCGCGCAGCGCCGCCACGGCATTGGCGATACCGAACAGGTCGAGTTCGGCCAGCAGCCGGCCGCGCACCGCGGCATCCGGACGGGCCGGGCCCGCGGCCAATACGCGCAGGGCGCCGAACAGCTCGTCATCGAGGACGGCCGGGTCCAGCGCGGCCACCGCCACCGGGGCCGACAGCCCGACGGTGGGCACACCGGTGCGCCGAATCAGTTCCGCACACCGGCTGACGGCCGCCGTCATCGGGCCCGCCCCGGCGAAGCCGATGAGGTCCGCCTTGTTGAGCACCGCCACGTCCGGTCTGCCGTCCTCGTCGGCGAAGGACTCCACGATGACGCGGATCCGGAGTTCCGGATCGCCGTCCTCCGAACAGACGGCGACCTCCGGACAGGCCAGTTGCAGCGCCCGCACCACCGAGGGAACCCCGGCCCCGGGCCGGCCGCACACCCGGACCCGGATCGGGGCGTCCAGATCCGCGGCCAGCCGCGTCAGCGCCGGTTCGCCCAACGTGGCGGCACCGGCGGCTAAAACCGCCGCAAGCGGGCAGTCGACCATCGCGACATGGTGGCAGCCGGGCCCCCAGGCAACCAGTCACCGGCGGCCGGTCCGGGGAAAGGCAACTGTTGGGTATCAATCTGATCCGCGATATCGGTGTCTGGAGGTTCATGGGCCACCATGGGTCAATGCATGTCCAGCGCCCCGCCACGCCCGAGGCGGCAGCGCACCAGCCCCGGCGGGTGACCAGCTTCCGGTCCCGCCGTTCGGCGCTGACCGAGGCGCAGCAAGGCGTATGGGACCGGCTGTGGCCGACCGTGGGCCGGCTGGCCGACACCGACGAGAAGCTCGACGTCGCGAGCTGGTTCGGCCGGGAGGCCCCGCTGATCCTGGAGATCGGCTGCGGGACCGGCACCTCGACCCTGGCGATGGCGCAGGCCGAACCCGATCTCGACGTGATCGCCGTGGAGGTCTACCGACGCGGCCTGGCCCAACTGCTCAACGGAATCGACCGGGAAGGCGTCGCCAACATCCGGCTGATCCGCGGTGATGGCACCGATGTCCTGGAACATCTGCTCACCCCCGGCTCCCTGACCGGTGTCCGGGTGTTCTTCCCGGATCCCTGGCCCAAGGCCCGCCACCACAAGCGCCGGTTGCTGCAGCAGCCGACCGTCGCCTTGATGGCCGACCGGCTACGGCCCGGCGGGGTGCTGCACGCGGCCACCGACCATGCCGGCTACGCCGAGCAGATCGCCGAGGTGGGCGACGCCGAACCGCTGCTGCGGCGTGCGGAACCGGGTGAATCGCTGCCGATTTCGACCGTGCGTCCGACCACCAAGTACGAAACCAAGGCCCACCACGCGGGCAGCGCGGTGAACGAATTCATCTGGGTGAGGCGACCATGACCGTCATCGAAGAGACCACCGCGATCGGCGACCTTCCGGCCGTACCGGAGTTCGACGCGCCCGCGGCGCCCAAACGGGTGCTGCTGGTCTGGGACGCGCCCAACCTGGACATGGGCCTGGGCGCGATCCTGGGCGGCCGGCCGACCGCGGCCCACCGGCCCCGGTTCGACGCACTCGGGCGCTGGTTGCTGGCGCGCACCGCCGAGCTGGCCGCCGGCCACCCCGGGGTGTCCCTGGAACCGGAGGCGACGGTGTTCACCAACATCGCGCCGGGCAGCGCCGACGTGGTGCGGCCGTGGGTGGAAGCGCTGCGCAACGTCGGGTTCGCGGTGTTCGCCAAACCGAAGGTCGACGAGGACAGCGACGTCGACGCCGACATGCTTGCCCACATCGCGCTGCGGCGCAGCGAAGGACTGGCCTCGGTGCTGGTCGCATCGGCCGACGGGCAGGCGTTCCGGGCCCCGCTGGAAGACATCGCAGGCGACGGCATCGACGTCCGCGTACTCGGATTTCGCGAACATGCCAGCTGGGCGTTAGCGTCGGATACCTTCGAATTCGTCGACCTGGAGGACATTCCGGGAGTTTTCCGGGAGCCCCTGCCGCGAATCGGCTTGGATTCGTTGCCAGAGCAAGGCGCGTGGCTGCAGCCGTTCCGGCCGCTGTCCTCGTTGCTGAACTCGAGAATTTAGTGCTTAGTTCTTAGCTCTTAGTTCTGAATTTAAGGAGATCCCGTGTTCGCCTGGTGGGGCCGAACCGTATACCGGTACCGGTACATCGTCATCGCCGTGATGGTGGCGCTGTGCCTCGGTGGCGGTATCTACGGCATTGACCTGGGTAAGCACGTCACCCAGAGTGGTTTCTACGACGAGGGCAGCCAGTCGGTGTCGGCCTCACTGCTGGCCGACGGCGCCTACGGCCGGGACACCAGCGGACACATCGTCGCGATCTACACCGCGCCCGAGGGCAAGACCGTCGACGACCCCGAGTTCAGCAAGAAGATTCTGGACAACCTCGACAAGGCGGAGAAGGACCACCCCGACGAGATCCTGCGGGCGATCGGCTACTTCAAGAGCCCCGAGATGTTGTCGAACATGGCGGACGCGAGCAAGAAGCACGCGTTCATGTCGATCCAGCTCAAGGGCGACAACGACGACACGATCCTGAACAACTACAAAGCGGTCAAGGACAGCTTCAACATCCCCGGCATCGACGTGAAACAGGCCGGCCTGCAGCCGCTGGCCGCCGAACTCACCGGCACCATCGGCGAGGACCAGCAGCGCGCCGAGGTGGCCGCCATTCCGCTGGTGGCTGTGCTGTTGTTCTTCGTCTTCGGCGGCGTGGTGGCGGCCAGCCTCCCGGCCATCATCGGCGGCCTGGCGATTGCGGGCTCGTTGGGAATCATGCGGCTCATCGCCGACATCACCCCGGTGCACTTCTTCGCCCAGCCCGTCGTCACCCTCATCGGTCTCGGCATCGCCATCGACTACGGACTGTTCATCGTCAGCCGGTTCCGGGAGGAACTCGCCGAGGGATACGACACCGAGGCGGCGGTGCGCCGCACGGTGATGACGTCGGGCCGCACGGTGATCTTCTCCGCGGTGATCATCGTCGCGTCGTCGCTGCCGCTGCTGCTGTTCCCGCAGGGCTTCCTCAAGTCGATCACCTACGCGATCATCGCGTCGGTCATGCTCGCGGCGATCCTGTCGATCACCGTGCTCGCGGCCAGCCTGGCGATCCTGGGCCCCAACGTCGACGCCCTCGGGGTGCGCACCCTGCTGCGGGTGCCCTTCCTCGCCAACTGGTCGTTCTCCCGCAAGATCATCGACTGGTTCGCCGACAAGACCCAGAAGACCAAGACCCGCGAAGAGGTCGAGAACGGCTTCTGGGGCAAGCTGGTCAACCGGGTGATGAAGCGGCCCATCATGTTCGCCGCGCCGATCCTGCTCTTCATGATCGTCCTGATCATTCCGTTGGGGCACCTGTCGCTCGGCGGCATCAGCGAGAAGTACCTGCCCCCGAACAATTCGGTCCGGCTGGCCCAGGAGGAATTCGACAAGACCTTCCCCGGCTTCCGCACCGAACCGCTGACCCTGGTGATCCAGAGTGAGAACGGCCAGCCCGTCACCGATCAGCAGGTCGCCGAGATCCGCAGCAAGGCGATGGCGATCAACGGCTTCACCGACCCGGACAACAATCCGGACGCCATGTGGAAGGAACGGCCCTATCTGGACGGGGCGTCGAAGAACACCTCGGTGCGGGTGATCCAGAACGGTCTGGTGACCCGCAACGACGCCTCGAAGAAGATCACCGAACTGCGGTCGATCGCCCCGCCCAAGGGGCTGAACCTCTATGTCGGCGGCACCCCCGCGCTGGAACAGGACAGCATCCACTCGCTGTTCTCCAAGCTGCCGTTGATGGTGCTGCTGCTGATCACCACGACCACCGTGCTGATGTTCCTGGCCTTCGGTTCGCTGGTGCTGCCGATCAAGGCGGCGCTGATGAGCGCGCTGACACTGGGTTCGACGATGGGTGTGCTGACCTGGATGTTCGTCGAGGGCCATGGATCCGGGCTGATGAACTACACCCCGCAGCCGTTGATGGCGCCGATGATCGGCCTGATCATCGCGGTGATCTACGGGCTGTCCACCGATTACGAGGTGTTCCTGGTATCGCGCATGGTGGAGGCCCGCGACCGCGGTATGTCCACCACCGAGTCGATCCGGATCGGCACCGCGACCACCGGCCGGCTGATCACCGCGGCCGCACTGGTGCTGGCCGTGGTGGCCGGCGCGTTCGTCTTCTCCGATCTGGTGATGATGAAGTACCTGGCGTTCGGCCTGCTGATCGCACTGCTGCTCGACGCCACCATCGTCCGGATGTTCCTGGTGCCGGCCGTGATGAAACTGCTCGGCGACGACTGCTGGTGGGCGCCGAAGTGGATGAAGCGCCTGCAGAACAAGATCGGCCTCGGCGAGACCACACTGCCGGACGAGCGCAAGCTTGCCGTGTCCGAACCGCAGGCTGCTGTGGTCGGTGCCGGGGCGCCGGTCGCCGCAGGCCAGCCCGCACCGGCGCTGATTCCCCCGCCGGCACCGGTGGCCGACGAACCGACAACCCGATTCACCGCCGCCAACCCGGCGTCCCCGGACAAGGATGATCGCGACATCGGCTCCTGGTTGGGTGAACTGCGCGCCAAGGCCACCCGACGTGCACCGGCTCACGAGAAGCCGGCGGAGCCGACCGCCGTGATCCCCGCGCCGACCGCTCCGGTCGTCTACCCGGCGGCCGACGACGCGACCACCGCGATGCCGAAACTCTCGAACCCTTCTG
>MTBK01167134.1_pt1 | contig 73501 bp, 62 predicted proteins | sample 1535981 | NCBI WGS metagenome assembly MTBK01 (sample SAMN06109225, study PRJNA356200) | anaerobic digester metagenome | isolation source: biogas reactors fed with pig manure or primary and secondary sludge | place: Spain | collected 2016-06-30
TTTGTACTTGTTGTACGTTTGTACTATTTGTACGCTTCCAATCTTGTCAATGAACTATCAATGTTTTTCTACCCCTACGCAAAGGGGATGCAAAGATAAAGAGAAATTTGAAACTCCAAAAAAATAAACACTATTTCTCTTATTTTTGGGTGAACGAGGGGACTCGAACCCCCGACCTCTAGAGCCACAATCTAGCGCTCTAACCAGCTGAGCTACGATCACCATAGTATTCAGGGACTGCAAAAGTAAAACAAAAAATGGAATCCGCAAGGTTTATTATGTCCGGTTCCAGTCCTCTACCAGAAAAATAAAACGATATTTTGTATATGTACCCATAATTCCTAAAGGCAATTCAATAAAAACCTTTAATCCAATGTCTTTCTTCCCTTCATAAAACAAATGGTTGATCCTCCACAAAGTAAAATTATCCGGGTCGTAATGAATGTTGGCCTCAGGAATCAGAAAATCCGATACAGACTCTAAAGGTTTTAGTACGGTGGGCAGTTGTTGCCGGTCTTTTTCAAAGAAATCTATCCCGTCGTGAATGACCCGTAAGGTATCGTTGTTCTGATTGATATAAGCTGCTTCTTCCCAAAAAACCACTAGCGAATCAGTTGTTTTGTTCTGTAAAACTAAACCAAACCTTGTGTTTGTCAATTCCCAAGTAACCTTCAGGTATGCATTTTCATATGTATACCAAGTAGTCCCGTCCGGTTGCTCTGCCGTGGAGAACATCATATCACTAAAGGGAGCAGGCGGATCACAGGCCACATCCTGTAACCGTACCTTATATATACCCACACGCAGACTGCCGCAGGCAACCATCAGAACACCCAGCACAATTACAAAAACTACCAACACAACCGTTCGCCATCCTGGCCATGCAAATGCCTGTACTGTTTTTTTTGTTTTTCCTCTCATTTTAGCCTGCTTCTCTATTGTAAGCTCGTTTGTCTGTGCAAAGATAATCAAATCCACTGCTACATAGATACTTTTTTATAGCCATAAAAAAGAGTTAAATTTGTAACATAGTAATTGACAGGTGTTTTAATTATGTTTTTCTTTTCAGGTGCTAAGAAATACACCCTATTGTGTATATTCTTACTTATATATGTCCATCCGGCCTTGTCTCAAAATTATGAACGTTTGCGCAACAGGATGGTACGTGATCAAATGGTGGCCAGAGGGATTACCCACCGCTCTACCTTACAAGCCATGCGTACTGTAGAGCGACACCTGTTTGTGGACAAGCTGCTTATGAACAAGGCTTATGAAGACAACCCGCTCCCTATCGGTTACGGGCAAACCATCTCGCAACCGTTCATTGTAGCTTATATGACAAGCCTCATTGAACCTCGTCCTCATTTCAGGGTTTTGGAAATTGGTACCGGATCGGGCTACCAAGCAGCCGTTTTGTCGGGAATCACAGACTCGGTTTTTACTATGGAAATTGTTCCCGAATTGGGAGAAATGGCAAAAAAGCGACTGGAAGCCCTAGGGTACGATAACGTGCAGGTAACGGTTGGGGACGGATACCACGGACTTCCGGAAAAAGCACCTTTCCATGCTATTGTGGTTACGGCTGCTGCCGAGCACATTCCGCCACCTCTTATAGAACAACTTGCCGAGGGAGGAAAAATGATCATCCCTGTAGGCTCTCAGTTTATGGTTCAGTACCTTATACTCGTTGAAAAGAAGAAAGGAAAAATTACTACAAGAAGCATGATGCCTGTACGTTTTGTACCTTTTACAAGATGAACGCAGACAAGATAAACCGTAAGATTCCCGTTTCCATTGGATTGCTCTCTGGCAGTATCATCGCTTTTCAGCTGTTGCTTATGCAGGTACTGTCTCAAAGCCAATGGAACCATTTTGCCTATATGGTCATATCCGTTGCCCTGCTGGGTTTTGGAGCCAGCGGTACCTTACTTTCTTTTGTAAGGAAGCAACTTATTAGCAGAATCCACCGGGTGCTGCCCCTGCTCATGCTCCTTTGTGCTCTATCCATGGCTTTTCTCTTTCATAAGGCATCCCTGGTGTTTGGAGGTTTTGACGCCTACTTGATTTTTTACGAAAAGCAACACTACCTGAACCTACTTGTATCGTACCTACTTTTGTTCATCCCCTTTTTTCTGGGCGGCACAGCCATTGGCCTAACCTACAGCCGATATGCGGCACATATTGGAAAACTCTATTTTGCAGACCTGGCCGGCTCGGGAGCCGGCGGCTTGCTCATGCTACTGTTCTTCTGGCACGTTTCACCGGCCACCCTTCCCTTTGCTATCGCCCTGCTGCCTCTTGCAGCCGGTTTGCTCCTCTTTCCTCGCCTTAGAAAAACCTCTGCAACATCAGCACAAGAGCCCGTACCAGTGACAACATCAGCATCAGCATCAACGTCAGCACCGGAAGCTGCCAAGCCCAAGGCGGCCTTAATAGTCACTGTTGTCTTGGCGACTACAGCTCTGGCTGCTCTGGTGCTCATTCTCACAGGACTTTTTAATCCTGGTCGACTGCCCGCCTCGGAATACAAAAGTTTATCCCGCACCTTATTGCTGCCCAACGCTCGCATTACAGATACAAAGTACAGTCCCTTTGGAGAACTCACGCGGGTTAACGCTCCTGCACAAAGGTACGCTCCCGGGTTAAGCCTTAACTACTATGGAACGGTCCCGGAAAGCGATATGCTGTTCAACAACGGCGATTGGTTTGGTCCTCTTTTACCGTTCCAAACGGGAGAGGAAGTTCGTTTCATGGAATACACCACGTACGCGCTCCCGTATGTTTTACAAAACCCCCGTCGCGTTTTTATTGCCCACGCAGGAGCCGGTCATTTTACATCGCAAGCCTTACAGCAGGGAGCCACAAACATCCTGGCCGTGGAGCCTCACAAGGCTGCAGCCGATCTGCTACGCAAGGAACTCGGCTTTCCTCAAGATAAAGTGCGCTTTGTTTCCGGCACCCCCAGGTATTACCTGCAACGCTCCCGCACGCCGTTCGATTTGATGGTGCTGCCCCAGGTAGGTTCTTTTGGCGGCGGAGGCGGAATGAGTGCTTTGGAAGAACAGTACCTTTTTACCACAGAGGCCTTTTCCCTCATGTGGAACAAATTGTCCCATGAGGGTATGGTTACGGCCACCGTTTGGATGGATCACCCTCCGCGCAACAGCCTAAAAATGGCTGCCACCCTGGTTCAAGTGGTAAAACATCAGGGGATTGAAAACCCGGCTACTCATATTCTGGCCGTTCGTAGCTGGTCCACCCTTACGTTCGTTTTGAAAAAAGGCGAGGTTACAAAAGCCGAGGTGGAAGCCTTGCGGAAGTTTTGTGAAAGCCGGCAGTTTGATCTTGTACTGTACCCGGGGATAAGAGCCTGGGAAAGAGAACGCTTCAACGCCCTTGAGGACAGCAGCTTTTTTACCATCCTGGACACGTTATTTGCCCCGGCAGGAGAAATACGTGGCAAAGAAAGTGCTTTACGCAAGCCAAGCACTTCACAAAGTCAAAACACTTTGCGCAATCAAAGCTCTTTACTCAAGCCAAGCACTTCACAAAGTCAAAACACTTTGCGCAATCAAAGCTCTTTACTCAAGCCAAGCACTTCACAAAGTCAAAACACTTCGCACAATCAAAGCTCTTTACTCAAGCCAAGCACTTCACAAAGTCAAAACACTTCGCACAATCAAAGCTCTTTACACATACCAAATGCTTCACACAAGAAAAACGCGTTGTACAAGCAAAGTGCTTTGTTCAGGCAGTACGATTTTAACATCAAGCCTGCACGCGATTCCCGTCCTTTCTTTTCGCAGTTCTTAAAGCTAAGCCGTTTGAGAAAAATAAGGGATTCGTTTGGTATAGCCTCCACGCCTTTTTTTGAAGTAGGCTATCTGATTGTGTGGCTTACCCTGGCGCAGGTTCTGTTGCTGGCTTTTGTGTTGATTCTGGTTCCCTTATTTTTTAAACAAATCCCGGGCCGTACCAAATGGCCTCCTTTGCTGTATTTTGCAGCCATAGGCACGGGGTATATGTTTGCCGAGATCCTGTTCATTCAGCAATTCTCTCAATATTTTGGAAGCACGCTTTATGCAGCTTCGGTCGTTCTGGGGGCCATGCTCCTTTTTTCCGGGGCAGGGGCTGCATTCTCGCAACGCATACTCCGTTCCGGAGAACGTATGAAAGTACTGGCCATAGCCATTGCAGTAGTACTTTCCTTATTGGCTCCCGGTTTGCCCGTTGTGCTTAACGCTACAACGGGAGCTCCGTTTGTGGTAAAAGGACTGCTTTGTGTTTTTCTGATTGGTCCCGTTGCATTCCTTATGGGTATGATGTTCCCCTGTGGTATTCGTGTACTATCCTTGGGAGGAGAAGAAGAAATGATTCCCTGGGCCTGGGGAGTTAACGGTACGTTTTCTGTCATAAGTACCGCCCTGGCCACCATCGTAGCCGTAGAAGTCGGATACCCTTTTGTCTTGTGGGGAGCCGGTTTTGCGTACCTTATAGCCGGTTTAGTTTGCAAATCACGTGTTTTTTCTAAATTTGTTTCTTAAATCATTACTTTTACGTTATGAAAAAACTACTTTTATTATTCGTTTTAGGCATGTTCTCTATGCCCCTGGTAGCACAAAATGCCAACAAAATTGAAGGCATTTGGTGGAATGAAGAAAAGACAACCAAAATCCACGTTGAGCTAAAAGATGGAAAGTACATTGGTACCGTTGTTTATATGATCCCCGAAAAGTACGAAAACGGAGAAGCTCCCAAGGACAAGAACAATCCCGATCCGGCTCTGCAAAGCCGCTCGATTGTTGGTCTTCAGCTTCTGGACGGTTTTGTATTCAACGAGCGGAGGAATGAATGGAAAGACGGCACCATCTACGATCCCGAATCCGGCAAAACATATTCTTGCTTTGCCAGACTGGAAGGCGATGACCTTATGAAACTCCGTGGCTTTGTAGGCGGCATGCGCATGCTCGGCCGCACATCACAATGGTTCCGCACCGAACTGTAAGCCTTCACTCCACAGTAAGTGCTACGGTTGCATTGAACGCTTTAACAGGACTATCAGTGAGGAAGAACTCAGCATCCAACGGTTCTCCTCAATGGAGCAGCTACAGTGCATTATTGAGATTTCATCGGAAACTACAATAGAGAGTGGATGATAAACAGGCTCAAATATATGTCACCACAGGAATACTTGGATTAAATACAATGTAAACATATTTTCGACATTAGCCCTATTCTCGTTTCCAATAACGTACCATCTGACATTCCAGGTGACCCAGTTTGTGTCCTTAATAGCTTATAAAAATCTGATACAATACAAACTAGTTATGAATATAATAAAATATAACCTAGTTTTTTTTATCTTTTACTCTGGATTTCTAACACTGAGTATATTCTTATTCGATAGACCTGCTTGGCGTCATATGATTTCTGTTGTCATAGTTTCATTTATTATGGTCTTAGTGTTTTACTTATTTGATCGTCATCAAGAAAGAAAAGAGAAGAATAAACAGGAGTAATATATTCTATTGAGAAATCATATCGTCTTTGATTTTATTGGGTATTCTAGCCATAGTGGTTGATTTGACACTGTAAAGGTTGGAAGTGCTAAAAAGCACTGTCAATTTTATTATATCCACATACACAGTGGATTACAATCTTTTCGTCAAAAATAGCTACTTCCTACCCTTCCGGAAAAGTGGCAATTCATGTAAAGGTAGGAGGTGATAAAAAACGCCGCCTTTCCTTTTATACACTCACATATAGCGAGTTACACGATTTCGCAAAAAATAGCAACTTCCTACCTTTACATATGCATGTGCTGCATCCCCGGTTCCGGACGTGATGCAGCTACAGTTCGACGCAACCAGACGTCAGAGGCGGTTATTATGGAACGGCTGTGGAAAGTGGTAAGTAGTTAAAAACGGAAAAACATCTCTAACTAATAGGCTGACAGTGCATTACGTAATTATACAACAATATTGTTACTTACCACCCTCCTACCTACCTATCCTCTCTCACCAAATTGCAGAAAATTAGTGCGTCGCACTAAGCACTTAACCCCTTGTATTATAGCTGATTACTCGAAACGTGCCCTAGGGGCACGTTTTTAGTAACCTGCAGTCAATCAGCAAATTAACCCCCGAGTGCGACGCACTCCAATGCCCCCAGGCGCATTCCGACACGCTCAAGTGCTCCCAGCCAAGCAAGCATATACCCCCAGCCAACCACTTCCAGATATGCCCAAACGGCAATTCAATACCAGCCAAGCAAGCATATACCCCAGCCGCACTCAAATGTCCCCAAAAGCAAGGCTGCGGATTTCGCTTCCGCAGCCTTGCTTTCTTTAATTAGGTTTAGGTTTGTGGTGTGACCCAGGAGGGACTCAAACCCCCGACTTTCAGAACCGGAATCTGACGTTCTATTCAACTGAACTACTGGGCCGTTTCTCAAGGGATGGCAAAGATACGTAGAAACTTCAACTTTGAAAAAAAATGTATATTTGACCCATGAATGCATACGTATTTCCGGGCCAGGGTGCCCAATTTACCGGTATGGGAAAAGAGCTGTACGATGCAAACCCCAAAGCCAGAGCGCTTTTTGAAGAAGCCGATGAGGTCTTGGGTTTTTCTCTTTCCCAAATCATGTTTATCGGATCTGCAGAAGAATTAAAACAAACAAAAGTCACACAACCGGCCATTTTTTTACACTCTGTGGCTGCGGCAGCTTGTCAAGAAGATTTCGCGCCCCATATGGTTGCAGGCCACTCCTTAGGAGAGTTTTCTGCCCTCGCCGCTACAGGGGCTTTGTCGTTTAAGGAAGGGCTATTGCTTGTCAGCGAAAGGGCACAAGCCATGCAGCTGGCCTGTGAAAAAGAACCTTCTGCCATGGCGGCAATTATCAATTTGGCCGAGGAGAAAGTGGAGGAAATTTGTGCTCAGGTACAACAGTCTACCGGTATAGTCATTCCCGCCAACTACAACAGTCCAGGACAGATAGTTATTTCAGGAACTGTAGCCGCTGTGGAGCTTGCCTGCCGGTTGATGAAAGAAGCCGGTGCCAAAAGGGCGCTTGTGCTTCCTGTAGGAGGAGCCTTTCATTCTCCGCTCATGGAAGGAGCCCGTCAATCGCTGGAAACTGCCATTGATAACGCCCGTCTGACCACTCCGGTTTGTCCCGTTTATCAAAATGTGGACGGCCTGCCCCATACAGACCCGGACGAGATCAAAGAGAACCTAAAAAAACAACTTACCTCACCCGTCAGATGGACATTGACCGTACGCAATATGGTCTCTGACGGAGCCCGCACCTTTACCGAACTGGGACCGGGAGCAGTGTTAACGGGATTGATAAAAAAGATTGTCCCTGAGCTATTTATTTAGTATCTTTGCAATCCTTTTGATCATTGGTCCAACATGACTGATACACAGTTGATTGTTACACACTTCTGTATCCCGGAGCGTGTCACTCGGGTGGCAACTCTGGGAGAAGGTTTCATAAACGATACATTTCTGGTAGAAACTTCCGAAAAGCAGAAATACATTCTGCAACGGAAAAACAGTTCTATTTTTCCCAACGTACCGGGGATGATGGATAACATCAGTAAAGTAACCCAGCATATTTTGTCCAAAGGCGGAATTACATTCCGGCTGATTGCCACTAAAGAAGGCAAGTGGTACCACAAGGAAAGCCCGGGAACAAACGCCGATAGTACAACACCAAATGAAAATGCTGGTAGTGCAATGCCAGAAGCAAAACCCGAAAGTGCTCTACCAGATGCAAAGCCAGGTAGTGCAATGCCAGAAGAAAAACCCGAAAGTGCTCTACCAGATGCAAAGCCAGGTAGTGCAATGCCAGAAGCAAAACCCGAAAGTACTCTACCAGATGCAAAGCCAGGTAGTGCAATGCCAGAAACAAAGCCCGGAAGTGCACCAGCAGACGAAAGTACCGGAAGTGCAACAAAACCCGATGAATACTGGGCGTGTTTTACATTTATTCCGGACACCTTTACCTACGAGCATGCAGACAGCCTGGAGCTGATTCAATCGGGAGGGGAAGGAGTTGGAATGTTCCATAGTCAGCTGTCTGATTTCCAAGGCGAGTTGGTAGACACCCTGCCCGGTTTTCACAACATCAAATACCGGTTTAAACAATTTTCTGAAACGTTGGCAAAAAAACGCACAGGCCGGCTGCAAGAAGTAACTGAATTGGTAGAGGAGATTAACAAACGAAAAGAACAAATGGGAGCCTTCTGGCAGCTGATAGAGGACGGCGCCATTCCTAAACGCATCAGCCATAACGATACCAAGCTTTCTAATTTTTTGTTTGACAAAGACGGTCGGGTGGTGTGTGCCATAGACCTGGATACGGTGATGCAAGCAACCGTCTTGTTTGATTTTGGAGATGCCATTCGCTCTTATGCCAATCGCTTTCCTGAAGATCATCCCAATTTTGAAGAAGTCGCGTTTGTTCCGGAACGGTTTGCTGCATTTTCTAAAGGCTATTTACGTAAGGCGGCCTGGTTTTTGAATGAACAAGAGAAAACTCATTTAGCGTTTTCTGCCTTGTACATTACTTACGAACAATACCTCAGGTTTTTAATGGACTACATAGACGGCGATACTTATTATCGTATACGTTACCCCAACCACAACTTGATACGCGCACGCTCGCAACTGGCGTTGCTTAAAAGCATGGAGGAGCAATATTCTTCTATGCAAAACATATTACAAGAAATTTTTAATACCCTTTAATACATTTATAAACCATTTTACTATGGCAAAAGAAAAAAAATTCATCACTTGTGATGGCAATTACGCGGCAGCTCACATAGGTTACCTATTTAGTGAAGTTGCCGCTATTTATCCCATTACTCCCTCTTCCAATATGGCTGAGTATGCCGATGAGTGGGCTGCTCACGGAAAGAAAAACCTTTTTGGAGAAACACTAAAAGTAGTGGAAATGCAAAGTGAAGGCGGTGCAGCAGGTGCTGTACACGGCGTGCTGCAGGCAGGAGCATTGGCTACCACTTTTACGGCTTCGCAGGGCTTGCTGTTGATGATACCCAACATGTACAAGATCTCAGGAGAACTGCTTCCTACAGTGTTTCACGTTTCTGCCCGTTCGCTGGCAGCGCAGGCGCTGTCCATTTTTGGCGACCACTCGGACGTTATGGCCTGCCGTCAGACAGGTTTTGCACTACTGGCCTCGGGCAGTGTGCAAGAAGCTATGGATATGGCTGCAGTGGCTCACTTATCTACCATTAAATCACGCGTTCCCTTCCTTCATTTCTTTGACGGATTCCGTACATCACACGAAATCCAAAAAATTGAGATGATCGATTCCGATGCTCTCAAAGGAATGATAAGCACCAAATCATTGGCAGCGTTCCGGGAAAGAGCTCTCAATCCTAATAAACCTGTTACACGCGGTACGGCACAAAACCCAGACGTATACTTCCAATCGCGTGAAGCAGCCAATCCGTTCTACGATGCTGTGCCCGACATTGTGGCCCGCTACATGGGAGAAATCTCTGAACTGACCGGTCGCTCCTACCTTCCTTTCACCTACTACGGAGACGAAAAAGCAGAACGCATAATCATTGCCATGGGTTCTGTATGTGACACCATCAGAGAAACCGTAGATTACCTGAACGCTCAGGGAGAGCGCGTGGGAATGGTTTCTGTACATCTGTACCGTCCGTTCTCTGCCAAGTATTTCTTGCGTGTTATACCCAAATCTGTCAAGAGCATTGCTGTACTTGATCGCACCAAAGAGCCCGGAGCCTTGGGCGAGCCGCTGTACATGGATGTTAAAAACATCTATGCAGACCAGGCCAAAGCTCCCGTTGTTGTTGGTGGACGCTACGGATTGTCTTCCAAAGACACCACACCGGCTCAAATTATATCTGTATTTGAAAATCTTACTCGTAAAGAAGCTAAGCACAATTTTACTATTGGTATCATAGACGACGTTACCTACAAGTCACTCCCGCTGAAAGAAGAAATTTCCATTGCAAGGCCCGGCACGTACGAATGTAAATTCTTTGGACTGGGGTCTGACGGTACGGTGGGTGCCAACAAGAATACCATTAAGATTATTGGAGAAACTACGCCAAAATATTGCCAGGGATACTTCCAATACGACTCTAAAAAATCGGGAGGCTTCACTTGCTCGCACTTGCGTTTTGGTGACGAACCCATAAATTCCCCCTACTATGTAAATACGCCCGACTTTGTTGCGTGCCATGTGCCCAACTACCTGCGTAAATACGATATGCTGAAAGGCATTAAAAAAGGAGGAACCTTCCTACTCAACAGCATGTGGGATGCTGAGGAAACAAAAAAACACCTCCCCGATTTTGTAAAAAGAGTGCTTGCAGAAAAAGAAATCAATTTTTACATCATCAATGCCACAAAAATTGCCGAAGAAATTGGCCTTGGAGGACATACCAACACCATCCTGCAGTCTGCTTTCTTTAAAATTGCCAACGTAATACCTTACGACCAAGCCGTTAAAGAAATGAAAGACGCTATTGTGGCAACGTATGGTCTTAAAGGCGAGAAAGTGGTTACCATGAACTACGCAGCCGTAGACCGTGGAGGAGAAATTGAAAAAATAGAAGTAGATCCTGCATGGAAGAACAATTCAGGAAAATTTGAGGCCGATACACACAACCGCCTGGCACCCGAATGGGTTAAGCATGTAGCTGATGTGGTAAATGCCCAAAACGGAGACGATCTGCCCGTTAGCGTATTTACAGGATACGAAGACGGTACCATGCCGGCCGGCACTTCAGCTTATGAAAAGCGTGGCATTGCCGTATTCGTACCTGAATGGTCTGCCGAAAATTGCATCCAGTGCAACCAGTGCGTGTACGTTTGTCCCCACGCTGCCATCCGTGCCTTTGTAATGACAGAAGACGAGGCTGCCAAAGCCCCCGAAAGTGTCAAACGCGTAAAAGGTATTGGTCCCATAAAAGAATACACCTTTACTATTCAAGTAAGCACCTACGACTGTGTGGGATGCGGTAACTGTGCAGACATTTGTCCTGCAAAGACCAAGGCCCTGACCATGGTAGCTGCAGAAACACAAATGGCAGAACAGGCTAATTTTGATTATTTGCATGCCAACGTAGGCTACAAAGACAACCTGGTACCAAAAGCCCAGAACGTTAAAAATCTTGGGTTTGCTCAGCCCCTCTTTGAATTTTCAGGAGCTTGTGCCGGTTGTGGGGAAACCCCGTATATCAAAGCAATAACCCAGCTCTTTGGTGATCACATGATGATTGCCAACGCTACCGGTTGTTCTTCCATTTACGCTGCATCGTTCCCCTCTTCTACGTATTGTAAAGACCGCGACGGAAGAGGACCTGCATGGGCCAACTCGCTGTTTGAAGACAACGCAGAGTTCGGTCTGGGAATGCACCTGGGCTCTGAGCAGGTTCGTGAAAAACTGGCTAATCTTATTGTAAAGGCACAAGAAGAAAAAGAAGTAAGCCAGGAACTGAAATCTGTTTTTGAAGAGTACCTGCCTGTTCGTAACAATTTTGAACAAGCCGTAACACTTGCAGAAAAAATGGCCCCCATGCTGGAAGGTTCCAAGCATAAACTGCTCCGTGAAATTTATGATTTACGCGGATACCTTACCCCACGTTCACAATGGATTATTGGAGGTGACGGCTGGGCTTACGATATTGGATACGGCGGTTTGGACCACGTCCTGGCCAGCGGTGAAAACGTAAACGTATTGGTATTGGATACAGAAGTGTACTCCAACACCGGAGGCCAGTCTTCCAAGGCTACTCCGGCAGGAGCCGTTGCCAAGTTTGCATCTTCCGGTAAGAAAATCCGTAAGAAAGACCTGGGCATGATGGCCATGAGCTACGGCTACGTTTACGTGGCACAAGTAGCTATGGGAGCTAATCACAACCAGCTGCTGCGGGCTTTGAAAGAAGCCGAGGCCTACGACGGCCCCTCGCTCATTATTGCATACTCGCCCTGTATCAACCACGGACTTAAGCGTGGTATGGGCAAGTCGCAGTACGAAGAAAAGCTGGCCGTTGAGTGCGGATACTGGAGCTTGTACCGGTTCAACCCCACTCTTACAGACGAGGGTAAGAATCCCTTCATCCTGGACAGCAAAGAACCCGACTGGAGCAAATTCCAAGAGTTCATTACAGGCGAGGTACGCTACAGCTCGCTGTTGCAAACCTTCCCAGACGAAGCTGCGGAATTATTTGTTCTCACAGAACAACATGCAAAGATCCGTTACGAAAACTACAAACGCCTGGCTCAGGAATAAGCCGGAGCGGTAAAACAGGCGCTGCGCCTGAAGTAAAAAGCGCAGTTCCGCCAATAAAAAAGGTGGCCTAAAAAGCCACCTTTTTTTATGTACCGCTAAGCGTCTATTCTTCCACCTCGTCCTCGTCCTCTTCCCAGTCGCTTGGCAAGAGGGCTGCTGTTTTTCCCGAAGCTTTTACCCCCAGTTCCTTTAACATGGTGGCTTGTCTTATAAGATTGCCCCTTCCTGTTTTTAACTGATTCATAGCTGTATCGTACGCTTCCTGGGATCTTTTAATAGAAGTACCCACTGCCTCGAGTGTACGAACAAATCCCTCAAATTTCTTGAGCATTTTTTCTCCCCTGTCGGCTATTTCCTGAGCGTTTTTACTTTGCAATTCCCGGGTCCACAAATCGGATATAAGCTTAAGGCAAGCTATCAGGTTGGTGGGGCTTATAAGTACAATGCCCTTGCTGTACGCATCGTTCCAGAGTGCCTGTTCTTTTTGTATGGCCAGAATATAGGCCGGTTCTATAGGCACAAACATAATGACAAAATCAAGCGTGTGTTCTATACTGGTGTATTCTTTGGAAGCCAGGTCTGCTACATGAGATTTTAGAGAAATCAGGTGCTCTGCCAAGGCTTTTTCCTGCTCTTGTTCATCGGTAGCCGCTACATACCTGTCATAAGCCAGCAACGATACTTTGGAATCAATGATGACCACCCTCTCTCCCGGCAAACGCACCAAGGCATCGGGGATTATGGTCTTGCCGTCCGGGTTTTTATGGTGTTCTTGCAATTGGTAGTGCGTACCAAACTCCAGTCCGGAATGTTCCAGAATCCTTTCCAGAAGCATCTCTCCCCAGTCTCCACGCGTTTTGCTCTGCCCTTTAAGTGCCTGCGCCAAGTTGCTTGCTTCTGCACTTACTAGGTTTGTCTGCTCAATAAGGCCGCGAATTCTTTCATCCAGCGCTACGCGTTGCTTTGTGTCTTCCACATGCGTGTCTTCCACTTTTTTTCTAAACTCCTTCATCTGTTCCCTAAGTGGATCCAACATTTGCTGCATGCTCTTACGGCTTTTTTCTTCAAATTTCTGTGTATTGACCTCTAGAATTTTGTTGGCCAGGTTTTCAAACTGCACCGTAAGTTTTTCCTTCATACCGGTCAACTCTTCCTCTTTATGTACAAGGGCTGTTTTAGAAGAAGCCAGTGCTGCTCCCATATCCCTTATCTCTGCTTCTTTTTCTTTAAGCTCCCTGTTTTTTTCTTGCAGGTGTTTGCTCAGAAAGAACCAAACCAGTATGCCTCCTGTCAGTCCTCCTGCCACAATACCTGCTACTAATACAAGTACATTCATAATTTTTTCCTCCATAAACGGGTCATATCTTCCAATGTTTTCCCTTTGGTTTCCGGTACCATTTTATAAACAAATACAGCTGAAAGTAAAGAAAATACAGCATATATCAGGTAAGCCCCTCCCGTACTCCAGGCAGAAAGTGACGGAAATGTAGAAGATACAGCAAAGTTTGATATCCATTGAGCGGCTACTGCAATAGCCACTGCCTGTCCGCGGATGGTATTGGGGAATATTTCAGAGATCAATACCCACGTTACAGGCCCCCAGCTCATCATAAAAGATGCCGTATAGAGGATGATAAAAACAAGGGCCGCCACTCCAATCACGTCCATAAAAGAGAGAACGCTCAATGCGGCCATCCCCAGCATCATCCCAATAGACCCAATGATCAGCAACGGCCTTCGTCCCAATTTGTCTACTGTGAAAATAGCTACCAGCGTAAATACAATATTGACAAACCCCATGATTACCGTTTGTTGCATAGACTTATCGCCCGATGCTCCCAAGTTCTCAAAAATGCGAGGTGCATAATACAACACTACGTTGATCCCTACTGCCTGCTGAAAAAAGGAAAGTAAAACGCCTATAACGATTACCGTCACTCCATACGAAAAGAGTCGTTCCCTTTTTTCCACTACGGTCTCTTTGATTTCCTCTAAAATGGTACGGGCCGTGTTTTCTCCGTTTATACGGGTAAGTACACGCAGCGCTCCTTCCGGATTCCCGGACATGACCAGAAACCGGGGCGTTTTGGGAACCATCAGCAACAACAGCCCAAAGGTGGCTGCAGGGAACGCCTCGCTCAGGAACATGCGCCTCCAACCCGTTTCTACCATGGCCAGATCAATATCTCCCGGCAAGCCCATCCGGATCAAGTAATTGACAAAGTATACCACCAGCATTCCAAAAATGATGGCAAACTGATTCACAGAGACCAACCTTCCACGCATGTGTGCCGGAGCCACCTCGGCAATGTACATGGGGCAAATGGCCGAGGCAAGACCCACCCCAATTCCGCCCAAAACACGGTACGCATTGAAGGCCAACAGCAGGGAAAAGGACGGTTTGCCGTAAGGGAAGAACAGCATTTCCGGCCGCCAAGAGCCTACTGCCGATAAAAAGAAAAGGACCGAGGCAAAGAGCAGCGCATTACGCCTTCCCAGACGGGTGGCCAGCAGCCCCGATAAAGCCCCTCCTATGATGCAACCAATGAGGGCACTCGATGCCGTGACCCCATGCCAGACTTTTGTATAAGTAAAATCGGATGCCCCCAAGAAAAAAACCTCCAGGGCTTTTTCGGCCCCCGATATAACGGCCGTATCGTAACCAAAAAGCAATCCTCCAAGGACTGCCACAAAGGTTATGGCTCCCAGGTATAGCTTGCTGCCTTTCTCTTTTTTGTACATACCCGCCTTTTTAAATATACATACTTACTATGGTTTCGTAGAGTTCCTGCTGTCCGCTCCGTTGCTGCGGTTCTTCCAGTTTTCGACCGTATTCGTATACGGCCTCAAAATCCATATTTCCTTTTTCAAATGCCTTCCCCGGACCGCTGTCAAAAGACGCATAACGCTCTTTGCGCATATTGAGTAAAGGCGAGTTTTCCAGAATATCGGCAGCTGCTTCCAGTCCCCTGGCAAACGTGTCCATACCAGAGATGTGGGCAATGACCAAATCTTGCAAATCTGTGGAATTGCGCCGTACACGCGCGTCGAAATTAATACCTCCGTTGCCCAACCCTCCGGCTTGCAGCACTACCATCATAGCTTGTGTTACTTCCCACATGTCAACGGGAAACTGATCTGTATCCCAGCCGTTTTGGTAATCTCCGCGGTTGGCATCAATAGAACCCAGAGCTCCTGCATCTGCTGCACATTGCAATTCATGTTCAAAGGTATGACCGGCCAACGTAGCATGGTTTACTTCTATATTGATCTTGAAATCTTTATCCAGCCCGTATTGCCTTAAAAATCCCAAAATGGTTTCCACATCGGCATCGTATTGGTGTTTTGTAGGTTCCATAGGTTTGGGCTCAATCAGGAACGTACCCGTAAAGCCGCGGGAGCGTCCGTAATCACGTGCTTTACTAAGCATCATGGCCAAGTGCTGTTTTTCACGCTTCATATCCGTGTTCAACAGAGACATATACCCTTCCCGGCCACCCCAGAAAACATAATTGGTTCCGCCCAGCGCAACCGTGGCATCAATGGCCGTCTTTATTTGTACAACAGCCCTGGCTACCACGTCAAAATGGGGGTTGGTAGCGGCTCCGTTCATATACCGTTTATGGCTGAATACGTTGGCTGTACCCCATAAAAGTTTAATTCCCGTTTCCTTTTGCTTTTTTGCGGCATAGGCTACCATTTCTTTCATGCGTGCTTCGTATTCTTCCACGGTACGGCCCTCTTCAACCAAGTCCACATCGTGAAAACAATAATATTCAATACCCAGCTTCTGCATGAACTCAAAAGCCGCATCCATTTTTTCTTTGGCGGCAGCCAAGGGATTGGCAGAGAGGTTCCAGGGACGGGTAATGGTATCTTCCCCAAAGGGGTCACTTCCGCCGGCACACAAGGTATGCCAGTAAGCCATGGCAAATTTGAGCCATTCTTTCATTTTTTTTCCGTATACCATTTTCTCCGGATTGTAATACCGGAAAGACAACGGGTCTTTGCTGTCTTTGCCCCGAAATTGAATTTTTTCAATTCCGGGAAAATATTCTTTTGTTCCCATAATTGTTCCGCTTTATTCAGATTGTTATCTATTTAGTTTCAATGGTTATGCAACCGTTCTTTCCATTTCAGATAGGCTTTTTCCAAAGGTTCTATCCAAGCCTTCACAGGTCTTTCTTCTTGTATCAGGCTCAATCCGGAAAAACAGGCTTTTCGGTTCGGGTACAAGCCTGCTCCCAGAGCAGCGCCACGGGCTGCCCCTAAAGAGCCGTCAGTGTTGTATAATTCTAGAGCAGCTCCCGTTAGGGAAGTAAGTGTACTTCTGAACACAGGACTTAGTAACAAATTGGCTTTTCCGGCACGGATAATTTCTACGTCCATACCGGTTTCTTTCATGATATCCATTCCGTACCTGAAAGAGAAAGCAATTCCTTCCTGTGCAGCCCGCAGCAGGTGTGCCAGTTGGTGGCGGTTAAGGTCCAATCCGTGAACAGAAGCCTGTACAAGGCGGTTTTCCAGCATGCGTTCTGCTCCATTCCCAAAAGGTACCATAAGCACCCCCTCGCTCCCCGGTGGCACTTCTGCAGCCAGGGTATTCATTTGTTCGTACGTCATTCCGACAGACAAGTTTTTGCGTATCCATGCATTGAGTATTCCTGTACCGTTGATGCACAGAAGCATCCCGTACCTGGGAGCGGTGGGGGTATGGTTTACATGCAGAAACTGGTTTATACGTGACCGGCTGTCTGCCATGGGTTTGTCTGTAATGCCATACACTACTCCCGACGTACCGGCTGTTGCTGCTATTTCTCCCGTTTCCATAACGTTCAATGAAAACGCATTGTTGGGTTGGTCTCCGGCTCGGTAAGATACGGGTGTACCCCGGGGAATGCCAAAGTGCTCTTCTATTTCCCTTGTCGTACTCCCTTGCAGCCCCATAGAGGGAACGGTTTTGGGCAAATAAGACGCAGGGATTCCGTAATGCTCCAGCACAAACAGGGCCGGTGCATTGTCCCTGAAATCCCATAAAACTTGTTCCGACAGACCTCCTTCCGTAGTAGAAAAGCAGCCGGTCATTTGAAAAGCAATAAAGTCTCCGGGCAAAAAGAACGTATAGGTCTTTGCAAAGACGTCCGGTTCGTTTCTCTTAACCCAAGCCATTTTAGAGGCTGTGAAATTTCCGGGGGAATTTAAGAGACGGGCAAGGCACACGTCTTCTCCTATTTCCCGAAATGCCGCAGACCCTATTTCTACGGCCCGGCTATCGCTCCAGATGATGGCATCCCGCAGGGGTGTACCTTTACTGTTTACGCAGACCAAACCGTGCATCTGGTAGGTGATACCAATGGCTTGTACGTCTTTTAGTGTATGTTCCCTGCTTAGTTCTTTCAGGCATGTACAAACATTTTCCCACCACATAAGGGGATCCTGTTCTGCCCATCCGGGTTTGAGGGCCTTAACGTGCATTTCTATTTTAGGAGAAGAACAAGTAGCCATACAGGTTCCTGTTTCTACTTCCAACAGAGATGCCTTTACAAAGGAGGTTCCTATGTCTATTCCCAAGCTTTTCATACCTCCTCCCCGTCATAAAACTGATGAAAAGTATGTTGTTGACCGCCTATTTCAACAACAACTTCTCCCGGCCGGGCAATCCACACTCCATTTTCATCCATGGAAGAGCGTTGTTCCGGGTCCAGAGTAAACGATACAAGACGGCTTTCACCGGCCTCTAAGAAAACTTTCTCAAAACCCTGCAACGATTTGATGGGAGCCGGATGAGAGGCATGGGGCAGAGAAACATACAATTGCACTACTTCTTCACCGTCTCTATGGCCCGTATTTGTTACCCGTACGGTAATTTCTACATTTTGGTTGCAAGAAATGGTCCGGGGCAAAGCGATGGGTTCGTATTCAAAAGTAGTATAGCTAAGACCGTATCCAAACGGGTATAAAGGCTCTCCCCTGAAAAATCGATACGTTTTTCCTTCCATAGAGTATTCCTCAAACGCAGGGATCTGATCAATAGACTTGTAAAAAGTCACAGGCAGTTTTCCGGAAGGGTTGTAATCTCCAAACAAAATATCTGCAATGGCATGTCCTCCTTCTTCACCGGGATACCATGCTTCCAGTATGGCCGGCAACTCTTTTATTTCCCGGTCAAAACTTACTGCACTTCCGTTCAACAATACCAGTACGGTTGGTTTGCCCAGTTTTTTTACGGCTTTAATCAATTCTGTTTGCGTTTGGGGCAAACGAATGTCTTCCCTGTCGCCACGATTAAAGCCTTCCACCATCACTTTCATTTCTTCTCCTTCCAGCAACGGGCTAAGCCCAAGACACAGAATCACCAGGTCGCTTTCCTGTGCCACCTGCAGGGCTTCTGCCATTACATCTTTTCCGGGGGGTTCCCAAAGCAGACGTACCATGGCATATTCCGTTTTGTTCTGAATATAAGACAAGGCTATTTCATAAGGTTTTCCTGCCTGCAAATGAACGTACTCGTATTCTTTCCTAGGGTGGTGTTCATCGTGTCTACTTACAAGTGGCTTGCCGTCCAGGCTAAGCGAAAAACCACTAAAAGCCTCGGCTCCCAAAGCATACCTGCCCGATTCCGGAACGCAAAGAACCCCTGTCCATGTTACAGAGAAGTGGCGGTCATCCATTCCGGTAAAGGGTGCTCTATCCCACCACGTAAAATCAATGTTTAGGTCAACCAACTCATTTACCTGTTTTCTTTCCTGACCCCAATGATTAAAATACTTTCCCATAAGGCCTTGCCGGGACAGGGTACTGTCTGTATAGAGCACGTCACCGGGAATGGGTACCAGGTAGGGCAAGCCTTCTGCCAAAGCGCATCCTTGCGCAAAGGTAACAGATGTTCCGGGGAGCTTTTCCCTGATTCCTTCCAGCGGGGTAACCGGATTTTTTGAGTATCCGTTGTAATTGCCAAACAGCACTTCTGTATCGTGCGCACTGGGACCTATTACAGCTACTTTTTGTACATCCTTTGACAGGGGCAATATACCGTCGTTTTCCAAAAGCACCATAGACTGCCTGGCCGCTTCCCGTGCCAAAGAAATGTGTTTATCACAGGCCACTACGCTCAGGGGGATTTTGCTATAAGGCACTTTACGTTGCGGATCAAACATTCCCAGTTTAAAGCGGGCCAGCATAAGCCGTTGAACAGCCGTGTCTATAAGCGATTCTTCCAGCAGCCCTTTTTGAACGGCTTCTGTCAAAAAAGGATACGTACTGCCGCAATTCAGGTCCGTACCTGCCCGGACGGCCAAGGCGGCTGCTTCTGCCGGCGTTTCCACTACCCCATGCATGCCTTCTTCATAAAAGTCTTTGACCGCCCAGCAATCAGAAACAATGTATCCTTTAAACCCCCAGGTATCACGGAGCAAAGAGCTTAAGAAAAAACTGCCGCAACAAGGTTCTCCCCACAACCGCTGGTACGCTCCCATCACAGACCATACTCCTGCCTGTTGTACCACTTTTTTAAAGTGAGGAACATACGTTTCGTAAAAATCACGTTTGCCGGGATGAACGTCTGCACTGTGACGCGTTGATTCGGGGCCGCTGTGTACTGCAAAATGTTTGGCCGTAGCCACAAGTTTTAGGTATTTGGGATCATCCCCCTGTAATCCTTTGATGTATTGAACAGCCAGCTCCCCTGTCAGAAACGGGTCTTCTCCATACGTTTCCATGCCGCGTCCCCAGCGAGGGTCTCGGAATACATTGATATTGGGCGTCCAGTAAGTCAGCCCCTGGTATATTCCTCTTTTGCCCTGCTTTTGAAAATCATGGTATTTGGCTCGGGCTTCGTCACTCACTGCAGTGGCTATTTCAAATACCATTTCCTTGTTCCACATAGCGGCCATACCAATGGCTTGCGGAAATACGGTGGCATGTCCTGCACGACCTACGCCGTGCAGGCATTCGTTCCACCAATTGTATTCAGGAATGCCCAGACGCTCAATGGCAGGTGCCCGATGCCACATCTGGGAAACTTTTTCTTCCAGGGTCATTTCAGCAACTAAAGCAGCTGCTCTTTGGCTGAAAGATAAGTTCAGATTTTTCCAAACAGGCTTACAGCCCGTCAGGATCAAACATAAACACAGCCCGGAAAGAATCGTTTTTTTCATAGCTGCACAGACTACTGAATTTTACCTTTTACTTTTTCCCAAAGCTCTTTTTCACGCGCTTCTGCCAGCTGCAGCCATTTAGTGGCTTCCTCTTCCAACTCTCGGGCCGCTTCTTTGTTATCCAGACCGGACGTGTTGATAAGCACATTCAGGTACCCTCCCTTAACGGCTCCTAATACGGCGGGAGCTCCTACACCGGCATCTGTTACGGAATTGGGGTTTCCTTTTTCAATCATAGCCTCCAAAATATCAAATACCTTTATGGCTGTTTTCATAGTTTGCAAAGGAATTTGAGAAGCATACAAAGTGGCGGCTTCTATCGCTTGGTCTCTTTGTGCCTGTTCTTCTTTTGTTTCTCTAGGCAAAGAGAAAGCTTCTATCACTTTTTTGTAGGAAAGCGTATCTTCTTCTACCAGACGAAGCAATTCGGCCACTAAAACCTGACCTTTTTCCGCCCAATTAGAGAAATATTCCCATTGGTCGTCCCAGCCGCGTTTGTGTGAAGACAAGTTGGCTACCATCGTTCCTAAAGCAGCTCCCAAGGCTCCCATATATGCACTGACCGAACCTCCGCCCGGAGCCGGTGATTCGCTGGCCGTTTCCAAAGCAAACTCCCTGCAAGTTAAATCGCACAAGCCTTTTTCTGTGGGTTCTTCTTCCAGAAGGTATTCCAAGATCCTTGTTTTGGGATCAAAAGGTTTCAGTTCGTTTAGTCCCATGGAGCGTATGGCCGTACGAATGATTTCTTCTTCCGGAAGACCTAAAGAGCGTTGTTGCTTACGCAAGAAGTGTTTACCGGCATCTAACAAGGCACTCTTAGGCACCAGTCCCACAAGCTCGGTACCCGTTACACGAATGCCTCGCTTCCATGCTCTTTCACTAACCTCGTCAAAGGCTACGTGCAATGGGGTAACTGCAATGTTGGTCAAGTTCATAGATACTTGTGCCAAACCGTATTCTTTTATGTACCACCCAATGGCTTTGCAATCTTTGAGCGTTCCCGGTTGCCATTTTTCTTTCCCATCCACCATTACTTTCCTGCCTCTTTCCCTCACATCAAACGAAATGGCATTGGCCCTCCTCACAGAAGTGGTATTTAAGTTAAAGTTCACGGCAATCAAGAAATCCCTGGCACCTATTACCGTAAGGCCTGTAGACGCTACACGGTCCGAATATTCCGTAGGTCCAAAATCGGGTTTCCACTGCGGGTCCTTAAGTTTGGCTTCCAAGCCTTCGTATTCTCCTTCCCGGCAGACGGCCAGGTTTCTTCTTTCCTCAGAAAATGCTGCATCTTCATAACAATACACGGGAATTTCCAGTTCCTCTCCCACCCTGCGTGCCAAATCCCTGGCATATTCTACCGTCTCTTCCATGGTAACCCCAGATACCGGAATTAAAGGACATACGTCGGTAGCTCCTATCCGTGGATGTTCTCCGTGATGGTGACGCATATCAATACATTCAGAGGCCACCTTAATGGCACGGAACGCTGCCTCAACAACAGCTTCCGGAGTTCCTGCGAAAGTCATTACCGTGCGGTTGGTAGCCACTCCGGGATCTACGTTCAATAGTTTAACTCCTTCCGTTCCTGCAATGGCATCGGAAATTTTAGCAATGGTTTTCTTGTCCCTTCCTTCAGAAAAATTGGGGACACATTCAATGATTCGTTTCATAAAGTTATTCGTATATAAGTTTTATTCTATTCCCCAGTTCACGCTCCAGCTTTTCTTTATCCAGCTCAAAGTAATGTATGGGGTACACCACGGGAGCTCCTATGCGCCGGGCTGCTTCTAAAAATTGTTCGTCGCTCATGGTATAAGGCAAGTTTTTGGGCAATAGGGCCACGTCTATATGTCCCAATTGATCCATCTCCGGAATGAGCTCCGTGTCTCCTGCACTGTATACCCTAAAATCTCCAAACGTAAATACATAGCCGTTCCCGTATCCTTTGGGATGGAAAGGCTGGCCATCGTCTTTTTTATTAATGATGTTGTATGCCGGAACGGCGGTAATTTCTATTCCTTTCCAATGAAAAACCTCTCCGTTGTTCAAGGTTTTCTCCAGTTCCAAGTGTTCTTCCATACACCGGGGTCCAACAAATATTGTTTTTTTTACTACCAAATGTTCCAGTGCTTTTTTATCGTAATGATCAAAATGGTCGTGTGTAAAAAAGACAATATCTGCTTTGGGGAACTTACTGTAGTCCGTTGTTTCTGAATAAGGATCTATATACATAATCAGATCTCCCAAACGGAAACATACGGCACCGTGCCCTGCAGGCACTATGGTAAGCGTCCCAAGTGACGTCTTAAATTGTTGTGATAAGGTAAAGATCATAATGTAATAATTTTTCCGTTAATTATTGTTGTCTCTATCAGTGGGCTTGTAAAAGCATAGGCAAAATATTCATAGGAAGGCATGGGTACGGTAATAAAGACATTGGCTGTCTTTCCAACGGTTATGGAACCAAAACGAGAAGAAAGATCCATAGCATGGGCGCCATTCAGGGTGGCTGCATTAATGGCCTCTTCCGGTGTCATCTTCATCTTTAGGCAAGCCAGTGTCATCATAAACTGCATGTTGCCCGCAGGACACGAACCGGGATTGTAGTTGGTAGCTAAAGTTACCGGCAATCCTCTCTTGATCATTTCTCTGGCCTGTGCATATTCCATTTCCAGGAAAAAAGTAGACCCGGGCAGTAAAACAGGCATGGTGTCTGACGCTGCCAAGACGTCCCATTCTTCCGAACCGGTATGCTCTAAATGATCAACGGTAATGGCACCATAATTGACTCCCGTTTGAACACCTCCCGAATAATCCATCTGGTTGGCATGTACTTTTGGACGTAATCCATGTTTTAGTGCTGCCGTAAAAATCCTTTCTGTATCTTTTACCGTAAAGAACCCCGTTTCACAAAAGACATCTGCATATTGTGCCAATCCTTCTTCTGCCACTTTGGGAATCATTTCCTCTACAATCAAATCTACGTACGCTTCCTGCCTGCCTTTGTATGCTTCCGGAACGGCATGCGCCCCCAAAAAAGTAGCCTTTACCTCTAAGGGTGTTTCTTCTCCAATCCTTCGGATTACCCGCAGCATTTTTAACTCGTCTTCCACAGTCAGACCGTAACCGCTTTTTATTTCTATGGCCCCTGTTCCAAAACCAATCATTTCCCGGGCACGTACCAGGCTTTGCCTATACAATTCTTCTTCAGAAGTTTGGTGAAGCAAACGAGCCGAGTTTAAAATGCCTCCTCCCCTGGCGGCAATTTCCCGGTAAGAGAGCCCTCTGATTTTATCCATAAACTCTTTCTCTCTGCTTCCTGCATATACTATATGGGTGTGGCAGTCGCAAAAAGAAGGGAAGACACATTTCCCGCGAGCATCAATAACCCGGGTGCCTAATGGAATATCCTCTTTATAAGGACACGTTTCCATAAGACCAAAATCGTCAATAATGCCTTCTTTAATATAAAGCCATGCATTGTTTATACAAGGTAACGTATTCAGGTCTTTACCGCTGCAGGCAGAAGAGGCCCCTTCTTGATGCCCCCTGCGAACCTGCACCAGTTGTTTTATGTTTTCAATTAAAATTCCACTCATCTTTTACAAATTTTTCTGCTTGGTGCATCAATGGGTACATAAGTACATCTTCTTCCACAAAGGGAACGTAGCGGCGAAATGCCTCTGCCAGTTTTTCCAAAACGGGAGAGGTACTGTCCGGTCTTCTGAATTCAAGAGCCTGTACTGCATTGAACAACTCAATGGACAGTACCCTACTCACATTCTCCACAAGCTTCATGCATTTAATGGCTGCATTGGCTCCCATGCTCACATGGTCTTCCTGTGTCTGAGACGAGTCTATGGAGTCTACACTGGAGGGAGTACACAATTGTTTGTTCCGGCTCACAATAGAGGCAGCCGTGTACTGCGGAATCATAAACCCGCTGTTTACTCCCGGCCTGGCAACCAAGAACGAAGGCAAGCCTCTTTTTCCTGCAATCAGCTGATTGGTTCTCCGTTCAGAAATGTTTCCTAATTCGGCAACGGCAATGGCCAAAAAATCCAAGGCAAGTGCCAACGGTTGTCCGTGGAAATTTCCTGCAGAGACAATCAGGTCGTTGTCCGGAAATACCGTAGGGTTATCGGTAGCTGCATTCATTTCTGTTGTCAACACCCCGGTTACGTATGCCAGGCAATCTTTTGTTGCGCCGTGGACTTGTGGAATACAGCGGAAGGAATACGGATCTTGTACGTGTTCTTTCTGTTTTGCTATAAGCTTGCTTCCTTCCAAATACCTCTCTACAGAGGCAGCCGTTTCTGCCTGACCGGCATGCGGCCTTACACGGTGTACTTCTTTTGTAAAAGGTTCCGGCCTGCCGTCGTAAACATCCAGTGATAAGGCAGCAATCATATCGGCTTTATCCGACAGTTTTTTTGACCTAATCAACGACCACAAACCGCAGGCACACATAAATTGCGTACCGTTAAGTAAGGCAAGGCCTTCTTTTGATTGCAAACGGATAGGCTCCCATCCCATGTGACTGTTCAGCTCTTCTCCGCTCATGCGCTTCCCATCTACTTCTACCTCTCCCAAGCCAATCAAAGGTAAGGACAAATGAGCCAGTGGAGCCAGATCTCCGGACGCTCCCAGGGAACCCTGTTCATAAACAATCGGATACACTCCACGGTTAAAAAAATCAACCAGACGCTGTACTGTTTTTAATTGCACTCCCGAAAAACCATAGGAAAGAGAACGTATTTTTAGAAACAACATGAGTTTCACCACTTCTTTAGGCACTTCTTTACCCATACCGCAGGCATGTGACATCACCAAGTTTTTTTGCAACTGTTCCAGTTCTTTCTTTTTGATAGCCACATTATGAAGGGCTCCAAAGCCGGTATTCACGCCATAGACCAAACCGGAATCATTGATCTTTTTATCTAAATAATTACGGCATTTTTCAATGTTTTGAATGGCTTCTTCAGAAAGCTCAAGTTGGGTTTTTACTGTCAGGATTTTTTCCGGTACCTCAATTCCTGCAGGGGAAGAGGAAATGGTGTGAAAATACATAGGTTGTGATTTAAAATTATGTAACAAAAATACCGCATTTTGTGTACATATAAAAGCCAAATGCGGTGACTTTGTATTAGGTGTATAGTATTACTTTAAGAAAAAGCTTTCCTTCTGGAGTGCTTTTTTTTGTAGGTTCTGTTCCGCAAATACTCTTTTACCCGTTTCGGGAACCAAACCGGTATAAAACATTACCGATGATTTGGTCATAGGCGTGGGAGTAAAATCCTGCACCTGTTCCACCCAAATGCCGTCTTTTTTAAATTTCTTGGCTAAGCTGTACATATCCTGCCGGGTACAGCCCGGATGGGAAGATATAAAGTAAGGGATCAATTGCCAACGGTAGCCTTCTTTTTTTACTTCTTTCAAAAATGCCCTTCGTAAGGTTCTGTACAAGGCAAAAGACGGCTTGTGCATATGGTTAAGTACATGGTCTTCTGTATGCTCGGGCGCCACCTTCAATCTGCCCGATACGTGATATCTGAGCAACTCGCGGAAATACTGTTCGCCTTCTTTATTCAAAAAACCATGAGCATCCAGAAACAGATCGTAGCGAATGCCGCTGCCTATAGTTACTTTTTTTACACCCGCAGATTCCCTGACAGTTTTATACAGTTCCAATAAAGGCTTGTGAGAAGTGTCCAGGTTTTTGCATATACGCGGGAACAGACAGGACGTTCGGGTACAAACTCGGCACAAGTTAAGGTCCTTCCCTTGCATGGCATACATATTGGCCGTTGGGCCCCCTAAATCTGTAATGTGGCCTTTCCATTCTTCCAGCGCAGACAAGGCAGCCGTTTCTTTAAGTACCGAGGCTTGTGAACGCCAGGTAATCTGGCGGCCCTGATGTGCGGCAATGGTACAGAAACTACAACCGCCAAAGCATCCCCTGTGCAGGCATATGGAAAAACGGATCATTTCCAATGCCGGAATTCTTTTGCCTTTATAGCGCGGATGGGCCTTATAGGTAAAAGGAAGGTCGTAAATACTATCCAACTGTGCTTGTGTCATAAGTGGAAAAAGCGGATTCACAACAACGGCAGGACCCTCTGCTTTGTCTAACGGTTCCACCAACACGGGCGGGGACGGCGCATTGGCCTGTTCTTCAAAAACACGAAAGTGTTCTGCAAACACTCGTTTGTTTGTTTTGCAAGCCTTATGGGAAGGCAGCTGCAACCAAGCCTGACCGTTGCTAGAACCACAGTCCGGTATTTCCCTAACAGATTTTGCCAGATAGGCTATTTGCGGAGTCAGGCGTATTTCTTCTTGCGTAGCTCCGCTGCTTATCTTACGAGCCAGTTCCACAACGGCACGCTCTCCCATACCGTACACCAGGTAATCTGCTCCCGATGCTACTAACACGGAAGGGGTAAGGGTGTCTGACCAATAATCGTAATGGGTAAGCCGTCGCAAAGAGGCTTCTATTCCTCCAAGTACAACAGGAGTGTTAGGGTACAGCTTTTTGAGAATGTGTGTATATACAGTAACGGCATAATCGGGACGCATGTCTGACCTTGAATCTGCCGTATAAGCATCGTTGCTTCTTAGGCGTTTTGCTGCTGTATAGTGGTTTACCATAGAGTCCATATTCCCCGAGGTTACTCCAAAAAACAACCTGGGCTCACCCAGTTTTTTGAAATCCCTAAGGTCATCTCTCCAATTGGGCTGCGGTACTATAGCCACCAAATACCCTTCTGCCTGTAATATCCTTCCGATGATAGCTGCCCCAAAAGAAGGGTGGTCCACGTAAGCATCTCCCGAGAAAAGTATGATATCTAACCGGTCAATCCCTAAATGCTTCAACTCTTTCCGTGAGGTAGGCAACATGCTGCAAAGGTACATGACTTTTTGTTATATTTGGAGAAAATATAACCATTATGTTCTCTAAAGAAATCTACGTACAACGCCGTAAGGCACTGAAATCAAAAATGAACCAAGGAATAGGCTTATTCATGGGAAACCGTGAAGCACCTTGTAATTACAAAGACAACACCTATCCTTTTAGGCAAGACAGCAGTTTTCTGTATTTTTTTGGTCTTGATGAACCCAATTTGGCAGCCGTTATAGATTTTGATTCGGGAAAAGAAATTCTTTTTGCCGATGATGTGAGTCTGGACGACATTGTATGGACAGGACCGTTGCCAAAAATGCAGGAAAAAGCAGAGCTAATAGGCGTAAAGCATACGTCTTCACGTAATACCCTTGCCGGTTTTATTCAGGAAGAACAAAAGAAAGGTCCTGTTATTCATTTCCTTCCTCCGTACCGGAGCGACAATATGATAGAACTGATGGACATGATGGGCATCCATCCCAATGAGCAGAAAGAAAAAGCTTCTGAACAGCTCATTCGCGCCATTGTAGGGTTACGTATGATCAAACAACCGGAAGAGATTGCAGAACTGGACAAAGCTTGTAATCTGGGCTATGCCATGCACTATACGGCCATGAAGCTGGCCAAGCCGGGTATGGTAGAACAAGAGCTGGTTGGCATAATGGAAGGCATTGCCGTAAGCGGGGGATATATGCCTTCGTTCCCTATCATCCTCACGCAAAACGGAGAAGTAATGCACGGGCATTTGCATCATCAAATATTGGAAAAAGGACGCTTGCTGTTGATAGATGCAGGAGCTGAACTTCAGAGCCACTATTGCAGTGATTTTACCCGCACCCTTCCTGTAGGAGGAGTTTTCCAAGGTATTGCTCGCGATTTGTACACTCTGGTACTGAAGGCCAACAACCATTGCATTTCCATGTGCGCCCCCGGCGTTTCTTTTAAAGAAGTACACCTAACGGCCGCACGCATTATTACAGAAGGTTTGAAAGACCTGGGCTTAATGAAAGGAGATACAGAAGAGGCAGTAGCTGCCGGAGCACATGCTGCTTTTTTCCCTACCGGGCTGGGTCATAATATGGGACTGGATGTGCACGATATGGAAGACTTGGGTGAACAATTTGTGGGATACGATAGCACGGTTTCCAGAAGTACGCAGTTTGGTCTAAAATCGTTGCGGATGGCCAGAAAACTGGAAATAGGAAACGTTATGACTGTAGAACCCGGCTTTTACATCATTCCCACACTCTTGGAATTGTGGAAAAAAGAAGGCCATAATGCCTCTTTCATTGATTTTGAAAAATGTAAACCACTATATGGGTTTGGCGGAATCCGCATTGAAGATGATTTATTGATCACAAAAGAAGGATACCGTCTGCTGGGCAACAAACGCCTACCCGTTACTCCGGAAGAGATTGAAGAGGTGATGAAGGATTGAGTGTTTTGAAATATTCTTCCAAGAACGTGGCAATGCCGTCTTCATCTACCCCGGGTGCTACGTGAGAGGCTGCTGCAATAACCTTCGGGTCTGTAGCGTTTCCCATGGCCACTCCCACCTCTGCGTATTCCAGCATGGGAATATCGTTGCCTCCGTCTCCAAAGGCCATGGTACCTTTGCGGGGCAGTCCAAAGTAGTGTAACATTTTTTCTACACCTGTTCCTTTGTTGTCTCCCTTGGGAGTGATATCGGTAAAGTCCGGATGCCAACGGCTTGATTCGCTGTGAAGGATGGCTTTGCTCATTACCTCGGCTTCCAACCGGACATCGCCGTACAGGCTTATTTGTATTACTTCATCCGTTATTTCTTCCAACGGATACACCTGCGGTAGGTCCATGCCTGCCAAAGTAGCCAAGTCTTTTACCTTCTGGTCAATGTAGTTGATGTACACTTTGTTCCTGGTTACCATAGATACGGGAAACGGTTCGTTTTCTTTCAAGTACATGAGCAAAGAATGAATATCCCGCATATCTATCTTGCTCTGGTATATGATTTGTCCGTCACCGGATTCACAATACCCTCCATTCTGAGCTATTAACCCGTCAAAGTACAAGCCGCCGTACGAAGGAAGGGAAAAATCTTGTATCAATACCCTGGGCCTGCCCGTACATAAAAAGGTTTTTATACCTAATGCCTGATATTTCTTAATAGCTAAAACAGCAGAGCGTGGTACGGTGTGAGTTTTAAAACTTACCAAGGTACCGTCAATGTCAAAAAAAAGAGAGTGTATCAATTATTTTTCAATAAGTCCTACAATGGAAGGGTCGTTGGGTTTGACCTTAGACGGCCAGTGCCCGATAAGCCGCCCCTGTTCGTCTATCAGGTATTTGGTGAAATTCCAGGCAGGTCCTTTGCTGTTCCATCCGTTTTTACTCTTATCGGTAAGCCACTGAAAAACTTGGTTCCTTTTCTTCTTGCCTCTGACAAAGGACTTTTCCATCATTTGAAAAGTCACTCCGTAATTGATTTCACAAAACTCTTGTATTTCTTCATTAGATCCGGGGTCCTGGCCCATGAAATCATTAGACGGAAATCCCAACACTACTAACTGCGGTGCATATTTGCGGTGTAAAGCTTCCAATTCTTTAAACTGCGGTGTGTAGCCACAATTAGAGGCTGTATTTACAATCAGCACTTTTTTACCTCGCAGCTGCTCAAAAGAGTACGTTTCTCCTTGTATAGTCGTAAAAGACAAAGCGTAAAAGCTCATAATTAAAAAAATCAGTTTCATTATCAAAAATAATTGTGGTCCAAGATACGCAATATCCTGAATAGAAAAGTAAAAGATTTTCTTTACTTTTGTTTGCTATGAAACATATTCTTTATTGCCTGCTCTTTGTTGGTTTTTTTTCTCTAGCATTACCTGCCAATGCACAGTATGCTCGCAACCCCGAACTCTTGTTACCAAATAACGATTCGTTAGCATTAAGTCTGCCAACTCCCTCTACTGTAGTACTCAGACATAGCGAACGAACTTTTGGAAATAAAATGTTACGGGCTACCGGTTACTCGTTAGGATTCAATACCGTCATCATGACAGCCCTTATCCTATCTCCGGAATACGTAAGCAAATGGGACAAAGAGACAGCGTTTACCAAAGAATCTCTGAAAAGAGAATACAAAAGAAGCTTTACCACACCTCCTGAAATAGATGACGACCTATTTATTATAAACTATGTAGGTCATCCCTATCAAGGAAGTTTTTATTATAACACTACACGTTCACAGGGAGCCAAAATATGGCAAGCTTCTTTGTTTGCCGTTTTGCAATCTACGCTTTGGGAATACTTGTGGGAAGGAGGGTTGGAGCAACCCAGTATCCAGGACCTGATTGTTACTCCTCTGGGAGGAATTATACTGGGAGAACTGGCTCACAGGGCTACATTAGCCATGGCTAAGAACGGATTTACTTGGTACGAAATTGTTGCCACCTGTATCATCAACCCGGCCTATGTCATCAACAATGGATTCAAGAATCAGACGTCCAGTCGGCGGCGGTAATTGAAGGTGATAGCTACAGAAAAACAAACCATCCCAAAGAATAGCATGGCGGCACACTCCGGCAGAATGGCTTTTATACCGGCATCCAGAAGGAACACATCCATAAATCCCGATAGCCCCCAATGCATAGGAGACAGTTTACTTATTTGCCTGAGGGTTTCTGACATCACAAAAGTAGGGACCCAAACTCCTCCAATGGCGGCCATAATAACAACGGAAATGGCTCCAAAAACAGAAGATTGATGAAAAGTATTGGCAATATTGCCAATGGCTATCCCATACCCAATAGCTGCTATAGAAGCAGAAAGAGCCAGCAGGATCAAAGCCATTGGGGAACTACCCAAATTAAGTGACTCCAGCCCAAACCAGGGAAGAACAAAAATCCCTATGAGTAGCATGAGTCCAAACTGCAATAACGTAACAATCAAAAAGACAACGGCTTTGCTTAACAAATACTCTGTATAAGAACAGGGCATAGTAAGCAGTCGGGAAAAACTCCCTTCCTGCCGCTCTCTGATGATGCTTCCGGAAAGAGATATGACTATAAAGAAGACGGCAAAAAGTGACCAAGCCGGAACGTTATGCTGTACCGGGTTGGGTACCATGTCCTTGCCTTCTAAACGAGCATTGCGTATATCTATAACTACCTGATCTCCGTAAAAACCTGCCGTTGAGATAGGTATGGGACTTATTTCGTTTACTTGTCTTGTAATCTCCTTTAGTATGTATTCAAATTCAATTTTTTGTGTCCTTTCTTTAAGGGTACTCATGATATAGGAGGAAAAAGACATTTTTGTGGTAGGGTCTATAAAAATTACAAACCCCACGCTGTCTATAGCCGGCAACTCTTCGGCACCGCTAAAAGCGGTCATCACATATTTTACTACATTCCTCCGAATGGTTTCCGTTGTGTTTTCGGGAATATAGATCCCTAAAGTATACTTACTCCCGGCCACTTCTCTTTCCACTTGTTCTTGCGTTGGTTCTTTGCCTTTAATATGCCTGTCTATTTTAAAGATCCCAGACAGCTCAATTTCTTTATCAATGGCTTTGCCCAACTCTCCTTTGTCTTTGTTAACTAGTAAAAGAGGAACAGAAGCATCTTTCAATACCCTGTAGGTACTTTCCTGGAGGAGTGTCATCAAAACAACCAATACGGCAGGCATAAGAAACATAAGCAAGAGTCCTGCTATGTCTCGCTTAAGCAGCAAATAATCTTTATACAACAGGTATCGGAATTTTTTCATGTGTTATCCCTTATTCTTTTTCCGGTCAAAAGCAGGTACACAGACTCTAGGTCATCACATATGTTGTGTTCTGCTATAAGATGTTCCGGGCTGCCTTGACTAATAATGGATCCGTTGTCCATAAAAGCCACCTGAGAGCAAATTTGCTGCGCTTCTTCCAAATAGTGGGAAATAAAAAGTATGGTCGTTCCCTGCCGATTGATTTCAACAAGTTTCTCAAGAATCATTCTGCGCGATTGAGCATCTACACCTACCGTAGGTTCATCTAAGATTAAAATTTCAGGCGCATGAAGCATTCCGGCAATCATGTTTACCCTGCGTTTCATTCCACCGGAAAAACGGTTGATGAACGAATGTCTGCTTTCGGTCAAGTCAAAAAGTTCCAACAGTTGGTCTATCCTTTTTTCCAGCAGGGGTTTTTCAATGCCGTACAGCCCTCCAAAAATTTTGAGATTTTCATAAGCTGTTAACGTAGGAAAAAGAGCTATGTCTTGGGGTACAAGCCCAAACAGAGGCCGTATCTGTTTCATGCCGGCAGAGATATCCCTGCCTTGAATCCGAACCTTGCCACTATCGTACTTTCTCAACCCGCAAATGATGTTGATGGCTGTTGTTTTACCTGCTCCGTTAGGCGCCAAAAGGCCAAATAAAGATCCATAAGGAATTCTTAACGTAAACCCATTCAATGTAGGATGGGTTTTTCCCTTGTACGTTTTTTTAAGGTTTTCAGTTTCTATGGCATACCGGTTACTCACGTTTTATCGATTTTTCTAACCGCGTAAAAATATCTATTTCTCTTTCGGATATAACTTCAAGTTTGTGGGCCAGGTCATCGTAAGAGCCTATCTCCCCTTCTCTTTTCTTAAAGAAACGAGCGGCATGGTAAGAAAAGTCCCTCCACAAATCTCCTGTTTCCGACAGCTCCATTGATAAGTTGTTCCATAACGGTCTATTAAGAAACTCAGAAGCCTCCTGAAGAAAGGCTGCATACATAAAACGAAACCCTGCTCCTCCTGTTCCAATTTCTTCCAACATACGGATGACCTGAGCCAGGTTAAGAGCGGCTCCTCTTTTACCGTACAGTTTTTCCCACTTTCGCATCCTTCTTGCCAAATAGGCAATGCCTTGTGCTCCAAACATGGGAAAAGGAATATGTAGCATATCGGAACACGTCTTGCGGGTTGCCTTATCAATCATTTCTTCATCTAACGGCCTGTAATTATCTAAACTCTTAATGTAATACATCCTTCCTTTAGGCGGGCTTGTACCCCAGGCAAACCTTACTTTTTTCAAATCTGCCGATGAAAGTCTGTGCTTATTCATGCCTACAGGATCCGAAATAATGTATTCGTCTCCTTCTTTTCCTATCACACAAAGGTTGTGCGCATTGAAGTGAAACCTATATTCCTTGGGAAAGTACGATAAATTGTACGCACCCACACGCAAGCCCACGGGGATTCTCTGAAAGAGAATTTCGTCAAGTTTGTCCATGGACTTATCGGGATTTTTAAATTTATGCCACTGAATATCAATTCCTAAAGCTTTTGTAACACGAGTAAAAATAGTTCCTGGGAAAGGCCTGAACGAGGTAAGGGCCATACCGTGCATCTTGTAAAACGGCATATGAGAAAAAAAGATGCCCGATCCAAGTCCCAGAACCATGGGTTCACTTAATTTTATTCCGTAAAAGTTCAATAGATTTCTTACAACACCATTCTCACAATGTGCGGCGTGCCTGTGTTCAAAGTCAATTTGCATAGTCAATCAATAGAGATGAGTTCTTCAACATTAATGTTTAAAGCAACCGCCAAGCACGACAGCTCTTCCGGTTTTATTTTTGAAAAATATTTTGGTTTACAGTAACGAACAATTTTTCTGCGCGATAAGCCGGCATATTTAGACAATATAGCAGGAGTCATAAGCAATCGCTCCATGTGGTATGCCAAGGGACTGAGTTTTCCTTGCACCACCTGTTCACGGATTTTGTCAGCCTCTTCTTCCCTGTTATTCCATGCAAACTGAATGGCTGCATTTTTTGGTTTCCATCCTACACTTGGCACTTCCCGGAACTTCCCTTCCTCATCCAAAGCATAGTACCTATCTCTTAGGCATATTTCGGTCTCTTCCTGTAAAAATGCATTGTCTTGTGGTACTTCATTGACTTTCATAAGCCTAGCTATTTATTACAAATATACCATTTTTTGTAAAGAAAAAAGGTAGGTGGTAACGTACCCAGACCTTTCACAAATTTCGATCTTTACAAGAGCATAGTTTTTTGAATCAAAAGTTAACACTATGTTTTCAAAAGCATTTTCCGGACTTTCTTTTTTATACAATATGGTTATCAAGTACTCTTCATCAGAGGCCTTGTACAGAAGATTGTATTGGCTGTTTAACGCGTAGAGCTTTCCTTGCATACACTCTCCCATGATACGAGCCATTTCTGTTAAAGCATTGTTTTGCGCCTTTAATGAATAAGTAGTGGTTTTACCATCTACTGTGATTTTCACAGCTTTCCCGTCAGCTGCCATACTCATTTCTCTTGGCGAAGTATAATCAAAACGTATTCCCGTATTTTTTGAATACGTAAACGTTCCTTTAGAAGTCACCTTTACTTCTAATTCCCGGAACTCTTTTTCTTGTATGAAATCCCCGGAAAAAGTTTCAACACGCTGCATGGCTTGGGACAAATTTCCAAAGAATTCATTCTTGTTTCCTTGTGAAAACAACGTCACAATTATACAAAGAGTTATAGCCGTAAGGGTACCTCGTCTTTTCATATTCCAACCTCCTTCATGAGAGCTTGCATTTTTAAAACAGGGTGGGTTCCGTATTGAAGTTCGGCACTCACTTTGATCTCGTTCGTTTCTTCTTGTACCTCTGTTTTGGCGTTCATCAGTAGCGTTTCCTCACGTAAAGGTTCCACAACAGAAGAGAATTTACATGTTCCTACAGCTACATACTGTAATTTTTTCCCCAAGATTGTTTCTGTACATATCCTTATTAGATAGAGCGAACAAACCCCCGGAAGTATAGGGACTTCGGGGAAATGACCCTGAAACACTTCATGGGTAGTGTTTAGCCTGGCCGTTGCCCGAAAGTTTCCGGGTTCGGTAGCAGTTACAGATTCAATAGTAAAGAGTTTCTTCAACAGATTCAGCCCGAGTTAAGAAAAGGGATACCTGTAACAGGGGATGTTCAATCTTAATGTTTTTTGGATATCCCTCTTTATAGTTTTCCATTTTCATTTTTGTTTTATAAATACCTGTTCCGCTTTGCAATGTTTCCACCTTGCCTTCACTATTCCGTATGGGAGCATATCCTATACCTGCAGAAGGATCGTACAACAGGGACAAATCTTTCCACACCAGATCCAACGCTTTTTTCTTATCGGGAAAATCAATGGCAAAATGTGTTGTATAGCCGTCTTCTGTACCTTCCAAATCAAAAAGTGACACTCCAAAATGGGAGGTGAGCACAAACCGTGGCTTGTTAACTGCATTTCTTTCTACTAAAAGCAAACCATCTACTTGTTTGTTCTTATATTTCATCTGAAAATCATAGAATAAAATTTTCTTTTCTGTATTTAAAAAGGGTGGGACGTTTTCCCATCCGATTTTACCCGCAGTTCCGCATGCGACTGTCAACAACAAAAACAACACTTGAATTTTTTTCATATACCCAATCCTGCAGTTTTTACCACCTTCATTTCTGCTTCTGCCAACAACCCGTCTTTATTATATGTACTCACCTGTACTACAGAAAAAACCGGGTTTTTGAAGGTCTCCTCCACTTCTGTATATAAAGGTTCTTCCTCTTTTGCCCTTCTATACAAGTTTACATTTTTAAAAGACGCCACAAAACCCGGAATTACTCCCTCTGTTTGCTCCTCTTCCTGTGTCTCTGTCGTATTTGCTTCCCTCACACCTCGGGCCATGGCAACCGATTGTGCCATGTGTTCCAAAAGCCCTTCTTCCCGGAAAAAACCGTTTTCACAAAATAGCGATTCCTTTTTTGGTGTATATCCTGTATAAGAAGCCTTTTGATCTTTTCCGTGATACGTATCAATCAATAAAGCAGGAGGTCTGTGCGGGAGGTATTCGAATAACTCTTCCCCGGAACAAATAATAGATTTTGCTTGCCTCACAATAAACTCTTTACACATCAGATGTGTGGTGCCCGGAGCCGGGATCGAACCGGCACAGCCTTGCGGCCACTGGTGTTTGAGACCAGCGCGTCTACCTATTCCGCCATCCGGGCTTTGTAGTTATTCTCACAAACTGATAAACGGGAAGCAAATGTAGTGTATTTTTTTTAAGTAATAAAACCGACGGCGATTTTTACGTAATTTCCCCTTTCAAAGTTGCCCCTGTACAAGAGGTAACACCAACGTTTACGAACTCTCCCGGCACCGAGTTTTTTTTGGGAAATACACAGACCTTCCCTGTGTCTGTCCGTCCAAAGTACTCTTCTGCAGAACGTTTAGAGACTCCTTCTACCAATACTTCATGCACGCAGCCTATCTCTGCCCGGTTGCTTTCCAATGCATGTTTGTTTTGCAAAGCAATGATTTCTTTCAGACGTCGGATTTTCACTGTTCCCGGTACATTGTCTGCATAATGTCGCCAAGCCTGTGTGTTGGGACGCTGGGAATAATGGAACATAAAAGCCTGGTCAAAACGGATTTCCTTCATAAGGCTAAGTGTTTGTTTATGATCTTCTTCCGTTTCTGAACAAAAACCGGTAATCAAGTCCGTAGAAATTCCGCATTGGGGAAGGAGCGTTCGAATGTTGTTGATTCTATCCAAGTATTGTTCACGCGTGTATCCACGGTTCATTTTTCGCAGTATGTTATTGCTGCCGCTTTGTACCGGCAGGTGAATGTGTTTGCAAATGTTGGGATGACGGGCCATCACATGCAACACATCATCCTGCATGTCTTTGGGATGCGAGGTGGTAAAACGGATTCTGAGCCCAGGCGAGATCCGGGCCACGCGATCCAGCAGGTCAGCAAAAGAAACGGTCGCAGGCTCTGCCTGCGGCAGCGGCTTGGCAACATCTGCCGATACGCCGGATGGCTGTGTGGCCATCGGGTCCCACCGATACGAGTTGACGTTCTGCCCCAGGAGCGTAACTTCCTTAAAACCGCTTTCCACCAAATCTTTTACCTCGGCTTCTATGGATTTCGGATCTCGGCTTCTTTCCCTTCCTCTTACGTACGGTACAATACAATAAGCACACATGTTGTCACATCCTCTCATAATGGTAACAAAAGAGGTGATTCCGGGCTCCGGCCCCCTATAGGGTTTTATGTCTTCATACGTTTCTGACAAAGAAAGATCAACGTGTATGGGAGCCGTTGCAGAAGAACCCAGCATAGCAGGTAAAAAACGGTAGCTATCCGGACCTGCCACCCAGTCTACTGCAGGGTGATTGAGTAGTTCTTCTTTAAGACGCGTGGCCATGCAGCCCAGTACTCCTACTTTTAGCAAGGGATTCTTCTTCTTTACCCTGCCAAAATGGTCCAATCGGTTCATAACACGTTTTTCTGCATTTTCTCTTACAGAACAGGTATTGATAAGTATAATGTTTGCCTCTTCTATCTGTGAACAAAGCAGGTATCCGTTATCTGTCAATACCCTTGCAACTACTTCAGAATCGCTCACATTCATTTGGCATCCGTACGTTTCTATATAAAAAGGATTCATGGCACAAATATAGCATATTCACCCTAAATGTATACCTTTGCCACATGTACAGAAAATACGTTATTCTATATACAATAATCCTTCTGGCTCTGGCCGGCTGTTCCCGGTATAAAGAAATATCGCTACAACATATTGTCATTGACCGGTTCAACATGACCGGCTTGTCAACCGCCAAAGTAAAAGTACTGGCCACATTGAACAATCCGGCAGGCAGCAAAATAAAATTGACGGAACTGAACGGAATTATAAAAATTAAAGACAAGCCCATTGCTGTTTTTCATCTGGATTCCACGCTTGTCTTTGACGCCAAAAGTCTATCGGAAAAGGAGGGGACCATGCACTTGAAGATTCAGGATATGTCTGTTCTTTTTTCGGGGATTATTGAATGGGACGAAACGTTACTGGATCAGCTGCAGTTGGATATTGATGCACTGGTCAAAAGCAGGGGCATAAAGCGTAAACTGCATTGGAATAATGTGCCGGTTAAAGATTTTTTAAAATTATGAAACTCGTTATCACAACCTGGGTTTTGCTCTTGTTTTCCTGTTTTTCTTTATGGGGACAGGCATCTGACTCTGCTCTGGATACTTTGCAGATACGTTATGATGTTTTTGAGACATTCAAAAAACCGGGACCGTACGGGAATCGGTTTACCCTTATTCAATCAGATTCTATTGCCTATAAAGTAAACCGATTGATAGAAAAAAACAGCCAATCGCAAGGGAAAATGCAAGGGTATCGGGTTCGGATATTTTTTGACAACAAACAAACGGCACGAGCAGAGTCTGAAAGTATTGCCAGTTCATTTTCAGAAGCTTATCCACAAGTTGCCGTATATAGGATTTACGAGAATCCGTACTTTAAAGTAACTGTGGGTGATTTTCGAACCCGGAGTGAGGCTATGCAATTTATGCGTAAAATTCGCAACTCCTACCCGCAGGCTTTTATCACAAGAGAAAACATCTCCTTCCCTTTGCTTTACACCTTGGAATAAGAAGAGGAGCCCTTACGCCACCATTTTAATTTGAGTCTTCCGGAGTAGTTGGTTAAAGGATTCATATAACGGCCTACTCTTTCCGGATACATATCTTTTATGGTAATAAGGATTCCTGTTTCTTCTACCCCTCCAAATTCTTCGTTAAGCGTAGTACCAAAAACCCGCATATTGGGTGAAATCCTCATATAAGAATTAATCAGCGGAGGGATTCTTTCTCCACGCTCTTTCAGTAACTTGACCAATAATTTATAATCTTCATTGTAGTTACCATTTTCAAAAAGACCGCTAAAGAGCGGATCTTCTTTATCATAATCCAATATACCTATAGGAGTCACTAAAGAATCTTGATCCGGAAAATATTTGTTTAAAAAGTACAGCAGGTAGTTTCTGGCTATTTTGTCATAATTCTTGTACATGGTAACCTTTCCAAAGAAATACTTCATTTCCGGATGGCGTACAATTAGTGCTCCCAGCCCATCCCATAAATTGTCCAACGCATACAAGCCGGACCTGTTTTTATTGGTGTTCTGGTAATCGGGTTGTACAAATGACCTGCCCAGCTCGATGGTATATGGCAGATACTCCCTAATAAACGTATCTGCAAAAGTAAAAACAGAAGACGTAGCCAAATGTTCTTCTTTAATACCGGTCCCGATGATATAGCGGTAACCACCCAAAATCTCTTTATGTTTTGGATTCCAAACTACCAACTGCCTGTAAGGCATATGAGGGTGAGTATCGTAACTATCTATATCCAAAGCTTCTCCCGTTCCTCCTCCGGCCAGTCGAAAAGCTATTTCACGTAACCGTCCTACCTCTTTCATAGCGTAAGGAGCTTCCTGTGCATTGAAGTCGTACAATTCATTGCCTCCACGGGAGGTAGACCTTACCAACAAATCATCGGTAAGCTCGTTTTCCAAATAATGTTTTGGTATGGGAGAAATAATGGGTTTCATTTTTTGCAGAAAAAGTTTTATACTGGCAAAGTTATCTAAAAGAATGCAATTGTGTATCTTTGTAGAGTACAAACAGTTTATTAATGTTATCTCAGTCATTACAACAGAAATTGCAGCTTAAGCAAAAACTGTCTCCGCTGCAAATACAGACCATTAAACTTTTAGAGCTTCCGGCATTGGAACTGGACCAAAGGGTACGGAAAGAGCTGGAAGAAAATCCTGTATTGGAGACAAAAGATAACGATGAAGAAACAGATGACAATGAACTGTCTTTAAGCGACTATTATGGAGACGACGATTCCATCCCTTCCTATAGGCTTTACGTAAACCATCATTCAAAAGATACTAAAAGGGAATTCCCTACATTTTCTGTAAAGGAAAGCTTTCGTCAAAACCTAGAGGTACAACTGGGCTTTCGTACACTTACAGAACGAGAAAGAAAAATTGCTTTGTTTGTAATAGGAAGTCTGGATGATGACGGCTATCTGAGAAGGGAGCCGGAAACGTTAAGTGACGATATGGCATTCCGTTTGGGTCTGGAAGTAGATACAGAAGAAATTAATCGCGCCTTATCCATCATTCAGGAGTTTGACCCTCCGGGTGTAGGGGCCCGCGACTTACAGGAGTGTTTGCTTCTTCAGATTCGCAACAGAAAATCAAAACCGCCTGTAGATCTGGCACATACTATCCTAAAAAACCATTTTGAAGAGTTTACCAAAAAGCATTACGATAAAATCATTTCCAGGCTTGATATCACAGAGGAAGATCTAAAGGAGGCCATTGATGAAATTTTAAAACTTAACCCCAAGCCGGGAGGTAATATAGATGATTCTTATACAGACCGGGCACAACAGGTAGTTCCTGATTTTATCCTGGACCTAAAAGACGGAGAATTTGTTCTTACCCTGCCACGTTTCTCTGTTCCGGAACTGCGTATAAACCGACGGTACGCAGAAATGCTCTTGCAGGCAGCCGACAAAAGCACCAGAGAAAGCAAAGAAGCAGCTACCTTTGTAAAACAAAAGTTAGACTCTGCAAAATGGTTTATAGAAGCCTTGCGCCAACGTCAAAACACCTTGCTTAATACCATGAAAGCCATCCTTGAATTTCAGGAAGAATACTTTGAAGAAGGCGATGAATCTAAGCTTAAGCCTATGGTATTAAAGAACATTGCAGAAAAAACCGGGTTGGATATCTCTACCATATCCCGGGTAGTCAATTCAAAATATATCCAAACGCATTTTGGTATTTATTCCCTGAAATACTTTTTCTCGGAAGGCCTCATGACAAAATCCGGGAGAGAAGTTTCTACGCGAGAAATAAAAAACATATTGGTAGAAAGCATAGATGCAGAAGACAAACGTAAACCTCTGACGGACGAAGAACTGGTTACATGTCTGAACAAAAAAGGATATAAGGTGGCCAGAAGAACGGTTGCCAAATACCGGGAACAACTGAACATACCTATAGCACGCTTAAGAAAAGAAATCTGACATGAGAAAAATAGTAATGATATCTTTAGCCCTTGGAGCCTTAGCCCTATCGGCAAGCTCTTGTTCTACTCGCCAAAAAGTAGACCTTGTTGTTTACAATGCATGCGTCTATACGGTAGACAACTCTTTTTCTGTCCATGAAGCTTTTGCAGTAGATAAAGGTGTTTTCTTAGCCGTTGGTTCTACAGAAGATATCAGGCAATATTATAAAGGTCGCAAGGAGTTTAATATGGAAGGAGCGGCCGTTTATCCTGCATTTCACGATTCTCACAGCCATTTCACTCAATTTGCTAACGGACTAAGCCATGTTGATTTGCGCGGTTCGGTTTCTGAAGAAGAAGTGATTGCAAGGCTTAAGGAACATTACGAATTGTATGAGCCCGCTTTCCTGGAAGGAGACGGCTGGGATCAAACGTTGTGGGAAGACAAATCTTTCCCCGGAAATCAGGCACTTAGCGATGCCTTCCCTCATATTCCCGTATATTTACGCAGGGTAGATTTTCATGCCCTTTGGGTGAACAATAAAGCCATTGAATTGTCGGGACTGCAACCGGGAGATCCCGGAATCCGTCCGGGAGAGGCTATTTTAACTGAAGACGGCCGGTTTACAGGAGTTTTTCTGGAAGATACAGGAGTCCGTATAAGGGCCGATATTCCTCCCATGGATGATAAGACACAGGAAACGTACCTGCAAAAAGCTCAGGAAATTTGTTTTTCGTATGGTTTAGGATCGGTAACGGACGGAGGCCTTTCCCTGGAAAAGATTGTTCTTCTGGATTCGTTGCAAAAAGCAGGAGTTCTCACCATTAGGGTAGATGCTTGGATATCACCGTCAGAAAAGAATTTTGAGCGCTTTACGTCACCCTACCGTTCAGACAAATTGGATGTAAGTGCCGTAAAACTGTTTATTGACGGAGCATTGGGATCAAGAGGCGCCTTGTTATACAAACCCTACACAGACGACCCCGGCAATTACGGTATTCAGGTGACTTCTGACCGAGATTTCACCTTAGCTTGTAAAAAAGCATTCGAAAGAGGGCTTCAGGTAGCCACCCATGCCATTGGGGATAAAGGAGTAGGTAAAGTATTGGATTTGTACCAACCGTTTCTTGCTCCGGGCAACGACCTGCGCTGGCGTATAGAACATTCTCAAATAGTAGCCCCTGCTGATTTTGAGCGTTTTAAAAACATGGGTGTGGTCCCGTCCATTCAGCCTACGCATGCCACTTCAGACATGGGCTGGGCAGAAGAACGAGTGGGTCCGGAAAGGATTAAAGGTGCTTATGCATTCCAAGATTTAATACAAACCATAGGGTGGGCTCCCTTGGGTACAGACGCACCGGTAGAAAGCATTAACCCGTTATACACGTTTTTTGCAGCCATTGCAAGAACAAATGCTGAATTTTGGCCGGAAGGCGGATGGCAACCGGAAAACGCTGTTTCGCGTGAAGAAACACTCAAAGGAATGACCCTTTGGGGTGCTAAAGGATACTTTAGAGAAGATCAAAAAGGCTCTATTGAACCGGGGAAATGGGCAGATTTTATAGTCTGGACAAAAGATCTGATGACCATTCCCGTAGAAGAAATTTTGGACACTTCTTGTAAAATGACATTTGTAGCGGGTGAACAAGTCTATCCCTGACTTTATTTTTCTCCGTAAGCCAAATCACCGGCATCGCCCAATCCGGGAATAATGAATGATTTGGTAGTTAATTCTTCATCAATGGCTCCTAACCAAATGGAAATTCCGTTTTGAGGCAATTTCCTGCAAAGAAATTCGTAGCCCTCTCTGGAGGCTATGGGCGACACTATATGACAATGCTTTGGTTTTCCTTTCTGCTGTACCATTTCCTGATACGTCAGGTAAATGGTAGAACCGGTTGCTAGCATAGGATCTGACAAAATCAGTATTTTGTTTTCTATAGGAGGACTGGTCATATACTCCATCTGAATGGTAAACTTATAGTTTCTTCCGTATTTTCTATAAGCAGCCACAAAAGCATTTTGCGCCTTGTCAAAAACCCTGAGCATACCGTCGTGAAGCGGAAGTCCTGCTCTTAAAATGGTAGCCAGCACAATTTCATCATCCAGCAATTTACAATTGGAGATCCCCAAAGGAGTGTGAACTTCTTCTTCTCTGTATGAAAGTGTTTTGCTTATCTCGTAAGCAAACATATAGCCTAGCCGTTCCAGGTTGTAACGGAACCGCATAGCGTCTTTTTGGATAGTTACGTCGCGCATTTCTGCAAGAACGGAATTAAAAAGAGACTCTTTTTCAGAGAAAATAAACGTTTTCATTCAGAGAAATTTTCCCAAAGTTACAAAAGTATGTGAATTTACAAGAGTCCCTCTTCGGCAAAGCTAAAGTAACCGTTGCCTCCTATGACAATATGATCTATCAAATAAAGGTCTACTATACCGGCTGCTTCTTTAAGTGTTTTTGTCAAAAGTCTGTCTTGCCGACCGGGTTTTGTGTTCCCCGAAGGATGGTTGTGTACAATAATTAGTTCACACGACAGTTTATCCAAGGCTTTTTTCAGTACCATCCTTATATCTACCAAGGTGGCATTCAACCCTCCGCTGCTTATCTGTTCCTTTCCCAGAAAGCGTCTTCCTCCGTCAAAGAACAATACCCAGCACGTTTCGTACGTAAGGTCTTTGAGTTTGGGGATCATCATGGCTGCCACTTCTTGGGCCGAGGTAATGGTTGCCGGCCTGACCACCGGAAGTTGAGCCCTTCTACCCAATTCAAAAGCTGCTGCCAGGGTAGCTGCTTTTGCTTTTCCAATCCCTTTGATCCGGGTCATTTTTTCAAGGGAGGCACGAACCAGCTCGTACAATTGGTTATTATGTTCAGCCAGAAGGTCTCTGGCCAGTTCTTTAACATTTTTTTCGTGGGTACCGTTTCTTAAAAGTATGGCAATCAGTTCTGTATTGGTAAGTGAAGACACTCCTTTTTCCAACAGCCTCTCTCTGGGTCTTTCATTTTCTGCCCAATCCTGAATTCTTGAAGTCTTTCCCATAGTTTTTTATAAAAAAAGCTTTCCAAAAATTGGAAAGCCTACTATAAAAAACCGGACAAAAGGTGTAAACTACGAAAGTCTGTTTACGTAAAGAGCCAAGCCACTCTTTAAGTTACCGGCTTTGTTTGCATGAATGACATTGATCTTAGCCAATTTATCAATCATGGAAAAAACCTTTGGTAACATTTCCTGTGCTTCTGCTTTGTCTGTGGTATTACGGACAGCCTTAATGGCATTACGTGTTGTCCTGGCATAATACCTGTTGTGAAGACGTCTCTTTTGATTTTGACGGTTTCTTTTTTCTGCTGATGCGTGATTAGCCATTGTTATTCTTGTTTTTGTAGCCAGTAGGGGAATCGAACCCCTATTGCAAGAATGAAAATCTTGAGTCCTAACCGTTAGACGAACTGGCCTTTTGGGAGCGCAAAGATATAATGTTTTTTCTTTACTACAAATTTTTTACTCTTTTTGCCATTCAAACGAATAAATTATAGACTCAACTTGGCGTAAATAATCACGTTTTGGGTAACGCGGAGCATAGACAAAAGCTTCCAGCACTATTATGTTTTCGTTCTCTCTGTCGTAAAAACAATGGGCTACGAAAGGGCCTCCCATAAAATCGTTTTTCACATCCCATAAACCGCGTATTTCAACAAATTCTCGCTTGTTAAAATTCACCCATCTTAAAGAAGGCTCAATAAGTGTATTGGTTGTCATATAAGTATTGTCTAGCGGACCGGGTACTTCTTTTTCTAATTTCCTATTGCGCTCTGCAATGATCCTGGGCAAAGTAAGGTCTTCCTCACTTCTGTACGGATAAGAATAGATAAAAACACCTTGAGTAGTATACGTTGTTTCATAGGCCACCCAAATAAAATTGGTTGTCTGCTTTTTTATCTTGTATCCTGTAGGAAAATAAGGAGAACCCCCTATGCTCTTCAAAACTTGTTGGCGAATGGATACTTCTTCATATCTTTTTGAATTCCGGATAACCCTATTTCTTTCTGCCTGTTCAATAGCATTTTTAAGCAAATCACTTTGATCGTCTATGTATTCACTCATTGCTTCTCCACTGGGCCCGGATAGCGTGATCACAATCTGCGGAGCTGCCCAGATGTCTTTCTGAATAATCATTTTTGTCTCCTGCAGATCGGGGTTTACATTACAAATAATAATGTTTCTGTGCACTTGAAAAATAGACGAAAAAGCATTCTCCTGTATGTTAAACAAGCTGAACAAGGGCTCCCGCTGGGGAAGAAAAGGATACTCGACTGCCAAAACAGTTCGGAGCGACTGTCCCGGGGTTGCTTCCCAAAGATTTTTATTCATCACTACAATCACTTCTCCCGTTTTTCCACTTACGTTTTGCTTTAGTTGAGGTCCGTCTTTGCATGACGGAAAAATCAAAAGCAACAGGGACAAAACCAATAAAAAACTCTTTTTCATATGTATTTTCTTTCGTTTGTTAGCTAAATAGTCTGGCAATATCATTTCCAAATGCCAAAAACATCAAAGCCATAAGTAAAATCATTCCTGCAATCTGTGAATACTCCAAAAACTTATCCGATGGTTTTTTACCTGCAATCATTTCGTAAAGAACCAGCACAATATGACCTCCGTCCAGTGCAGGAATAGGCAACAAGTTTAATATAGCCAACATGACAGAAAGCCATGCTGTAATGTTCCAAAAGATTTCCCAGTCCCAGGATCCGGGGAAAATACTTCCAATAGCAATGAAGCTGCCTACCGATTTGTACGCTTTTGTTTTGGGAGTAAAAATCAGGCCCAACTCTTTTAGGTAGTTTGCAGCTGTATTATACGCTTTTTCAATACCGGCCGGGAACGCACTTAAAAGTGAATAAGTTCTTATGGTAACGGGAATAAAGTCCATGGGATTGGCAGCCCCTACCATAACCTTTCCCTCTTCATTTACAAGCAAATGCAATGTAAGGTTTTCCCCTTCTCTTTGTATTCCAACCTCTACTGCCTCCCCTTTGTTCTCTGCCAGTATTTTTTGTACATCCTGGATGGCAGGAGTGGAAAAACCATTTACAGATACAATCCGGTCTTGCGCATGCAGCCCCGAATTTATATTGACAGACGTGTCGGGTACAGAAGCCACTACAAAAGGATACCGTAAGGTAAACAAGCCTTGTACATGCAACAAATCGCTTATGTAATTCTGATCAAAATGGAAACGTACTGTATCTGCTCCTCTAAGAACGGTAACTACAGCCGGTCTGGTTCTGATAAGGTCTACTTGCAACATATGAACAGGGTCATTAACCACAGACCTTTGGTCAAAAGCCAATATTTTGTCTCCGTTCTTAAAACCTATTTCTTCTGCCAGGGGAGTGCACTCTATACCGTAAACGGCATCTTCTGTTCTGATGTATTCTTCTCCCCAGCTGTACAGAATGAGTCCGTATAATAGTATGGCCAATATAATATTGAACAAAACCCCTCCTATCATAACAAAAAGCCGTTGCCAGGCAGGTTTGCTGCGAAACTCCCAAGGTTTTGGCTCTTCTTTCAACGACTCTTTATCCATAGATTCATCAATCATTCCGGCTATTTTACAATAGCCGCCAAACGGGAGCCAGCCAATACCGTATTCAGTATGAGAGTTTTTAGGCTTATACTTAATCAGACTAAACCATGGATCAAAAAACAAGTAAAATTTCTCAACCCTGATCCCAAACAAGCGGGCAAAAAGAAAATGGCCCAGTTCGTGAACTAGAATTAAAAAAGAAAGGGCCAAAATAACTTGTGCGATTTTTATTAGTACTTCCATAGTATCAAGAACTTAACAACAAATGTTGTGCCACCCTCTGGGCTTCGTTATGCGTATCTTTCAATTGAGTAAAGGTGGGATTGTCCATAAAGGTTATTTTTCCTAAAGTTTGTGAAATTAATTTTGGGATGGCAATAAAACGTAATTTTTCTTCTAAAAAAGCTTCTACAGCTATTTCATTGACGGCATTTAGGGCGCAAGGAATATTTCCTCCTTTCCTTAGCGCTTCGTAAGCCATGGTAAGGCACGGAAATTTATCTAAAGGCGGATGAAAAAATTCCATGGAACGAAAATGAGAAATATCCATTCTTGGCGCTTGGGCAAAATCCATCCGGCGGGGATAAGATAAAGCGAACAAAATAGGCAACCTCATATCGGGACATCCCATCTGAGCTTTTATTACCCCATCAGAAAATTGTACCATGGAATGAATCAGCGACTGCGGATGTATCATTACCTCTATCTGCTCTGCCGGTTGGCCAAAAAGCCAGAAAGCCTCTATAACTTCCATTCCTTTATTCATAAGAGTAGCAGAATCAATCGTTACCTTTGCCCCCATATTCCATGTAGGATGAGCCAAAGCCTGTGCTTTTGTTACCGTTTCCAACTCTTCCGGTGACAACGTAAAGAAGGGACCTCCGGAAGCGGTCAGTATCATTTTTTCAACTACGGCCTGTTCACCCAGAAGGCACTGAAAAATAGCAGAATGTTCGCTGTCAACCGGCAAAATGGACGTTCCTGTCAGGGAGGCTTCTGCCATGACCAAATGCCCCCCTGCTACCAAGCTTTCTTTGTTGGCTAGTGCCAATGTTTTTTTATTTTTGAGAGCCTCCAACGAAGGACCCAATCCTGCAAACCCTACCAGAGCATTCAATACCAGATCTACGGTGTCCCATGACAGCACATGTTCTATAGAGTCTTTACCATACAGCACTTTCGTTTCTGTCCCCTTCAGCGCTTCTCTGACCTTATTCCATGCGTCTTTGTTGGTTAAGACAACGGCTTCCGGTTTGAACTCCAAGGCTTGACGAATGAGCAGGTCGTATGATTTCCTGGCAGTCAAAACTTGTGCCGAAAAATAAGACGGGTGTCTGCGGATGATATCCAAAGCCTGAATCCCTATGGAGCCGGTAGACCCTAAAATAGCAACACGTTTCTGGAAAATCATATTAGAAATTAATGTAATCGGCCGGATTCAACGGAACTCCTTTGTGCCAAAGTTCAAAATGCAGGTGAAACCCTGTGGAATACGTTCCATGGCTTCCAATAACTGCTACCACAGATCCTGCAGTAACAGAGTCTCCCACTTTTCTGAACAATTGTGAACAATGTTTATATATAGACAGCAAGTTGTTTTCGTGCTGTATTTGTAAAATGTAGCCAAACTCATCGGTCCAGGAGGCAAAGTTTACCGTACCATCCAAGACAGCATAGATTACAGAGTTTTCCGGAGCTGCAATATCTACTGCATAGTGATTCTTTGCCGGGTTAAACCCCGAAGTCACCAGGCCTTTCACTGGTGGGAAAAAATGTAACCCTTCTATTTGAAGAGTTCCTCCTCTTATTCTGCTTTGGCTTTCCTGCTCTCTCTGTTCTGCGGCAATTCTAAGCAGTGAATCTTCCTGAGATCTGCCCCCAACATTTATTTCCGGAATATCTATAGCTCCGCTTTTTGGCAAGACTTCACCGGGCGCTAATGGATCTTTGTCTGCTAAAACCCTTTGCAGGTTTGTTAAATGGATTTCCCATAAGTGAATCACTTTTTCTAATGAATCGGCACGAAGTGCATTCTTCATCATGATTTCACGTGTTTGCGCATTGGGATATCCCGGAATCACTTCTTTCAACGGTGTATAAATAACAATCAAGATTACAGAGGCAATCAGTACGGTCAAGAACCCTACAAGGCCCAAAAGAAGCTGAAGAACAGAAAGTTTCACTTTAAAAATTGGTTTGTGAGACTCTTTGTCAAAAACCTCTAAAAGGTACCTCTCTCTAAGCGTTCTCTTCCTTGAATTCTTCAATGTCATACCCCTGTTTTGTTCCAACAAATGTACGAATCATTTTCCAATTTGTGTTACCTTTGCAGCATGGGCAGGATCTTGGGAATTGACTATGGACAGAAACGAGTAGGTATTGCAGTAAGTGATCCTTTGAACATTTTTGCCATTCCGTTACAAACGATAACGGTAGATAAAGTAACCGCTTTTCTTAAAGAGTACATAAAAGAGCAGCCCATAAAACTGTTTGTAGTAGGCTATCCCAAGCACCTGAACAATACACCGGCACAAAATGCTCCGCGCGTAATGGCTTTTGTTACGCATCTTAAAAGAACCTTCCCGGATATCCCTGTTGTTTTAAGAGATGAACGTTTTACCTCAAAAATGGCACTGCGAGCCATGATTGACGGAGGCATGAAAAAAAAAGACAGAAGAAACAAAGCCAATGTGGATAAAATAAGCGCCGTAATTATTTTACAAGAATTCCTTCAAAGCAAAACGTCATGATATTACCTATATACATTTATGGTTCTTCGGTTCTCAGACAAAAAGCACAAGAGATCACCCCCGATTATCCCGAGCTGGACCAATTGATGACCGATATGTGGGAAACGCTTTATTATGCAGACGGTGTTGGATTGGCAGCTCCGCAAGTGGGTTTATCCATACGGTTGTTTATGGTAGACGGTCACGAGCTGTCAGAAGACCGCCCGGAGCTGAAAGACTTTAAAAGAGTAATTATCAACCCCAGGTTGTTGGAAACAAGTGAGGAAACCGTCGTATATCAAGAAGGCTGCTTGAGTGTTCCCAAGCTTTTTGCAGACATTGAACGCCCCGTAAGTGTAAAATTGGCCTATGTGAATGAACGTTTTGAATCTATAGAAGAATGGTTTCACGGTATGGCAGCCCGTATGGTCCAGCATGAATACTCACACCTGGAAGGCGAACTTTTTACAGATCTGGCTACTCCCATTCGTAAGAAAATACTGCAAAGTAAGTTGCAAGCCATAGCCAAAGGACAAGTGAAAACTTTTTATAAAACCAAGATAGTAAGATAGTTATGAGTGTTTTTCACGCTTACGATATCCGAGGAGTCTATGGAAAAGATTTGTATCCGGAACGCGTATATAAGATGGGGTTCTTTCTCCCTGTTATACTAAATACAAAACAAATAGCAGTTGGCCGTGATTGCCGTGTATCTTCTCCTGCTATGTACAAGTCACTGGTACAAGGTATATGTGATGCAGGGGCTTCGGTAGTAGATTTGGGAGAGACCACTACCCCTATGGTTTATTATGCAACTGCAAAGCATGGTTTTGAAGGTTCGGTACAAATTACCGCTTCGCACAACAACGCAGAATATAACGGACTTAAAGTATCTCGTGCACAGGGTATGCCCGTAGGCTATGACAACGGCCTTAACCGCCTGGAAGAACTAGTAACCAACCATACCCCTGTTCCTGAAAAAAGACGCGGATCGGTCACGTTTCTTGATCTTAAAGAAGAATATGTTTCGTTTCTCTCAAAATGGATCCCAAATTCGTTACCGCTGAAAGTAGGTGTAGATTGTTCCAACGGAATGGCAGGCATGTTTGTAAAAAAGCTTTTGGGAACGAATCGTGTTTTTTACATCAATGAAAAACCGGACGGACGTTTTCCAAACCATCCGCCCAACCCTTTGGTCCCGGAAAACATCAAACAATTGCAAGCTCTTGTCACAGAGAAAAATTGCGACATAGGAATCATTTTTGACGGAGACGCAGACCGGGTAATGTTTACCGATGAACAAGGAACCTTTGTGTCTCCCGATTTGATAATAGCCCTTCTGGGACATTACTTTTTGGACGGAAGCCCCGCCAAAGTCCTACAGGACATCCGTTCCTCCAAGGCCATTGGCGAATACTTATTGCCCATGGGAGCAAAAATGCATACATGGCGTGTAGGGAGGGCTTTTGCTACTCCAAAACTCAAAGAAATTGACGGTCTATACGGAGGAGAACTGGCCGGACATTACTATTTTAAAGATTTCTTCTATTCAGACAGTGGCTTACTAGCCGCCCTGTTAGTTCTACAAGTTCTATCCTCATTGAATAAACCTTTTTCCGAAGTCATCCGAAAGATAAAAAAATACGAAAGTTCCGGAGAAATCAATTTTCGTGTTGACCGCAAACAAGAAGCGATGGATGCACTTAAAGCACATTTTTCCTCACAAGAGGCACCTGTTGCCACCTACGATTTTGATGGTTATCGTGTTGAGTTCTCTCAATGGTGGTTTAATGTAAGACCCTCCAATACCGAGCCTTACCTGCGGTTTATTGCAGAAGCCCGCGGACAAGATCTGTTACAGGAAAAATTGCAGGAAATGAGAATAATTATTGATCCTTTTTTGTAGAGCCCATGAAACGTTTTATTACACTCGACACGTTGCGCGGACTTTCCATTTTTGGAATGATCTTTTCCGGCATAATCCCTTACGGTACTTTACCTGCCTGGATGTACCACATTCAAAGTCCTCCACCCGATCATATGATGGACCCCACCCGCTTTGGTCTGGGTTGGGTTGATCTTGTTTTCCCCATATTTATTTTCTGTATGGGGGTTGCCATTCCTTTTTCTTTCCGTGCCCGATGGGAAAGACACGGCCAAGATAGAGTAAAGGAAATGAAAGAAATAGCTGAGCGTTTTCTTATGCTCTTGGTTTTTTCTTTTCTATGTGTGCTGCTAAGGCCTCCTTATGGCATAGGATACGGTGCGTATTTTTTATCGTTGGCCGGATTTGCCTCTTTATGGTTTATTTATGCTAAAAATAGTACCCCTATAAAACGAACGATAGGGTTCCTTGCTGCCACTGCCCTCATATGTGTTTATCACTTTGTCTTTAAGGCTCCCGTTTCGTTTTTTAAAAGAGATATTATTATTTTACTTTTGGCCTTTCTCTATTTGTTTGGATCTCTTATCTGGTATGTCACTCGCGATTCAGCTAAATGGAGGTTGATTGCATTTTTGGGAGTAGTTGCCATCAGCCTGGCTTCTAAAGCAACAGGGTTCGACGGTTGGGTCTATAACAACAAGTACATTTCTTGGCTTTTGAACATGGAACAGATTAATTTTCTAATGATCCTGGTGCCTGCTACTTGGGTAGGGGATCGGTTGATTGTTTTACAAAAGGAAGACAATTTAGGAATACAACACAAAGGATGGTTAACCCATCTTGTGTTTTGGGGTTTGGCAGCTGTTGTTGTATGGGTTTGCGTTAGTAGCTACAACAGGTGGTTATTGGCCGGAAAATTAGTTTCACTGGTAACTCTGGCAGGGCTTATTTTCCTTATGTCAAAAAGAGCTCCTCGTTTCTTACCGTTTTTATTCCTTGCCGGACTGCTTATCCTTTCCGGTCTGTGGATGGAACAGTTTGAGCCGGGTCTTACTAAAGTTCCTTGTTCTTTTTCTTATTGCTTTGTGAGTGGGGGCGTTGCCATCTTATTGTTGTTATGGCTTCATTATCTATCAGAAACTTTTCCGCAGCGGTTTTTTTGGAATGTATTCTCGGGAGCTGGTGCCAATCCGTTGATAAGTTATGTGGCGCATGGACTTTTTATTGCACCCCTCATGGGCATTACGTATATCAATACTTTGTATCGGTGGGCAAGACCGGTCTCTTATCCCTGGATAGGCACTTTAAGCTCTTTCCTGGTAGTACTTTTTACTATGTGGCTAGTTTCTGTGCTTACTCGTAAAAGAATATACTGGCGTGCCTGATCAAACTAAAACCCTGGCCCTGGATAAAGGAAACATACCCGGTCTGCTTTTTCGTTATGCATTGCCGGCTATTATTTCCATGACGGCTGCCAGCATTTATAACATTGCCGATGTGATGTTCATTGGAAGAGGAGTGAATGCTTTGGCCATCGCAGGCCTTTCGCTTACCCTTCCGCTCATGAACATCTCGGCAGCTTTTGGTTCTATGGTTGGGGTGGGTGCTTCTACACTTGTATCTGTAAAACTGGGACAAAAAGACCATAAAACAGCGGAACGTGCGTTAGGCAATGCCGTAACCATGAATACCATTATTGGAGTAGTTTATTCTATCATTGCCCTTATTTTTTTGGAACCCCTGCTTTATTTTTTTGGAGCCAGCGCACAGACGTTACCCTATGCCAAAGAATACATGCAGATTATCCTGGCCGGTAATGTGATTACACACGTGTACCACGGGCTCAACGATAACCTGAGGGCGAGCGGGTATCCCAAGAAAGCCATGCTGGCCACTCTTACGGCTGTTGTCACCAACTTAATCCTGGATCCGCTTTTCATTTTTGGTTTTAAATGGGGCATCCGGGGAGCTGCCATTGCTACTGTCTTGGCACAAGCGGTTGCTCTAAGCATCTTGTTACACCACTATACAAGAAAAACCTCATTGCTACATTTTAAAAGAGAGATCTTTGCCATACAAAAAGGTATGCCCAGAAACATCCTGTCGGTAGGTCTTGCTCCTTTTTTGATGAACATTGTCAACAGCTTGGTTATTATCATTATCAACCGTTCCTTTTTAAAGTTTGGCGGGGACTATGCTGTGGGAGCTTATGGAATAGCCAACCGAATGGTATTTCTTTTTATTATGATCATGTTTGGTTTCAACCAAGGAATGCAGCCTTTGGTTGGGTTTAACTACGGCGCAAAACAATATACACGCGTTAAAGAAATTTACAAGCTCACACTGTTATGTGCCTCTTGCATAAGTATTCTGGCGTTTGTTATTGCACAGTTTTTCCCTCATGCAGCCGTACGCCTGTTTACAAACGATCCAACCCTCATCCGTCTAACTGTAGAAGGTCTGCGTATAGATCTTGCCGTATTTCCGCTGGTTGCATTACCAGTAGTTACTTCTAACTTTTTCCAGGCCATTCGGAAAGCAAAAAAAGCCATTTTTCTTTCCCTTACACGCCAAGTTATATTTCTTATTCCGGCCCTCCTTGTACTTCCGCATTATTTTGGCGTTATTGGTGTTTGGGCAAGTATACCTGTTTCAGATGCAGCTTCTTTTACTGTTGCTGCCGTACTCATTGTTAAACAAATGAAAGAATTTAAGAAATATGATGAAACCTAAGGCTAACATTACCGTCACCCTGGGTCGTCAGTTGGGCAGTGGCGGCTATACGGTGGGCAAAATGATTGCTTCTGCCCTGGGTCTTTCTTTCTTTGATAAGGAGTTGCTGTATTATGCAGCCAAAGAAAGCGGCTTGTGTGAAGAGGTTTTTGAAAATGCAGATGAAAAAACCTCTACAGGTTTATCTCGAATACTTAGCGCACAAAACATATTTGGACTTGCTTTTTTTGATCCCATGAACACTCCTCTTTCCAGAGACAGAATATTTAGCGTACAATCGGAAGTGATCCGTAAACTGGCCGGGGAGCAATCCTGTCTTTTCATTGGCCGCTGTGCAGATTATATCCTACGAGACAATCCAAATATGAGAAGCCTTTTCATACACGCTCCTCTGTCTGTACGTATTGATAACGTTTCTAAACGTCAAGGCATCTCGCTCCAAGAGGCGGAGCAATTCATTGCCCGCGAAGAAAAAAAACGAGCTTCTTATTACCATTACTTTACAAACAAAGAGTGGGGTAAAGCAGACTCTTATCATTTTTCGCTGGATTCCGGTCTGCTGGGTCTGGAAGGTTGCGCCAACGCCGCTGTTGAGCTCCTTAAGAAAACCTATTAAAGCGCTACAATCCTTCCGGGAGGGATAAACGCAAAGAGGCGTTACGGTGATCTGTCTTTTTTACAAAAGTGGAATGAAAAGGCAATAAGGAACGGGTTCCGTCTTCAAATTCCAATTCCAGGCAAGGATTCATGGGGTAATCGAAAAATTGGGAAACCGTACCTTTCAGGAGATCCCCCTTTGCTGTCTTTGCCTGAAAGGAATACCCAATCAGCCGGGTGCCGTCCTCCCCTTCTCCTTCCTCTTCCTCTTTGATCATAAGGGTTTCACCAACCCATTCTTGGGCCAGTTGTTGTGAGCTGTAATTCTCAAAGCAAACAACGGCTTTGTCGTTTCCAACTGGCTGTAAAGACGTGATAAAAAAAGGAACCGGTATTCCATCTATACAAATGAATACCGGTTCGCTTTCTTTTCGTTGCTCAAGAAGAGTCCTAGAAACTCCGGGATGGAACTTAAGGAACAGTTCTCCTTCCCTTCCGAAGGTTTTTCTGACGGTTGCCAGTGTTAAAAACCTTTCTTTTTTCCCCATTCTAATTATTCAGCGGCAGGGGCTGATTCTGTATCCGGAGCAGCCGTACCTTCTATTTCAGCTATGGTTTCTTCTGCTTTGGCTGCGGCTTCTGCTGCTGCAGCTGCCAGACGGGCTGCCGCCTCTTCACGTTTGGCCAACAAAGCAGCAGCACGCTCTTTGTTAATCAGGGCCTCTGCTTCCAATCGTTTCTTTGTTTCTTCCCCGGACTCTTGTGCAAGCCTATTTTTCTTTGCCTGTATTTTGGCTTCTTTCTCTTGCATCCATGCTTCCCATTTTGCATCTGCCTGCTCTTGGGTGAGTGCATTCTTAGTTACTCCTTCTTGCAGGTGTTTTTTTAAAAGTACTCCTTTATAGGAAAGAAGCCTGCGTGCAGTAACCGTAGGTTGAGCACCCACGTTCAGCCAATACAAAGCTCTGTCGGCATCTAGTCTAACTTCTGCCGGATCTGTGTTAGGGTTATAGGTACCCAAGGTTTCAATCAGCCGACCGTCACGGGGAGCCCGTGAATCTGCTACAATAATATGAAAATAAGCGTAATTTTTTTTGCCATGGCGGGCAAGGCGAATTTTTACTGCCATACTCTTTTTTTAAGTTACTAAATCTTGTTAACTTCCTTATCTTCCCGAGAAAAGGTGGGCAAAGATATACGTTTTTACGCTTACTACAAAATTTTTATCTACGTCTGCCCCTTCTACCGTAGTTTTGGGAACGGTTTCCCGCTTGTTGCGTTTGGTACCTGTCACGTGGCAAAGCGTCGTATTCTTTTTGTTGTTCGGGAGTAAGCAATTTTCTAACCTCATCCCTTTGAGTAGTAACCAACTTGAGCATTCTGTCACGAATGTTGTCTTTTACTTCAAAATCACGGTTTGAACGACGTTCGTTTCTTAATTGTTCCATTTGCTGTCTGTGTGCAGCTTCCAGCGTAGTAATTTTTTGAATTTGCTCTTTTGATAACCCGGAAATATATTGTGTACAAGAACCGCGATCATAAGAAGCCGGTACTCTTCTTCCCCTGGCTCCGGGGCCTTGTGCCCATACCGTAAATGTAATGGTCATCATTAAAGCAGTAATAAGCAATGTTTTTGTTTTCATTTTCTAAAATTTAAATTGGTTTTGCTTATAAGACACATACAAACAAAAAAACTTGCGCAAAATGTTTTATTTTAAAACGAATCTCTGTTTTTTTAAAACTCTGCAAGTATATTTTTTTGCAGATTTTGTTTGGCTCTAAATAACAAAGACTCCACTGAAGATACAGAGATTTTCATTATCTCGGCTATTTCTTTATTGGGCAAATCTTCATACTTACTTAATACAAATGCTTTTTTCTGTCTTTCTGGCAACGCATTGACAGCTTTTTTAAGAATCTTTCTTTTTTCTTTCTCCTGCAAAACTTCCAAAGGGTTGTCACGGACAGGTGCCGGAGGAACCTCTTCCATGATCTGGCTGTCTAACTGTAAAGATCTTTTGTGTTTGCGGTTATCACGTAAATGATTCAGCGATTTATTAAGTGCAATTCTATAAAGCCAGGTAGATATTTTAGAACGGGAGTGAAACTTTTGAACGGAACGGAACACCTCAATAAAGACTTCTTGCGTAACATCGTCTGCATCGGCAGCATTTTGTAAAACGCCCAAACAGACACGAAATACCATTTGCCGGTAAGTTTCTACCAGCTCGCGAAATGCAGATTCCTCTCCCTTTTTTAGTCTATTAACTATATTAGTGTCCAAAATTCTGTAAAAAACAATATATTTGACACGAAAGCCGGTTGTTTCTTGCGTTTTTTTTCTTTTTTCGGGGTAGAAACGCAAGTTTTACCGCCCGGATGTGTCAAACATACAAAATAAGAGAAAATGGACTGCAAGTCAACAGAAAAAAACTTGATCTTTTATATAGACAATTCTCTGCCCCCGGGGAAAGCAGCTGTTGTAGAAGCTCATGTAAACAGGTGTTCTGCTTGCAAAGAGAAAATGAAATATTTGCAAGAGACATTATCTCTTATAGAAACTACAAAAGCCCTATCACCGGAACCATTTCTCTTTACCCGCATCATGGGACGGATGCAGCAGCCAACAGTACACCGTTCCCGTATTTTAAAACCCATTGCCGTAACACTTGCTCTTCTTGTGGGTCTTTTCCTGGGATTCTGGCTGGGGCAAACTGCTGTTTATGGCCCTTTACAAGAAGAAGCTACGATTTATGAAGTTGCTTACCTGTTCCATGACAACCAGATAGAACACGTGGAAACCCTCTTATTGGACGAAGCCTTTTAAAATGAAAGTCATGCGTAAAATCCCAACAACGGTATGGATCCTTCTGGTAGTTCTCTTATTGGGATCCAATATTGCTTTTATTGCAACGTACCGTACACACCGTGCGCGTGAACTGCAGCAGGAACAGGATTTGGCTCCTGATTTCAGCCAAGAACAAGATGCGGTAAGAGATGTTCCGCCCAAGCAATTTGGCAACCGTCTGATAAGGGAACTTGACCTGAATGACCAACAACAGGAACAATTCAGGAAACTACACCGTTCCTTTAACCGATCTGCAAACGGTATCCTCCGCAGCATGGAAATACTTCGTTCGGGCATGGCAGAGGAGCTGAACAGCCCTTCTCCCGATAAAGAAAAATTGGAACGTCTGGCAAGTGAGCTGGGGGAAAAACACAAGGACCTTAAAATGCAGACTTTCCTTTATTATTTTCAAATGAAAGACGCTTTAGATCCGGAACAGCAAGAAAAGTTTGCTGTCTTATTCCGCGATATATTAGCAGAGCCCGGTACACGTCCGCAGACACCTCGACACCGCGGCGGAAGGTTCCGAGACCGCCCGTAAACAGGCACTCCCGTTATCCCAGAAACCACATAGCAATAGAAAAATAAATCAGCACACCGCAAATATCTGCAATGGAAGTGATGAGCGGAGCGCTTGCCGTTGCCGGGTCAAGACGCAGTTTGGTGAAGAGAAAAGGTAAAAGCAAACCTATCAAGCTGCCCGTCATAACTATCAACACCATGGAAAGAGCTACAATATAAATAATTTCCGGCGCTCGGAAACTGGCAATGGCTGCCACACCGGCGGCCATGGTAACTCCCAATAAAAAAGACACTATAAATTCCTTTCCAATCAATTTATACCAGTCAGAAAGCTTCACGTCTCCCGTTGCCAGAGCACGGATCATTAAGGTGGCCGATTGAGAACCTGCATTGCCTCCGCTATCAATAAGCAAAGGCAGGAAAAAGACCAAGGAAACAACGGATTGAATAATCGATTCAAAAGAAGAAATGGCTGCCCCGGAAAAAATATTCACAAAAACCAATGCCAGTAACCAGACAATTCTGTTTTTATATACATCCAAAGCTTTCTCTTTCAGCGGATTGGCAATGGACTGTTGGAAAGAACCAAATTTATGGAAGTCTTCTGTTGTTTCCTCTTCTGCCACGTCCATGATGTCGTCAAAGGTGACAATACCCAAGAGAACGCCTTCGCTGTTGATAACAGGCAAAGCTACGCGGTCGTAATCTTGAAAGGCTTTAACTGCCGTCTCTTGATCGTCCATCACGTTAAGGGCAACAATCCTATAGTCCATCAAATCTTCTATCTTCTGCCCCGGATCTGCCAAAATTAATTCCTTAATACGAATATCATCCAGCAGTTTCCACTCCTTATCTACTATATAAATTACGTTCAGGGTTTCCGAATCCTTCCCGTAAATCCTAATGTGAGCAAAGGCCTGCTCAATAGTATGGTCGGGATTGACGGCCACATATTCGGGTGTCATCAGACGTCCAATACTGTCTTCCGGATACCCAAGAAGCCGAATGGTTGTATTTCGTTCCTCCGGTGATAAAAACTGAATCAGCCGCTGGCTGATGGTTCCGGGCAGCTCTTCAAAAAAAGCCGTTCTGTCGTCAGGTTCAATATCGTTGAGCAGGGTGGACAGTTTTTTAACATTTCTGGCCAGACCTTCAATAATCTGCTCCTGCGTTTCATGAGAAAGCAACTGAAACGTTTCTTTTGCTAATTTTCTGTTTAGCAAACGGAAAATAAGCACGTCATCCCCGTCGGGAGCGTCCTCAATAATTTCGGTAATCTGAACCGGATCAATATCGTTCAGCTCTACCTTCAGTTCTTTCCAATCCTTGTCTTCAATGAGTTGTTCGAACCTGGTTTTGAAATCAACCATAATCTTGTCTCCTTACAATTTAAACCCCGTAAGGAGACAGAGATCTCCCCTTACAGTTTAATTAATACGCAACTATGATAAGGGCTTTCGTCCATTTGTACAATGAATTTTAATACGGTTGCAAATATAGATATTTTGATGCTGCGATACAAATATCAAAACATAAGTTTTAACCGGACAAATACATTTCGACCGGGTTCCACGCTGATGTCGCCGCGGTTGGTGGACAGGTGGTTTGTGTAACGCGTGTTGGTGATGTTGTCAACACCGGCAAAACCTTGCAGGCGCATAAAACCCAGGTCAAAAGCTTTGGTGTGCAAAGCCAGATCCAACCTGTAGTAACCGGGTGTTTCTTTTTCCCCCTCGGCAATCTTGTTTTGCTTGGCGGCACCCATGACAGATACTTCTGCGGCACCTACTCCGGGCCACGTATAGCGCAATCCGGCGCGTCCGTTCAACGGAGGAATCAACGGCAAGTCGGCTTCTGTTTCCAAAGCATGGCCGCGCACATACGCTCCGGAACCAAAGAACACAAAGTCCCGGCTGAAATTGTAAGCAAACTTGATGTCAAAGCCGTACAACAGCGCTTTACGAACGTTGTCGTTCACCAGGGCAGGCAACGTATCGGGGGCCGATTCGTTTGTCAGTCGAAAAACAAACTCGCCCGGTCTTTCAATAATCATATCGGTCAAGCGGTTCACAAAAGCCCCGGCTTGCAAGTTGAATTTTGATTTCCAAATGCGCAGTCCCAGGTCTATGGAATGGGCTTTTTCAGGCTTCAGTGCCGGATCTCCCAACCGAACAAAATTGCCCAAGTCTATGTATTTAAAACGTTCTTCTAGCGACGGAGCCCTAAAAGCCCTCCCGGCATTCAGTGAAAGATCTACATCTTTTTGGATTTTATACAGCAGCCCAAAATTTGCGCTCCAGGACAAGTTATACTCTTCTCCTTTCTCAAACGTCACCTTTTGTCCCGGAGGGTTGTCAATCCGGTCGCCGTTCATAATGATATAGTCTACGTCAACTCCTTGTTCGTTTTTAATCAAGATGCCGTCAAAGCGTCCGCCTACAATCATGGTCAACTTGTCATCCAGAAAACGCGTTTCGTTTTGAAAAAATATTCCGGCGCTATTAAAACGCGAATCAGGAATGGGGGTTTCACCGCGTTCCACAATGTTCGTTTTCACAATATCTCCCAACGGGTTCAGAATATCCACGCGGATGTGCTTGGTGCGTTCCGTATGGAGCTTCCGTCCCCATACATCGGCTCCGGCAATCAATACGTTCCTGTGAGACAAATCCCATGTGCCTTGCAATTGCACACCGTTTGTCAAGTGCAATCCAACAGGGAAAAACACTTGCGGAGACGTACGTTGAATATTGCCGTTGGGCATGGTTGCCTCTGTCACCTGATTGGGTTCCATGGCCACATCACGCACAATGTATTGGGTGAAATACTTCAATTCCACCGACGTCCATTTGCTCGTAATATTGGAAATTTTGTAGTTGGCGGAAAACAGGTGGCGTCCTATATCCGTATACGTTGCTTTAGCCGGACCGGGAAATGCGTCGCCACCCGGGACACCTACATCTTTAGACCAATTGCGTTGGTACTGCATTCTCAATTCGTGGTTGGCAATAGGCTTTACCCCCAGTTTTGCCGAGATGTTGCTTGTGGAAAAACTACTGTTTTCCAAAATACCGTCCGGTGTGCGCAAATCGTCTGCCTTGGCATACGTTCCTCCCAGATGGAGAAACCATTTTTTGGAACCGGCGCTTACGTTTGCAGAATTGGAAAACATACGATTTACAGAGGCAAAACCGGAAGTAACGTTACCTGTTACGTACGGCTTTTCTCCAAAGCGGCCTTGTTTTGTGATGATATTCACAATGCCCCCCATGGCTCCCGTACCGTACAAAGACGATTGGGCACCCTTAATTACCTCTACGCGTTCCACATCGTTCACATCTACCATACTAAGAGAAGCCGTCAGGTCTGTGGCCGTCTCTACCCTGTTCCCGTCAATGAGGATAACCAAGCGGTCTTCATTAAAACCACGTACGTTGATGTTGGTGGCCCAAACTCCGTCTCCGCCACGCGTCACACCCGGTTCCTGCTCCAACACATTGGACAGGGTAAAGGCAGATTGCCTTTGATACAAAGACGAATCTACCACTACCAGCGAAGCCGGCACGTTCCGGACCTGGCGGTCCATTTTCAAGCTTGTTACCACAATCTCTCCCAGAGTAACGGGGATGGTGTCTTTAGTCTCCGCTTCTTGAGCGTGAAGTGTTGTAAAAGGGACAATGACTAAAAAGGAAAATGCAACCAAGACACGGGTTGCTGCAAAAACAATGGATTTTTTTTTCATTTTATTTATTCTTCAATAGTACCGATTTTACTTGGATCCCCTGCAAACGGCCTAATTGGCCTGTTAGAGAACCTATTTGATCTGTGGTACCTTCAAGAATAAGGGAAATAAGATTCTTGCCATTGCTGCGTGGAAGGCCCTGCCTTCCCAGGATGATTCCTGCATGACGCGTAAGAATGTCGTTCATAAGAGCGACATGCTCGTTGCTATCGATTTGAATGATTACTGTTCCTACTCTCTTTTCCATCAGAGTACCTCCGGATTAGATTTTGTTAATAGATGCAAAATTGCTGTTTGAGTGGCAAAGATAAGACATTTTTCCCAACTGCCTAAAATTGTTCTATTTTTGTGGAAAATTCAGAAAGTATGCATTCTACTTTTGTAACCTTTTTGGTTGCCATGACAGCTGTCTTTTTTATGATTTCCGGCACAAGCTGTGGTAGCAGGTCGGGGAAAGACACAGAAGGCAATCTAACCTTTGTTACCTTAAAAGGGCCCTCCTCCATGGGAATGGTTCGTTTGATAGACAGCCTGTCCCGGGAGGAAAAACCAACCGTTCACGTAGTGATGGTAAACGAACCGCTCCAAGCCAGAAAATTGATGTTGGAAGGCAAAGCAGACATGGTATTGCTTCCCATGACCATGGCTGCTCTTTCCTACAACAAGGGCCTGGACTACCGATTGGTTGCTGTTCCCGTATGGGGTACCTTATACCTGTACGGAGAAGATACAACCATTACCCGGTGGGAAGATTTAAAAGGAAAAACCGTTCACACCATGGCACGCGGCATGACACCCGATGTTTTATTCCGATACCTGCTTTCGAAAAATGGCCTAGATCCCAACAAAGACCTTACCCTGGATTATCGCTTCCCCTCGCATATTGACCTGGCCAGTGCCATGGCACTGGGAAAAGCCAAACTGGGTGTTATTTCCGAGCCGCAAGCCAGTCAGGTAGTTCAAAAAAATGTTGCCGTTTCTCTTTTGATGGACCTTAACCACGAGTGGACAACCGCCATGCATGCACCTATGCCTCAGACAGCTTTCCTGGCCGATGCCTCGGCTTTACAAAAACACCCCGAGCGAATAGAAGAAATCCTTTCTGCATGTGAACGTTCCACCCTCTGGGTCAACAGCTGCCCAGATAGTGCTGCGGCTTTGATGGTCAAACACGGGATTCTGGACAGGGCAGTCGTGGCCGTTAGGGCCATTCCTTATGCGGGCCTTCATTTTGAAAGAACCGCCAAAATCTCTGCTCTGGTACAGGATTATTTGCAAGTATTTTATACATTCGACCCTGAAATCATTGGAGGAAAAATGCCCGATGAAACATTTTATAAATAAAAAGAAAACCCTTACGGCCCTCTCCATAATCCTCATGCTTGTCTTATGGAAAGTACTGGCCGTTGTGTTTAATTCTCCGCATACCATTCCACACCCGGGAGCTACGTTTCTGGCCGTAATAAAGTTGTTTACAGAGCCGGGATTTCTGATGGTGGCTGGAAGTACGGTAGTAAGGGGGTTGATTGGATTTGTTATATCGGGATTGCTCGGCATAGGGATAGGTATTCTGGCCGGAATAAGTCCGGGGTTCAACACCTTTATCTCCCCCATGCTGGTAACCATTAGGTCTGTTCCTGTAATTTCGCTTATCTTGCTTGCACTCATTTGGTTCCGCACAGGAATGGTACCTGTCTTCATTGGTTTCCTTACCATGTTCCCATTCATCTGCACCAACGTCTCTGACGGCATAAGAAGTGTTGACCCGGGTTTGGTAGAAATGGCACATTTTTACAAGGTTCACAAAGGGCGGATACTTACGAGTGTATACATCCCGGCGGTAATGCCTTTTATTATAAGCGGAGCCTCCAGTGCCATGGGTATTGGATGGCGCGCCATTATTATTGGAGAAGTCCTTAGCCAGCCGTTGTATGGTATTGGAACCCGTATGCAGTTGGCCCAAACGTATCTGAACGTAGAAGCGGTTATTGCCTGGACGCTCATTGCCATAGCCCTCAGTTTTATTTTTGAAAAATTAATCCGGTGGGGTGAATCTTACATAATCAACTGGCAAAACGGATCATGAAATTACAAATAAACAACCTGTTCAAAAGTTACAAAGATCCTGTTTTTAAGGATTTTTCCATTTCTTTTCCGGAAAATGCCATAACCTGTATTCTGGGTCCGTCCGGATGCGGCAAAACAACCCTGCTGAACATCATTGGAAACATTATTCCTCCCGACAGCGGTACGTTGAACGGTTTTAGAGACAAGCAACTCTCTTATGTCTTTCAGGACCCGCGCCTGCTCCCCTGGAAAACTGTACGGGAAAACATTGAATTTGTGTTGAACAAAAACCTGCATGCCCCAGAGCGCAAAAAGCAAGCAGAGCAACTGATAAAACACGTAGAGCTGGAAGGTTTTTCTTGTTATTATCCCGCGCAACTAAGCGGGGGCATGCGCCAACGGGTATCCATAGCCCGTGCTTTTGCCGTTCCTTCAGACATTATCCTTATGGACGAACCGTTGAAAGGGCTGGATGTTGTACTTAAACAAAACCTTATCAAATGGTTTCTTCCCATCTGGAAAGCAGACAGAAGGACGGTAATTTTTGTTACGCACGACGTGGACGAGGCCCTACTTCTTGGAGATAAGATAGTAGTTCTCAGCAAAATACCGGCAAAAATCCTTGCACAAGTAACGCTCAACATTCCTGCCGAGACCCGGGATCCGGAATCTGAAGTTTTAAAAAATAAAAAACAAGTGTTGCTGACTGCCCTGGAGAACAAAGAGTCGGGGTGAAAGGACTCGAACCTTCGGCCTCCACGTCCCGAACGTGGCGCGCTGCCAACTGCGCTACACCCCGAATTGTTGGAGGGCAAAGGTAATCAAAAAAATGAAATCTTTACATTAAAAAAAACAGCAAATAAAAAATTGTGGCACGCTGTTTGCAAACTAATAGAGCAGATAGTTTTTTTCATCTATTAGGTTTTAGGTTAAATGGGTCAGGACAGGCAACGCTTCTAGTTGTCTGTCCTTTCTTTTATTCATACTTTCTGTAAAGGTAAAATTATCTATCTTGCAGGGAAAAGCGTAAACCTTTGCCATTATGAAATATAAATTTATACCGGTTCTTCTTGTATTGCTCGCAGCCGGATGTAAAGACAACAAACAACCGGAAGACCAGGTAAAAACCCCCGTATTAACGCAGGTTGCCGTTGAAAACACACAAGTAGTTCTCGCTCCCGGCGGAACGGCTGTTCTGACTTTCAGGGTAGAAGAGCCCGGAGCCGCCTTCAATTACGACATTACTTCTTCCCTTTGCCAGGTAGAATTGCGCATAGAGGGTACTACTGAACAGCCGGAGTTTTTTAACATCCATACCATTGCAGCCACAGAAGAGGAAGGCCGGTATCAAATGCAACTAAAAGACAACGGAACCCAATTGGCTTATAACCAGTCCATTATTCTCTGTCTGATCACTTCCCGCCCGGGATACGGAAAAACCATGCTCAGGTCAGAGGCTTTTCAGGTACTAAGCCTGATGGCCAAAGCAGGAATTAGTGATTTCCGGTTTAAAAAAGAACACAATCCGGGACTTGGAGCCGACGTTCCCCTCACCGTCTCTACAACAGAAGAAACATACAAACACTCTATAGAAGGGAATATACCGTACTGGCTGGACGACCTGCACCTGATTGCTTCTTTTAGTAGCGGCAATCCCGTATACGTGAATGAGGTTGTGCAGGAAAGCGGAAAAACCTCCAACGATTTTTCAAAACCCGTTGCTTACACAGTCTTTACAGAAGAGGGATATGACCTTACATACACTGTAACCGTAAGTCATTTTACCGGACTACCCGTACTGATCATCCAAACAGAATCGGGAAAAGCTGTGAACACAAAAACCGAGTGGATTGACGCCACGCTTTGCATACACGGTGTAGGAGCCTTTGAAGACCTTCCGGAAACAACAACAAAAATCCGAGGCCGCGGAAACAGCACCTGGATGTGGCCTAAGAAACCTTTTGCCTTGAAACTGGACAGCAAAACTTCACTACTGGGCATGCCCAAACACAAACGTTGGGTACTGTTGGCCAACTTCATGGACCGCACCTTGCTACGCAACCGCATGGCACTGGAAATGGGCCGGTTGACCTCGCTTGCCTGGACCCCGCGAAACCAGTTTGTAGAAGTTATTCTGAATGGAGAACACCTGGGCAATTACTTGCTTACAGAACATATTAAAGTAGATAAAAACCGTGTCAATATTTCAGATGACGGATACCTTATGGAGCTGGATTTTCATTACGACAATCCCGTACAGTGGATGTCCCAATACGGCCGGTGCGTATCCATGCAGGAAGGAATACCTTTTTCTGTAAAATTTCCCGATGACGATGATATTACAGAGATACAAATCACACGGATCAAAGAACACATTGATCTTGTTGCAAGCACCCTGTATGGACCGGATTTTCTTGATGCTGAAACGGGTTACAAAAACTACATAGATATCCGTTCGTTTGCAGACTACTGGATTGTTTTTGAGCTGTGTGTAAACCACGAACTGGCTAATCCGGGCAGTGTATATATGCACAAAGACAAAGAATCTAAATTATGGGCCGGTCCCCTGTGGGATTTTGACTGGGGGACTTTTTCCTACAATTATTCCCCACAGGCACAAAACGGATTGTTTCTTACAAACGCCATATGGTACAAACGATTGTTTGAAGATTCGGATTTCAGAGCTCAGGTAAAAGAGCGTTGGAATGTATTGAAAACCCATTTTGACTTGCTACCGTCTTTCCTGGAAGCAGAAGCGAAGCGTTTGTTCTTATCGGCAGAATTTAACTTTCAATTGTGGGATCCGTCAGAAGACAGACATATGAATGGCGGGAATATCATTAACGGAGATGAAAACATGACGTTTACACAAGCAGTGGAACGTATGAAAACCCTTTTAACCGAACGGATCCAAATCCTGGATGAACAAATCAATGCATTATAAAATTTATACAACCACATTATGAAAGCAGCCAAAACCTTTCTTTTCCTAGCAGTACTGGCATTTGGCCTTCTGCCCGTAAACGCCCAATTGAGAAACGATGAAAAAAACAACTCCAAATCCCCTGCAAAGCTGGAAGATTTCATGAAAGCAGAAACCTCCGTCATGGAGGGAATGACTCCGGTCTATGTGCAGGATCAAAGAACGTACCTGGCCATTCCCGATTCTTTATTGGGTCGAGACCTTCTGATGGTAAGCCGTATAGCAGAAGCACCGGCAGGATTCCGCGCCAGTTTTTTTGGATACGCAGGAGATCAAATCAACAGCGGAATGTTCCGCTTTGAAAAAGGGCCGGACAACAACCTCTTCCTGACCAAAGTTTTGGCCAGAGAACAATCGGCAGACAGCACCCGTTCTATGTATTACAACCTAGCACGCTCCAACAGGCCGGCCATTGTGGCTTCTTTTGATATCAAAGCCTTGAACGAAGACGGTTCTTTGTCTGTGATAGACGTTACAGATTTAGTCAAAGGAGACAATGAGAGTCTTTACCTGAGCAAAAGACAGAAAAAATCCTCTAAGCTTACGGCGTTGCAAAACGACAGATCTTATGTGGAAAGCGTTAAAACGTTCCCCATAAACACAGAGCTTCGCAGTGTAAAAACATACGGACACCAAGACAACGACGACCCTTTGACTTTTGTCATCAATTGTTCCCTGGTATTGCTCCCCAAAGAACCTATGCAACCCAGGTATTTTGATGAGCGCATAGGGTATTTCACCACCAATCACACAGATTTTGATAAAAATCCGCAAGGTATCAAGCCCATTCGGATGATTTCCCGTTGGCGCCTGGAACCCAAAGCAGAAGACTTGGGAAAATATAAAAGAGGCGAATTGGTAGAACCTGCCAAACCCATTGTTTTCTATATAGATCCAACCACACCCAAAGAATGGGTGCCTTACCTGATCCAAGGGGTAAACGACTGGCAACCCGTTTTTGAAAAAGCCGGTTTTAAAAATGCCATCTTTGGTTTGGAAGCTCCTTCTATAGAAGAAGACCCGTCTTGGAGCCTGGAAGACGCTCGGAACTCTGCCATTGTTTACAAACCCTCAACCATTGCCAACGCAAGCGGTCCTCACGTAAGCGACCCGCGTTCGGGCGAGATTATAGAAAGCCACATCAACTGGTACCACAACGTAATGAGCCTGGTACACAACTGGTACTTTGTACAATGTGCAGTTGTAGATCCTCAAGCACGCACCATGACCTTCCCGCAAGAGTTGATGGGACAGCTCATTCGCTTTGTTTCTTCTCACGAAGTAGGCCACACCTTGGGACTGCGCCATAATTTTGGAGCTACTGCCTGTTATACAACAGAGCAGCTACGCGACCCCAACTTCCTTCGTAACAACGGACATACCACCTCTATTATGGACTATTCCCGGTTCAACTTTGTTGTCCAACCGGAAGATAACGTACCGCGCGATTTGCTGTTTCCACGCATTGGCCATTACGATTACTGGGCCATTGAATGGGGATACAGGCGTTTTTATCAGTTTGCAGACGGCTGGGAAGAAATCCCTTATCTGAACCAATGGGTCATTGAAAAAACAGCCGACCCTTACCTCAGATTCAACGGAGGTTCAGAGTCGGGTCTGGACGATCCACGTGCGCAATCGGAAGATTTAGGAGACAACCAGATGGAAACGTGTGAGATGGGGATTAGAAACTTGAAGATCCTTATAGAAAACCTGCCCGAATGGACCAAAACGGCCAACGAAGACTACAACGGTTTGTCTGTCATTTATCCGCAAGTCACCGCACAATTCAACCGATACATAGGACATGTATCCAAATGGGTTGGCGGGGTATTTACAGATTTTAAAACTGTAGAACAGGAAGGTCCGGTTTACGTACCGGTACCCAAGGATAAACAGAAAGAAGCCATGGCATTCCTCAACCGCCATATTTTTACAACCCCTTACTGGCTATTGCCTTCCTACCTTTCTGAACTGCTACCTATTAACCGCCTGAGTGCCATTGAAGACCTGCAAAGCAGTGCCATTCGCGGCCTGGTAAACAACAACCTTCTGGTGCGTTTGTTGCGAGCAGAAGAACAACTTGGACAGGCAGCCTACAGCGCACAGGAGTTTTTTGATGACCTTACCGGATACATTTTCAAAGAGTACGGACAAACAGATATGTACAGCCGCAGCTTGCAAAACATCTACATCAACACCCTTTGCAAAATGGTGGAACCGGAAAAACCGGCTCCCGCTAACGCACCGCAGGCTCCTGTTTTCCGTATGAGGGTTGCTTCCATTGAGAACAACGATGTTAAAGCGCTGGTTATGTCCCAACTGGAAAATATCAGCCAAAAACTAAAACGTGCTAAAGGAGATGTTCGAACACGTGCGCATTACAGTTATCTGCAAAAAACCATGGAAGACTTATAGTAAAACAAGTATATTCAGACGGTTTTTCTGGCTAATCCTACTCATCCCGTTTCAAGTAACGGGACAGGGTGTTGATTATCCCGTTACCTCGCTGGCCCGCCTGCAGAAAGCTTTTAGCATAGAGGCTGCAAAAGCGGATTACGAGCAGATGATCCGGCTCATGGACAGCATAACAACTATGGAAACAGCCATAGATCGTAAAGCGCGTCCTCGTCTGCTCAAAACATTTGCAGGCTATGCTCCCCTCTTTGAGAAGAGCATAGAAGGACAAGTAGTACACCACCTGTATATGCATACCCGTTTTCCGGAAAGTCGTGATACCTACAGCAGGGTCCTTCCTACCGGAAGCCGGGATATGGCAGGGATACCGGCAACTCCTTACCAGGAATTGCTGCTGCCCCAAGACATAGTATACCCCTGCAAGGACCTTTATGAACTGGCACTCTTTGTTCTGGAAGAGTACAAAACGTTGATTGGCCTGTTGGAGAGCGGTCGGGGCAACGTACCCCATAATTTGATTGCGGCTCGTTTTTTACACATCGATTCGGAACCCTTTCCTCCGGAAGAAAAAATGGCGAGGCTCGACAGCCTCGTCCTGGAATTCCCAAAGACGGAACCCATTGCGTTCGTTTATCTGGAAAAGGTGCGGCTTCTGGTAGAAAAGCAAGAATACGACAAAGCCCTGCAACTGAGCCGTGAAACCCTCCGAAAATTTCCAAAAAGTAAGGCAAGGGAGTCCCTGAAAGAATACGTAGGTTTTCTTACGGCCCCTTCTCTTACCGTCCGGTTAAAAAAGCAAGTCTATCCGCATACCCCCTTTCAAGTGCTGGTTACCCGCAGGAACCTATCACGTTACAAGCTGGAGATCAGGCAGGAAAAAGGAAAACGCACCTCGTGTTTCAGAAAGAGCAAAATGAATGCACCGGTGTATGAAGTTGTAACCGATACGCTCATCCTGCCGCAGGCACCGGTCCCCGGAACGTATAGGATTCGTGTAAAAAAAGGCCGGACAGAAAATGAAACTACTTTTTACAGCGGTACGGTTGCCTCTATGTTCCGTACTTACCGCAATACAGCTTACGTGTATGCAACCGATCTAAAAACGGGAGAACCTTTTAAAAAGGCAGAAATCCGGTTTGCAAAAGATTCCAGGCCTTCCTATTCCATAGATATGAACGGATTCACGCCCGTGGATGTTCGTGCCGGTGAATCGTTCCGTGTATCTTCCCTCACGCCTTTACAAGCTGTTCCCGATACTTTTTCCGTACCCTTTACTGTACGTAGCTGGGATTTCAGTTACGGGACCCCTTCCGATGTCACTACATCGGCTGCTCTTTTCACAGATAGGAAATTGTACGGTAAAGAAGACACCCTTTTTTTTAAGGGCATTGTAACTCGTTACAGCCACCAAAAGAGTGAACCTCTGGTGGGGAAAAAATTTTCGCTGGTTTTACGCAACCATGCCAGTTACCGGGATACTCTTTATACAGTAGACGTGGTGACCAACGAATACGGGTCCTTCAGCGGATTTATTCCTCCCGGTATAGTGCGAATCAACGGAGTGCACAGCCTTACCATCCCGGGGGCCTCGGCCCAAATCCGGATTGAAGAATACTCCAGGCCATCCTTTTCTATAGATTTACAGCCGATAAAACAAGCTTATACTTATGGAGACACCTTGGTTCAAGAGGGTGTGGTTACCAACTACGCAGGATTTCCTCTGGCAGGAGTGGCAGTAGGATATCGGGTATTTAGGCAACCGCTGTTCCGGCCTTATTACAGAGACCCGCACGCATTTCCCACAACAGAGCAACCTTATTGGGTTGACACAGTATATACTAACACTGACGGTTGGTTTTACGCTTCTTTTCCTGCAGAAAAAGAGGAGGGTTCTGATAATCTTCACCGTTTCGTACTGCAAGTACATTTTACTGCCGTTGACCCTTCGGGAGAAACTCGGCAACAACAAACCTTTCTTCCCATAAGTGATTACCGCTATACCATCCGATCTCGTATAGGAGTTGCAAGAGCAGAGGCAACAAACCGTATATTGGTACTGGAAAAAGAACCGTTCCTGGCCCTGGATGTGAAAAACAGTACGGGTCTTGACCAAGAAGTGCAAGGTACATACGCCCTGTCAAGAAATGGAATAAAGGTGTTTTCGGGAACCTTTACCGGAAAAGAAACAACACAACCCCCTTGGTCTAAATTGGAATCCGGTCTATGGAACCTTTCCTTCCATTTGGAAGGAGCCGCTCCACATAAAGAGGCCTTTTATCTGGTAAGTGTTCACGATACCGTAAGCCCGGCAGATACGGCAGCGTTCTTCTGCCCCCTGAGTACTACTGTTCCCTCCTTTTTGCTGGGAACCGTCCATCAAACACTTTACGCCCTGGCCGAATGGTATGCCGGGGATTCGCTACTGAAAAAAGATCTCCTGGTACTGCAACCCGGAATGCAACGTTTTTCTTTTGGCAATGACGTCCCGGTGCTTTATCCTCTGGAAGTAAGGCTTATTGCCATTCGGGAGGGTGTTTTCCATGAATTTAAACACCTCTGGGAAGAGCCGACCCACCGGGACTTTCCTTTGCAATGGGTTTCGTTACGCAACGTAACCGGACCGTATTCCAAAGAAACTTTTCGCCTGAAGTTGCCAACGAAAGAAAAAGCCGAGGTGCTGGTAAGTATTTTCAACAAAAGCACCGATCGTTTTCAGCCCAACAGCTTCCATTACCAACCGGCACGTGCACCGTATGTACCCATCCCGTACGTCCGCCATCACATCATGGAAACAACTACGGGATTTGCCACCCCTATAAGAGGACCCGTTCTGCACAGTCCCGTTCTGTACAGTGTGGCAAGCCGAGCCATGGGTGCAGGAGAGCCTGTGACAGCGGAAAGCGATTTCTTAGCAAACGAAGAAGCTGAAGACGAAGTTGGAGCTGAAGTTGAACCTGAAATGGGAGCTGAAGTGCTAAGTAAAGCCCGAATTGATTTTGAAGAAACGCTCGCTTTCCTGCCGCACCTGATACCGGACAGTACCGGCTACGTTCCCGTCAATTTCCAAACAAACGGGCTCTTGAGTACGTTCCGCATACTGGCACTGGCCCATACAACAGACGGAAAGAGTACCACGGCAGAAGAAACCGTAACGGTAAGAAAAGAAGTGATGGCCTTGCCGTTTTTTCCGGCTTACATCAGGTCAGGGGACAGCATTTCCCTAACTTGCCGAGTAGTCAATCTTACCTTGGATACGCTTGAGGGTAAAGCGTATCTGATGGCAGATGAAGACAGAATCGCGTTCCGGCCGGCTACGCTGTTCCCCTCGGCCCCTCTGGTATTCCGTTGGGATTACAGGATACCCCAAGCCGAGGCTCTGCAAGTCCCCTTGCTTACCCTCACTGCCGGTTTTGAAAGCCCCTCCCATAACGATGCGGAAATACACACCCTTCCTGTTCTTTCAAGGATGGAGCAGGTGACCCGTGCTCATACAAAGACATTGCAAGGCGATGGCGTAGTAACGCTGGTGAAAAAGGATAAGGAGTCACAGCCACACCTAGAGGTAAGCACCCCTTTTTCCTCGGCTTTACAAGCACTTCCCGTTCTTTGCGAACCGGAAAGCAACAACCTCACTAGCTGGGTAGCCGCCTTTTATGCCAACAACATAGGGGCTCATATTTTGGAACGTTTTCCCTACCTTGGGGATACCCTTAGGGCAAACATTCAGGACCAAATGACCGGTTTTGAAAAGAATAGCCAAACCGGTGCACTGCTTTTGGAAGAAACCCCCTGGTTTAGTTATCCAAAACAAGAAGCCCTCCGGAAACAACGGTTGCTCAGGCTGGAAGATCCGGCCTACGTCCGCTCGTTCAACGCAAAAGCGGTGGAACAATTTAGAGCGTTGCAACGGCAAGACGGTGGTTTTTCCTGGTTCCCGGGCATGGAAAGTTCTTACCTCCTCACGCTTCACTTCTTGGAGAAAATCGGGGACATGATAGAAAAGAGGGTTCTCTCGCATTATGATGAACTATTGCTCCCTGTTGTTAGCAAAGCAATCCACTATACAGACAGCCTGTTTATAAAAAATACAAGCCGTGAGGAACTCCTCCGTTTGGGACGTAATGTGAACCTGTATTTTTA